>Ga0307511_10006691_pt1 | contig 11609 bp, 6 predicted proteins | sample 13_EM_MG_FD_200266 | JGI IMG/M metagenome (GOLD analysis project Ga0307511, IMG submission 200266) | Populus trichocarpa ectomycorrhiza microbial communities from riparian zone in the Pacific Northwest, United States - 13_EM | ecosystem: Host-associated > Plants > Roots > Unclassified | place...
TTAGGATATATCCTCATCTAATAATGGTAAATTCACACCTAATTATTTAGAATCACCTATTATCGCAAGCTCAATGAAATTAAATTGCTAGAAGGTGTTGCAATTCATCTAGTGTTTCACTTCTCATTACTCAAGAAGAAGGTTGGCAATAATGCAGTTACAATCTCTGCAATTCGAATGACTGGTGAGGATGGAAAAATCAAAGTTAGTCTAGTAGCAATCTTTGACAAGTTCTTCGATGAAAAAGGGTAGCCGTGCAGTAGTGATGGGTTTGATACAATGATAGAGAATATTTCAAGAAGATGCCACCTGGGACGAGGTAGAGGAATCAGCAAGGCAATTTCTTAATTTCAATTTAGATTCTTGGGGACAAGAATCCTTAAAGGGAGAAGAGGCATTGATACGAGCTTTGAGTTCACCGTGGCTTGGAAATCAAGGAAGATCAGTGATTGACGTGTGATAAATGCAGAGACTATAAGAAGCAGTAGCAGGAAAGAGTAACATAATGGAATAATACATGTGAAGATTAATTGGTTAGGCTATTACAGTTAGTTGAAGCAATTAGTGTTAGTTAATTCAGTTAGAAATCTGGAAATAAAGAACTTGGAAGGCAAGTATGCAGAACTCTCTCTCTCCCTTCAATTTCTTCTATCTCTCCCTCAACTTCTTCTTGAACAATTGCTTGTTAAGGAGAGATTTTAACAGGCAAGCGCATTAAAAAGGCACTGTGCCCAAAAAAAAAATTTCTGCAATGAAAAACTAAACCGCAATGCTTTACCATTAAATATTAATGAATTTTAGCCCCAACTAAACTCTCACAAACTTGGAACTACCACCTAAAATGTCATCCAAGAGTAAAACAAAAAAAAAAGGTATTTTAGATTTGAATCCTGTGGTTGCTCATATGATGGTCACTGGAGGCTTACATGATTGTTAACTTCAGGACCCGTGGGATTAGTCGAGGTGCGCGCAAGCTGGCCTGGACACCCACGTTAAACTATATATATAAAAAAAAAGATATCCGATGCCATCATCGGTTGGTTTGGTTCAATTTGAATAAATAAATAAAAAATCTAACCAAACCCATTTTTTTAAAAGGAAAATGTGAACCAAACAACCAGTTCATACTGAATAGTTTGGTTCCGTTTTCTATTCAAAAAAAATTAATTTAATCCATGGGGTTTTTAATTGACCCGACTTTGATATAATAAGCATGGGTTTTTTTTTAATTTTCTTATTAAAAAAATTTGGTTTTCAAATCTTAAACAGTACAGACTGGTTTTTTTTTAATTGTTGGTTTATATCCCAGGTAAGTTTATATATATATATATATATATATATATATATATATATATATAAATTTTTATCATTATTCATTTATTTTGCTCACCCCTACTAATAACAGAAGCGGAGAAAGATCCATAACTTCGTAGACAAACCAGCTAATAAATTCCTTGAAGAAAATCAAAGGGCAATTGGAAGCCTTCGACAATGGTAAGAAACAATGAAGAATGCCCCTCTTTTCATTTGTATACTTTGCATATAAACCACTGTTTAACTTCCCCAAACGAAATTGCTGCCTATCGATTCGATTCCATCATTAGATTTATTTATTTTTTTAAAAAAAAAAAAAGAGGGTAAAAGCAGCTTATGATTGGCACCTGTTGCAGCGTTTCTGTTTTTCTGCAACTTAACTACGTAAAAATGACATGGGCCATGCGGAAACCAGACAGGAAGTTATATTTTCACTTTGCAACTGTTGCAGCGTCAGCAAATAATGAGAAACTATTTCCTCTTTTCCGTTGTTAGGTAACAGGAATTTGATTGAACAATGTTTGTAGGTAACAAACATAAACACAGTGATGAAGTATCGTGTCCACAACTTAATACAAGATCTAGCTTTTAGCTGTTGAGGTTCCCCTGCAAAAATTGCAGTGCACTTGGAATGTCATCAGGATATTAATATTGACATACCCTATCACCACCTTTAATGCTTCTGTGTACCCAGCATTCCGTGCATATGCAAGATAAGAATACACTTCCGCCTCTTTCTAATTGAGCAAAAATCACGTTTAACCTTCAATTTTCCTTCAAGCTCCGGTCAACAAATATCTTCAAATGTTGTTAGAACCCCCCAGTGGACCAACTCCAAAAGTCCTCTAAGCATATACTTCATTTACAGGACTCAACAAAATCTCACAATTTTGCGCGCTTTAAGTACACGACCACAGCAACGCCTGCTAAAACAACACCAGCTGCCAAGATGCCAGAGCGGAGAGACACCAATCCAGCTCTCTGGGTGGTAGTTGTAGTTGTACTCGACGGTGATGTTGTTTGATGACTTGGATCATAATAGTCAAGGTGCAGCCTTAAAACCTGAGATAGAGAGACAAAGAAGGGGAGAGAGATTGAGTCCCCTGAAAATGACAAATTAAGACTAATCGCACAATCTAACTTGCATATCATATATTTTCAAATAGAACAATAACGATGCAATGACAAAAGAAAACAAAAGGAGAATAATCAAAACCAAAATAGCATATATCATAAGACGTAATCTTCATCCATAATCGTCTGAAGTCTGAACCCATCATGATCAAAATAAACAAAAATCCTACCATTTTAAATCATATGAGCTCATCAGAGTCCTAACTTGAACCATAAAGACCCGGTTCACACATGAATCCTTTGTCATTTAAAGGCTACTTCATGGTCCTATACCTTTTAAAATCTTCACATTGTAGCTTTGCGACAGCATACCAAACACAGGTTGTATCTGTTACAATTACAGCACTCACAATAATGTGGACAAAATGACACAATGACTACTACATTGCAGACAAAATGCATTAAAATGTTATCAAGCATAAGGATTGTGATGACATCACTCCAACTTTAACAGGAGCACCTGTACTTAGCCATAAACAAGGACGGATCCAGACTTTCACATTTGGGAGGGTAAAAATATAAAAAATCTATTTTGGGGTGGCCATTTCTTTAGGATTTATTTGAAAAGTTTCTAATGACGAGGGGTATTTTGGACTTCTTCAAAACTTTAGGGAGGACAAAGTCACCCCTGGCTTCCCTTTAGATTCGTTCCAGGCAATAAACTAATGAAAGAAAGATTTATTTTCCTACTCTGGCATGCACATACATACACAATATTGATTATGCACGTGACCTTTTCACTAACAAGCTCCACTTTTTTTTCTTTTTTCAATCTACAACTAAGTGGGTTGACAGTGGAAGGAGGGAAAAGGAGGAGAGAGACCCAAGATAACATGGATGGAAACGGTATAGAATGATCTAAAATCTCTCGATATTGAGGCAGACTTGGTTTATGATCAACCTGAATGGTGTAGAGGATCCATATAGGCAACCCAACTAGTCTGGGATAAAAGCTTTGTTTTTGTTATCTACAACTGAATGGGTCTTTGGCATCGCAGCAGAAGTGGAAAGAACACCTAAACACATAGAGCTGTGCCACTTTGAATAATCTAGCAAATGTATTATTCCACTAAATATTTATACCCAAATCTAAATATAATACTATTGGCAAAATATTACCTTCAGACCCCCTGATCTAGCATGGTTAACAGCACTAATGAGATCACCATCAGTTGCAAGCAAAACTTTATCACCTTCATCATCTTCATACTGCAAAAAAGGAATTAAAATATGCTAAATATAGTCAAGAAGATAAATGGCAATACAGGATACAAATCGCATTCATATAATTATAATCCTATCTTACCAAAAGTTGGGGTCGGTCTTGCTCATTATCAGCACCAATCCTTTGCAAGACAGTAGAAAGAAGCTCATTTAAATTCTCAGTGCCTGAAAAAGAGAGGTAAAGGAAATATAAGATTTACTTTGGGTTTTATTGGATAACTTTTAAAAGATACAGTCACCAAAACATCAAGTTAACATGCTCTTTTCTATAAAACTGTTTCATTGTAATACCAAACACAATTAAAATCTTAATCTTCGTGTTTTTCACATCACTATCATACGGGACCCTAAATATGGTTAAATGTCGGTCTATATTAGCATATAAAGTAACATTCAAATCAAGTCTCACAAGCTAAGAGTCCACACAACAATTAAAAAGCACATCATCATTTCAATCACGAAATCCATGCCAAAAGCTTCACATATTCCCATTTCCCCGTGAAGTAAAAACATGATGTAATTTAACCTCAAATTTAGCTGAAGCAAGGAGACTGCATGCAATGGTGAATTTCATTATTTTTTTTAGTTAACATGGTCTTTGTCCATAATTTCTTAGTATATATCAAAAATCATTCCAAAGTGTGCCTGCAGTTTGTGAGCAAAAGTAAAATACAAAATTTGTTTAGTTCAGAAACGACTCATTCTCAACAACATTACTGTTAATGAACACTTACCACAGTTGAGTCGATGTACTCGGCCTTTTAGATCCTGAAATTTGAAGGCAAATGAATTTCCAAGACCAAGAGACGGATACCTTCCCAGTTCTGTCGCATCTGATGCCATTAGTGCAGACATTTCACTGAAAACAACACCTTGTAGGTTTAGTTACAGAAACAAATAAGTCCCAGGGTAACATCAAAGTATGACAGCGTTAGGAAGACCTTTGGGTGTCATAATCATCTGCTGGTTCTAAAGCAAGAGCAGAATCCCAGAACTTTTGCATCATTGTGTTGGCCACGTCATTAACAGCTCCAGAGCTACTTTCAACCTTGTAAAGTTTGAAATGGGCCAGTTGAGTTTTGAAAGAATGAAAACAAAATACAACATAAGAAAAAATGACAATAGAGCTTATCTGTGCTTCAGTAGCATCTCTAAATAAGAAATTTATCTAATTTATAAAATTCATTTAGCAGCTATAATGTGAAAAATGGCTTTATCTGGTAATCTTTCTTAAACAACATGACGAGCACGTGTTGGCATTGGTCCAACCAAGGGCATGCTAGGGACTACAGTGATGTACTTCCAAGCACTCAAAGAAACTTGCACATTGCGTTCAGTCATCCAGTGCCAAGTGTCACAGACCAAAAATAGGGATTGATGAAGGTTCAAAGGTAGAAATGCAGGAAGCTCTTTCTTGAATGTCTATAAGATTAAAAATGCACATGAAGGAGATGAAAACAGCAAGCAGCTGTATTAATGTTGACATTGTGCACTTCACAATGTTGAAGTTGTAACAATCAAAATGTTCGAAGAATGGTGGTTTACTAAGCTATACAACAAAACAGTGACATGATCACTATGACATGGTTATCAACTTACATTCCACGGCCTAGTGCTTGAGAGTTGGTAAATGGTTTTTTACTCGCTCAAGTTTCTTGACTGAACTAGTACTTCAATTGGAAATGAAGAAAAGGCAAGGAAAAAGGCATTTCATGGTCCAAAAATTTGCTTTATCTATGGGTGACAAAATATTTCTACTTGACATAAAGTTTGAGCACACATCCCCAAATCTCAAAATGCTTTACCCCCACTCTGGAATACATATCATTACTACAAGCTGTGTAAGAAATGAAGTTACCAAGGAAATTGCTGCGTGAGTTATCTGCAGAACATCTAAACATGCAGCAACAGACCCATCTGCCCAACAAATGTTAATTAGATTACTTGAAAAGAAAATAAACAGTTTTGAGGATTGAAGATACACTCACCCTTATCCACAACAGGAAGATGCAAAAACTTCCCATCATGCATTACATGTAATGCATCGAGAATTGTTGTTTCCAATGTCACACATTCAGGGTTCAGTGTCATTACCTGAAGCATTAATAAAAATATCAGAGAAATAATGCAAGGCATCAACAACTCTCAAAATAATCCAAGCTCTTATTACAATATGCAAGTTACATCAAAGGATTCATTGAGAAAACATGAAATGTAGGTTTGTGCATTCAATATATGGCCAATGTTGGGCAAAAAAGAAAATGAAAGTTCCCCCACAATGAAATGAGGGAAGGAACCTAGCTAAAAAGCTGAAGAAAAGGGACCGGCCACAATACCTGTGTCGCCAGATTAAGAAATGAAGGGGAAATGTGCAGAAGGGGAAAAACACATATCAAGAAAAATTAATGTGAATATTATACGTATCTTCAAATATAGCAATAAAATATCAATTGTTGGCAGTGCAAAAGAAGTAAGTCATAAAACCATTAGCTGTCCACAGACATACAACCAAATACAAAATCTAAATGATAACAAAGGGACGACAAATTACGAGTCACCAAAAGCAATTATGTGCAGCTGGCTACTTCTCATAGATAAAACAATGCTGGTGAGCCAACAATTTGTTTTTCAATCAGTATCATGCATCATAAATTATGCATAAGAAATCAGAATCGGGAATTCCCCATAAATAGCATTAATCCTCTCCATGGTTACTTTCATACCAGGGACAGAATGAAACATTATATGAAGCTTAAATAGCTACCATCTTTATAAAAAAAGTTAAACAGGTGGATGAATAAACAAATAATCTCCCATGCATTGTTCTTTTATTCATCCACAACAATGGTGGCAGCTAGCGGAATTACAGCTTAGATGATCTAACAAATTGAACCTTCTAGACAACTGAAGAGTTAAAACCAAACAACAAAGTGCCAAATAAGAAATAACAACGTATATGGTTTTCACAACAAACCTTTTCCACAAGAGTCAACTCAGGAGAAAGATTTTGTGCCACAACTCGCATGAGAATATCCTTTGAACTGCAGCAGAGCAGCATTAAAACTGAGAATGGACACCACAGACATCAAAAAAGAAAAAAAAAAAACACTGGATCTCATATTACAGACATCAAAAATGTTCCAGAAACAATTGAGTAAAGAAAAATCCGGGTAAGAAAGATAAGTACGTGAGTATCCCCTGAATTTTGTTCCCGGTCACAACAATAACTGAATTAACCCGCAACTCCCGCATCTTTTTTGTAGCAGCATAGACAGGATCTGATGGTGAAGCAATTGCAACCCTGGAAGCACGTAAAGCTACAAGAATTGGTAACAAAAGTACACCCTCCACTATCTCAAAACAAAAGCTGTACTCAGAACAAGAAAAGTTCAAGATAAAAAGGTTACTTTGACTGTTCACCAATAATTGTTGACAAGGAAGGCTTGAACATCCGCTCCCTCAGAGTTTCTATGAAAGCATATGGAGCTGAAATGGAAGATGACAGGTCGAGGAAAGTGTAAGACAAAATATGAATAGATACATTTAAAGGAAAAGGAAAGACAAATATTTAAGAAAGAAACTACATTACATAGTACATTGTTATATATAACAAATATCTATTTTGTTGTGCATTCATTCATTTACTATTATTTTTGCATAAGTCCTTGCTTCCTTGGAAAGGAAATTCAAACATTTACGAATGGAAAGCAATTTTAAATGCAGAGTGGCAAGTGAATGTTAAATTGATTTTTTTTTTTCCTTTCTGCCATAAAGATTAATAAGATATGTATAACATTGAGCACTTCACAACAACAGAAAAAGCAATAAGAAATTTATAAAAGCATGCAAGAAGAGAAAATGAGCATTTTCATATGTTGTTGCTAATGGTAATAATAAGAACAGCAAAGAGTAACAACCACACACCAGTAAAATTGTTTCCCCACTGACGCTCCACCCCTTCAACAGCAGCAGCGATGGCACTCCCCTGCTCAGCAGCCTTCTCCATTCTAGATATAGCATCATAGAGGCACCTTGTTATATCCAGCAATGCAATAACTTCACCATTCTCCACTACAGGGAGGTGCCTGAACTTGCCTGTTGACCAAAACACAACTATGATGCTGCTAAATAATTGCACTTGATTGGTCACAACAAGGAGTGTGTAAAAACAATCTGCAGCGTCAATGCTGAAAATTCACATACAACTATGCCCATTTGTTTTGTGGTTTATCACAACAAGGACATGCCATGCCCATTTCAACCAGCAACAAACCCTACACTTCTGAACTCCTAGATTACCCGACCACTTCCACTCCAGCAAACATCTATATTGTAAGCATAAGATTCTACATGACAAGTTCTACTGACAAATACAGAAATCTCAACAACAAAACCTTGTATATTACCCCATCAAAGAAATACCATGGGCTAAAATTCTTGGAATTCACATTATAGATCGATTCTTTCTCCATTATTTCTCCCAGCTATGCAATTCAGACTCTTTCCCCATCTGCTCATACTATAATAATGAAAAACTATCTTCCTCATTCACCAAGCTCCAACACCAATGTAACAAGACTCGTGCACATCAACTTCAGATACAGGAATTTTCTTAAATTGTTTCATGCACAACCTAGTAGGATCAAAAACAAATTAACATGTGATAACAGTTTACTCTTCACCACCAACAAAATTTAAAATTCAAGTAGCCGTTTTAAAGCGAAAGTGTTGAGGAGTCTCCAAATTCTAACTCCCAAACCCCACCTCAGCAAGTTATGGCCTTGTGATGACCTTGAGTAGCATAATCACTTTCAATCACACAGAAATAAACCAGGCATTAAAAAGAGAAGCTAACCCTGCACCATCTTCTGTAGCGCTTCGATGGCTAATGAATCCGATGTGACAAAAATAGGATTTCTTGTCATAATCTTTGATACTATTGTATGCTCCGGCCTCAACCCCTCCGCGATTACTCTCGCCGAAATGTCCTACCCGCAATAACAAAAACATCAAAACACTATCCCTCACAAATAACATGGAAACAAACAATAGAACACGACAACATATGCAAAAATGAACCTTGTCAGTAACAATCCCAGAAAGCAACGCATTAGCATCAGTCAATAAAACAGCATTGACACGACGAGCTGCCATTCTCCTACAAGCATCAAATACTGTGGTTCCCTCCGGGATTGTTAGTGCTTTCGATAACTTCAGTTTCTTCACTGTCCTTTCCCCTCCCACAGACCTCCACAAAACAATTAATCATTCCAATTTACAATTAAATATTTAATTAATTTTACCTATCTAATTAAATTACAATCACAAACATAAATTACCAAAGATAAAAAACTTAATGAAAATAAAATAGTGAAAGCAGTAATTCAATTATGGAACCTACGATGGAGCGTTGGGAGAGGAGGGCTTGGAGGAGTTGCCGACTTGGGAGATGTTGGTGGTTGTTGTGCCGCCATTCTCAGAAGCTAGAGACGCCGATGAGGATAATAATTTCCTGGCTGTGGATGGGCCTCGTTTTTGGGTCAAACTGGTTCTCTTTGGAGGAGGAGGACCCATTTGACTGCTCATCTTCCAATTGAATCAAATTAGGGTTTTGACCAGGTTGATTAATGCAGGGCAAACCGAAATCGAAAAACAAAATCCAAGAGAGGGAGAGAGTTTAGGGTTTTGGCCCTCTCTCCCTCTTGGTTTTGAATTGTTGGGGGGGTTTGAGGTGGAAGACGAACGACAGAATAGAACAGAAGAATGAGTTGACAAAAATATTTTTCCCACCTCAGCTGACCCTTGTTCAAAAATAAATGGAGATTAATAATTACTAATTAATAATGTGATCTAATAAAAGATAATTTCTGTTTCACTCCCTATACGTATAGAGTCAAGTCAATTTTACTCAAGTGTTCCGTCCTTCTTCATTTCGAAAAGCTGTGGTTAAGCCTTTTTAAAAATTACAAATTATGATTTTTAAAAATAATTATAAAGTCATGTATGGAAGGGATTTTGATAGTAATTTTTATGGATTATAACGTTATTTGAAATTATGTTTTTTAATTAAAATACAAGAAAGTTTTAAAAAAAAAATAGTGATTCTCGTACCAATATTAATTTGAGGTTGTTTGAGAGTGTTGTTGCGGTTACTTTTCAAAATGTTTTTCACTCAAAAATATATTAAAATAATATTTTTTATTTTTAAAAAATAATAATCCTTTTAAATTTTTGAGTTTGAACTTTAAATTTAGAATGTGTTTGTTTTAGCAGTTAAAAAAAATTTATGTGTTTTTTGAAAATTTTATTTTTTGTTTTAAATTAAATCTTTTTATATTTTTAAATTGTTTTGATGTAAAAAATTAAAAAATAATAAAATAATATTTTAATATATTTTTAAGTGAATAACTTGGTTTTACTTAACTTGCAACTTTATTCAATAATATTTCTTACCATCAAAAATAATTCTTAAAATAAGATAGAAAAGGAAATTTAGTTTTAGTTAATATGTAAACTTATTTAATGATACCCTTATCATAAAAAAAAATATAAATTTATGGATTTTTATCAATTTATTGAATCATTTAAGCTAACTTTTCTTGGGATTTGTAAAATAAAAGTCAAATTTACCAATTCTTTTATGTACAAAATTTATAAATTTTTTTGCTTTGGGGCCCGTATTTTGTCGATTATGGAGAGAATTGGGAAGAAATAAAAAATATGGTGGAAGATGGATTTTTCTACAAATTCAGGGGCCACAATAAGTTTTTATCTGAAATTTGAATTTAAAATTCGTGAGGCTTTTGCTGAGAAACGAATGGTATTGGTGGCCCATTACTCGGACATGAGGCGTGATATCCACGCCACGTGTAAACACTCGACATTTTTTCGGCATCCATGATTTCTCTTCTTTTTTTTTTTCATAAATAAATAAATTAAAGGGACACGAGAAATTAAAGGTGAGCAAAAAAAATTAAAACTTCAGAAAATAAAAAAAAATTAACCAAAAAAACCGAACCGTGAAAAAAAACCGATTAAAATTTTGAAAAAACCGGCCAGTTTGGTTCGATTTCGATTTTATAAGCCTGAAATCGAAAAAACCAAACCGAACCCAAACCAGAAAAAAACCGAGCCAAACCAGAAAAAACTGAGCCAAACCAGTTTGAGCCGGTTTTTATCTTAAAAAGCCGAACCAAACTGAAACCGGTCAGTTTGAACCGGTTTTGATTTTAAAAAAAAAAATTGATTTGATTATTTTTAAAAAAAAAACCAAACTAAATCAAAAATAATCATCTTCCAAGAAATAAAGTTATGTATGCTTATTGAAACTCAAGACATGAGAAGCCCTAGCCTATTTTCTACTGAGAGTCCATAATGGAGAAGATATAAGAGGCATCAAAACCCTTAAACTCATAGTGGCTTTTCCACACCCAGTAATTTTTTTTATTTTTTTTTTCAAATTTCAAAATTAAAAAAATGTATTATTCCAATACATGATTTTATTAAACTCTATCTGAAAAAATAATTTTTCATTCCGCGCTGCATGCATGAAAGTCCCATGAAGAAAAGAAGAGTCTTTTAAACTCTTCGTTTAGGACGTACTAGCTAGATGACAAATATTGTGTTTGGGACAGATTAATTTTTTTTAATATAAAAAATTATTTCAGTAATACAATGTTTTTAAATAAGTAATAAAAATTTAAAATTTAAATAATTAAAAAAAAGGTTATTCGCGCTATAAAGCTGCAACAAAAACAAATCATGAAGAAAGAATCATATATTTATATTTAATTTATTTATTTGATTTAATTCAAAAATAAATTTTTTTTGCAAATAATTAAATCCAAAAAAGGTTTAAAAAAATAGAGATAACCCGTGTTATTTTAAAAACGGCTAAAAAATCTCATAGAAAGATAAGCTTAAGAGAAATAAAAAAA
>Ga0307511_10006693_pt1 | contig 11606 bp, 5 predicted proteins | sample 13_EM_MG_FD_200266 | JGI IMG/M metagenome (GOLD analysis project Ga0307511, IMG submission 200266) | Populus trichocarpa ectomycorrhiza microbial communities from riparian zone in the Pacific Northwest, United States - 13_EM | ecosystem: Host-associated > Plants > Roots > Unclassified | place...
TGCATCTTTCATCCAAAAGTGCCTTCAAAACATAAAACAAAGAATATCAAGGCATTTTATATATAAAACATAGGCAAAACACTAGTTAAATGTGGGTGAAACTATCGAATAATATGGTTGCATCACACACCAAGATCATGAGTGGACCATCTCATGTGGATTCAGAGGGCATATACCCTCTGATAAAACATCAAAAAATGTTACAGAGGAGAAGCAGTAGGGGATGCCCTACCACTTCCAGGTTCAGAGAATAAAACTCGTCATAGCCTTACAACAGGTTCAGAGTTACCTGAGTAAGGAATACATCCATTAGCACCAACAGTTGAAGCAACAGGGGAGAGAAGGACCCCATCAGAGATGATCAAGAGAATCTGCCTTCGAGCACTAACCAAATGTTCAATCCCATGAAAGGGAACAAATCTTCCACCAGATCCCTCACTGTGGAGGGAGTCACACACACAATGCCATAACCTGCAATCGCGTCCCTAGTATAGGGAGCTAGGGTTTTAGGAGATAGAGATGTATTAAAATTTAGAGAAACACGCTCAGCCCTAGATCCAGCACATACATCCTCAACAAAAAACCCACCAGCGAGGGTTTTGGGGATTGAATACTTGAGATCTGGGGGAGACAAGACGGAATGAGCTTGATGTGCAGAAGCCACACCACAACATCACCATTTTTGTCTTTATTAGTGGAGGTTGGACATGTGTTGCCTTATCTCACAATCTTTGTGCATATGTTCTCCCAGACTCTTGGTTTCCTTTCTCCACGACCATCAGGTTGGTTCTGTTAGGAACAGTTACCAGATTGAATTTAACTAAGTCAAGAAAATGTTTGTCAGATCCTTCCACATATTAATCTTAATATTATTCGGTCTCATATACCAACTCAATACAGACCTTATGAGACTATCCTAAAAGAAATAGATTAGCATTTTATCATTATGGATCACTTCAGTCATCTTGTTGTAGTAAACCAGAGATAAGTGTTCGGGCATTCTAGCCTAGTGTATTTGATGAAGTCCGACACTATGAACTCCTTTGGCACCATAATTTTTTTAGAACCAAACAAACTTCAGCTGCTAAAATAGGGTCAGTCGGATTATTCCTTTCAACTGCTCTTCATCTCTCTTATAGAGCAATCCATTTATCATGGTCCATGAGACCAGTAAACCTATCATCAGAAGGTATTTTTGTTGTTGGATCTATGGTGACTTGAGTTTGAGTTGGCTGAATGGAAGGAAAATGGACAAAATATTGCTGAGTTACTGAGTCCACCCTTAAGTTTTGAGATGTGTGAGGGATGTGGGCTGACAATGCTTCCATGGAAGATTGTGAAAATGTTCCCTTTCCATTATTGAAACTGTAACGACCTGACTTTTTCAAGGCTAAAATTAATGGAATTTTTTTAACGTCCGGTTTCTGGATGTTTTTCACCACATCATTTTTTAGATTTATCATTACATTTTGTTTATTATCAAGACACATTCTACGTAGGATAATGTAAATCAACATTCCCATAAAACGGATTCTCAATACACGTGCTCATAATATTATATTTCCATACTCATAGGTTTACATTACATCGTATTGACATACTCATAAATTCACATTCTTGTTCTAGTCTCGTTAACATTATGAGATCATACAAGAGTGTCGAACAACAAGTTATACAACTAGTACTTTCGTTATCCTAACCTCATGTAATTTCACAACACAACATCCTCATTTGATGAATACCTCATATGTATATTCATACACATCATATCAACTTGTTTGCACATTCACATAAGTGTTCCATTTCAATTTTCATTGCTAGTCTTTACAAAAGGGATCAGACGACTAATTTAGTGATTAACACATCCGTTCATATAGAACTCATATCACTCATAACATGTGAATATATAGTTGTATTCAAAATGTGAGCTGCGAAACGGATTTCCCTACACACCATGTTGGTATGATGTCCCTGTTACAACACAAGATAATTTCAAACATTATAGGCAATTTAAAGAAACATAATAAAATAATATTAGCGTAACATTTCATTCATGGACCAAAAGAGCGTAATTCTATCATTTCTCCTTACTTATGAAAATACCACCGTTAATAATTCATCAATTACCGAGGCTAATTACAATACTCAAACGCGATCATTCATCTCGAATACCGTTAGCCGAACTAACGTTATTCTATATTTAAAGCATAACAATCATAGTTCTTTCATATACTTCGTATATACAAAACATAGTATACATGAACGCATCAATTCTTGAAATTAACTCCTAACTCTCAAATCCGGCTATCCTCTTAGGATGCCATTAGCCGAAGCCAATTGTTTATTCATCCCGGTCATCCACTTAGGATGTTATTAGCCGAAGCTAGTCATTTATTCATAGTGGTCATCCACTTAAAGTTCTATTAGCTGAAGCTAATCATTTACTCATCCTGGTCATCCACTTAGGGTGCCATTAGCCGAAGCTAATCATTTGTTCATCTCGGTCATCCGTTTAGGATGCCATTAGCTGAAGCTAATCATTTATTAATCCCGGTCACCCTCTTAGGATGCCATTAGCCGAAGCTAATCAATCATTTGTCTCGGTCATCCCTTCGGATGCCATTAGCCGAAGCTAATCAATCATTTGTGTCGATCATCCATTCGAATGTCATTAGCCAAAGCTAATCAATCATTTATCCAGGTCATCCATTCGAATGCCATTAACCGAAGCTAATCATCAACCAATCAAACGTTCTAGAGGCGGTTTATGAACTCACTACAACATGGTAATATCCTTTGAATTGCTCATTCAAACAATTCATAACAACTTGACATTCATTGCAACATAATAGCAAAATATTTATGATACTCGTATAGGCATTCTGTAATAGTTTAACATTTAGTAAACACAATAATAGATCCTTTGTAATACACAAACAAAACATTCCATAACAATTTAGCATTTAGTAACACAACAGTACACCCTTTGTATTACTCATCCAACCATTCATGACAATTAATGTTCAATACAATACAACAATATATCCCTCGTAATACTCATACAACCATCCATGATAATTAACATTCAATATCATACAATGGTAGATCTTTCATAATAATCATACAACCATTCGTGACAATTTCATTCGACAAGACACAACAGTAGATCCTTCGTAATATTCATACAACCATTCGTCACAATTACATTCAATAAGACACAACAGTAGATCCTTCGTAATACTCATACAATCATTCGTCACAATTACATTCAATAAAATACAACAGTAGATTATTCGTAATACTCATACTAGCATTCATCAGAAGCCTAAATTCATAATAGCCCAATCAACATCTCATAGGTCATTTCAATACTATATCCACCTCTAATAGGTCATTTCAGAACATTAACATTTTTGTCATTGTTTCAACATTCAATAAGAACCCGATCGATATTTCATAGTCGTTTCGACAATCATCAAGACTTTAATCAAACACTTCATCGTCGTTTCATCATTCAAGAAGGATTTAATAAAATATCATCATAAGTAAATTATTTCAAAACATAAACATCATACAAGAAAAAGGTGGAAACCACCTGCCCATTCCTCATGTGGGGTGTCCTTGCTCAATCGAAGGTCCGATCATGGTCGCTTCACCTAACATGTCAATGGTCACAAATCAGCACATTTACATTCTGAAATCACATTCATCACCATACCTATTTCAAGACTCTATATGTTCCACATTTTACACAATCATACATGAAATTGTTGCAAGCATTTAAGTCATTTCTGATCGGGGGTCTATTATAGAAAATCAGCATCGGAAACTGGTTTGCTGCTGGCTGCACAATTCGACAGCGAAACTGATTCGCTACAGGCACTTCAATTTCGGCAGCAAACGCTAATTCGTTGCAAACAGCTCAATTTCGGTAACGAATCACAAATTCATTGTAGAACACAAACTTTCATCAGCGAATGCTAACTTGCTGCAGACAACTCAATTTCGACAGCGAATCACATATTCGCAGCAGAACACGCACTTTCAACAGCGAACGCTAATTCACTACAGACAACACAATTTTAGGCAGCGAATGCTGATTTGCTATAGACACAAAATTTCAGCAGCGAACACAGATTCGCTGTAGACAACGCAATTTCAGCAGCGAATGATGATTCGCTGTAGATAACGTAATTCGGTAGTGAAAATTCCTTTGCTACAGACAACACCATTTGGCAGCAAAACATAATTCGCTGCAAACAACACAATTCGACAGCGAAACTGGTTCACTGTAGGCAACATAAATCGACAGCAAAATTGATTCGCTGTAGCCACCACAATTCAACAGCGAAAACTGATTCACTACAGGCACCATAATTCAGCAGCGAAAACTTATTCGTTGTCGGCACCACAATTCGGCAGCGAAAACTGGTTCGATGTAGGCCACATAATTCGGCAGCAAAAGCAGATTTGTTACGGATGACATAATTAAGCAGCAAACATTGATTTGCCGCAAACACCAGAATTCGGCAGCGAAAACTGATTCGCTGCGGACAACACAATTCAACATCGAAAACTGACTCGCATATCACAAAAGCATGAACAGTGTACCATCAAATCCTAACATGCATATTTGATTTAGGTTCTTCTAACTACTAGCTCAAGTTATACAAATCCATTCATCACACAACAAAATCAATGCATTATCAAGGGGCAATTTTTGTTTCAGCTACAGCATGTTTCTTCAAGATTTATTAGCAACATATTTTCATATAACTACATCAACCAAACATGTTGAATCACACCATTAACACAGGTATAATTCTATTTTGGTTTCACATGATCTAACATCTCTAACAAGGTTGTCATCTATGCATTTTATTCCTTTAATCCCTATTATGTCTAGCCCTCACCAAGTCCGGCCAACTTCCAAGTTTATGCATTCAAATTTGCAATATTTCTTTTGTTAAATATTCTAGAATTATGTCCCCCACTCAACCCCGTTTTTTATCCCTCCTTTTAGCTTAGTTCTTTCCTTAACAGTTGGAGTAAAATTCCTAGGCCATGCATCCATAGTTTTCTTCTTCCTTTTGATTTCAAGGCCTTAAGAACAGGTGGAGAAAGACATGGTTCATACCTCACGGATTTAGTATTTTTGGGACAGGTTTGACAACATTTCTCCCTTTCTGCTCCTGATTTGCTTCTTCCTCTTCCTCTCTTTTGATTTCTCCTCCTGTCAGTTTCCCAACAATTTTAGGCCTCTACTCCCTTTATCTTTACAGTTGTCCAGCCCCTGTCAAGCTCTCCCTTCTCTCTCTCATGCTTGAGGCACATGCAACAAAGTTGTTGAGCTCTCTTTGGGAAGGATGAAAGAACAAGAGCATGCAGCTCGTTTCGGGAAGAGGGACGAGGGACGAGGGACAAGAACATGCAGCTCGTATTAGGAAGAGTGGGGAGTCACCCTTTCTCTTTCCTTGTATTTATAGCCCCCAAAGTGTGTTGGGGTGTTTGGGACCAAGGCTATCCTTACCCCCCTTTTAGGTTATCTTGGGCTGGTTTCTATTCATATTCTCCCCTAGGATAGGCTAGTCCAATTCTAATTTTTGTTAGGTCTTACACTGTCGCTGCCGATTCAGAAATCGGCAATAAAAACTGCATCAGTGCCGATTCAGAAATTTACAGCCAACTGTGCCATTGCCGATTTAAAAATCAGCAGCCAAAAAATTTACCGCTGCCGATTCAGAAATCGACAACAAGACTGCGTCGTTGTCGATTCAGAAATCAATAGCCAAAAACTGTGTCGCTGCCGATTCAGAAATCGGTGGCCAAAAACTTTTTTGCTATCGATTCAGAAATCGGCAGCACAACTGCGTCGCTGTTGATTTAGAAATCGACAGCCAACTGTGCCGCTGTCGGCAGCTAAAAATTATGTCGCTGCCGATTCAAAAATCGACAGCCAAAAACTGTGTTGCTACCGATTCAGAAATCGGCATCCAAAAACTTTTCTACTACCTATTCAGAATTCGGCAGCAAAACTGCGTCGCTGCTGATTCAGAAATCGACAACCAACTGTGCCGCTGCCGATTCAGAAATCGGCAGCCAAAAACTGTGCCGCTGCTGACTCAGAAATCGGCAGCGATGGTAGAGTCATTTCGGCTTTCGTTCTCTCTTCTTCTTCTTTTTTGGTTGTTTACAAAAACTCAGCGCTTGTTCGAGCAGATTTGTGAGTCTAGCTACTTCACCTTTGATGCTCTCAATTTCCTTTTGATAATGAGCCTCTATCTGAGCCCTTTCTTCATTTTCTATCTTTTCTCTCAGTCAAGTGTTGTAAACCTTAGGTGAGGAACCTACATACCTTCTCAGGATATATGCATTTATGGATACAGGCATGTCAAATGTATGAGCATGTTTTTATATGATGAACTTGCCCTTAAAAGGGTGACACATGGTCGTAATGCTTGTATGATGAATAAGAATTTTGATTCTTGCCCGAACTCTACAACAAAAATTTCCTAAGTGATGGTCATTGTGTCACCCATAAGTCTTCAATTCAAGATTCTTCAAGAAAGGCTTGCCTTGATGCAAAACAATGTGTAGGGAGCATACATCCTAAAGGCTAGTTCTAATCCTTTTACGTGAGACATGGGGTAAGTTTACTACTTGGTCTCTAATAAAGATATCTTGTTGTGCCAATGATCACCTTCGTGAAGGCAATATGAGGGCTCATAGGTAGAGGGATGGCTCGTATACCAATCACTACCAGTCCAAGCACTCAACAAAGAGCTGGATGGTTTCACGAACTTAAACCCTGACTAAAAGTCATAGGGTAAGTTGTTACTCCCTTCACCTAACCTGAAGTTTCCATGTGCTCATCATAGAGCGATATATAAAAAATAAACTAATGATGCATGAAAACATATACATATGGGCATGATAAAATATGCGAAAGCGTAAATAAAATAAGCCAAAATTCAAAAATTAAAACACATCAAAACAGTTAAACCACATCAAATACATAAAGTTTACTCCAATACTGTAAGAAACAATACCATCCCTAGTGGAGTCGATATTATGTCGCACGTGGACGCGAGGTGTCGGAGAAGGGTCGTTGAAGTCACCACTTAGTTGTTTGGTTTAGGGTCACTAGAAATCCTGAGTATACTGGTTTTATCAGAGATTCAAGGGCAAAAGACTGATTGTGGCTAGGGAATGTATTAACATCCCTAGCGTACTCAACCTAAGGTAAGCTACTTTGTGTGGTTTAGAGATTTTGATGGTTTTTCTGATTGGTGGTCTATCTGTGGTTTAGGATTGAGATTATTCATATGAATAAATCTGGTGTTAAAAATTTATTATGGGCTCGGGTACCCAAATAAATTCTTTTGAAAAGGTTTTTTTTGTATTTTGTGTATTACGGTGAAAAATACTCTCAATTTAAATTAGTGAATATTTAGAATAACTTTGTGAATTTTTTGGTTAACTTCTGATATTTCAAATACTAGCCTTACTTGTAGGTCCATCGTTCTACACCAGAATATTAACCATTAATTCTCATGAATTAAAATTTTGGTTGTTGAAATATTGGCTAAATTCTCATGGATGTAGTCAACTTATTTATTAAATCATAAAATACATGCAAATACATATTTTGAATTTTCATATGGAAATACTAAACGATATGATTTTTTATATATTTAAGAGATTTGGTCATACACACATAAATAAAACATATTTTTATTTTCAAATAAGGAGTTATTTTTTTTTATTTTTTGCTAGCTTTTTAAAGACCCAAAACATGTTTTTCTTGTAAAAGTTGCACAAACCAAACATTGCTTTAAGATCATAAAGACTCGATCACGCGGGCTCGGCTTTGATAAAAAAAAAATCCCTAACATTTAGCACAGCATGCCATGACCTATTAAACCCAAAAGGAAGGCATATCACGTCTGCATTCCGAACATCCCTATTCTCCCACCATTACTTGCATTAATTACATCAAAACAGCATGCAAAAGAAACATGACAAAGATGAAGGTTACCTGCGCAGAGGATGTCAATGTTGCACTTACTGGTTCTGGGAAATCGTTTCGGATGGTGGTGGTTCAGCCAAGAGGGGCTGGGGCTGGTGGTGGTCCACGGTTGAAGCTGTTGGAGATGAAGAAGTTGCACTGGGGAGTGTTTGATGCTGTGATCATCAGGAACAAGAGAAGAAAAGGTGCTGGAACTAGAGAAAATGCTACTGGATTGCTTGCTGGATATTGCTGGTGCAGGAGGAAGAGTAGTTGCTAGAGTATGGTGCTAAACTGAGGACTTGCCGCTGGAATAAAGAAGGTGTTGCTGATGCTTTAATAGAGGTCATGGTGCATCTATTTGAATGGAGGGCTGCTGGATTTTCATGGTGCCAAGTTGAAGACTTGCTGCTCATAGTGCTGTACCGAGAAGAAAAAGTCGCTCGTGTTGGAAGATCATGTGCAGCTGCTTCAATGGGGGACTGCTGGATGTTGCTGCTCACGGTGTGGAAGAGCTGCTAGGGCTGGAATGCTGGAGTCTCACGGAAGGAGCTGGATGAAATGCTTGTGATGCCCTTGCTGCCGTGGCTTGTGGTTTTAGAGGAAGAGTGAATTATGTTTCTCTCTTCACTCTCACGGGTTTGGTGTTTTGTTTTTTAGCCCCTCTAACTAATTCCTCTTTTTTAGGCTAATGCTCGTCCCAGAATTCTCTCTTCTCCTCTCTCCCCTTAAATCCCCCCTTTGAGTGTATTAACCACTTATTTAGGTGAATTTTTTTTTTCTTGAATGCAAAACAAACCAAAATTAATTATTAGATTTCAAGAATAAATCACAACTATTTATTTACTAACTTGAAGACAAAATAAAAACAAATAAATTATTAAATTAAGAGAATTGATTGTAAACCATTTGATTAAAAAAATATGTTACTTGGTGAGAAAGTTCCTAATTTTCAAATGATTCTTTCCCTTAATTCCACAGTTACAATTACATCATTAAAACAAAATTAAATGTATTTTTCTTTTTCTTTTTTATTTTTAAATTCTTTTGAAAAGTCACTGCAATCGACACAAATACGTTAAAAATATATTTTTGGATTTTTTGATGGTTTTTTGCTAATTTTGGTTTTTTTCAAACATTTATCAAAAATTAGATAACAACAAGCACGTCGTTCCACGTGCCACTAGTGTTTGATCAACACTTGGAGGAGACCATAGGATGTACCAGGTCATCCTCCTTTATGTGGTGGCGGTCAGGGATGGAGGGAAGGGGGGGCAAGCAGGGGCCCGGGCCTGGGCCTCCCCCAAAACATTTAAAATTTTTTCATTAGATAATTAAGTGAGGTGTTAACTCTCCAGATCGTGCTTGCAATCTTGCCAAACAGGTTTGTCTTTCAGTTTTTATCTTTGTGTTTATTGTCTTCTAGGTGGTTGCATTCCATATATGGATTCCTTTCATTGACCAAGATATACACACAAATTATTTTCCAAGTCATTTATAATAATTTTACTTTATTTTTATGTAAAAATAAAATAAAAATGACATGGCAAAATTTGATTGATAGAATTTTTTTATTTTAAAAAGGTGGCCTTATTAACAGGAATTAAATGTAACTTTACTTTTGATTTTTTATTTACTCTTGACGGACATGAAAAGAAAAAAATATAAGGTCATTACCTTGTGTAGCTCTAATATAAAAATTGCAGCTAATAAAAATATAAATAAAAACACAAATCATGAGTAAAATTTTTCTACAAAAAGATTGAAGCAGAGCCACCAATTAATTTATCTTTCATCAAATAAAACAAGGTAACTTAAATTTAAAATCTATTTTTGTTTTATTTTGAGATGTTTGTTGATAATTTGATGAGGTTTTTTTTTTATAATTCTACCATTTTTGCTCATTTTTTTCCTCAAATCTGCTAGTTCTACCAATTGTTTTTTAAATTCTTGTTATGGTGATTTTTTTCTAATTAATTAGATATATTTTATTGGTTTGTCTTGATTATGCTTAGATTTTTTTTATGTTTTGTTTTAAGCAGAGCCACCAAAATTATCAATTTTTTCTCACGATATATGTTTTGATTTTAGAACATGTCATCCAATCATGTACCCAATCATCCAAAGTTAAAGAACATGTCATCGATTGCTGATTTATGTCAAGGATTGATTGAAACATAAAAATCAACAATTTATCTGTTAGTTGACAGGTTGATTCGACTTATTTTGACTCTTCCTGTTTCGACAACAACTACTGAAAGAGCCATTTCAGCGATAAAGATTGTTAAAACAAGACTTCGCAATCGGATGGAGGATGATTTTCTTGTAAATTATTTGATTGTCTATATAGAAAAAGAAATTGTTGAAAGATTCACAATTGATATGATAATCGATGATTTCTATTTTATGAAAAAACAACGAGCACAATTAAAATAAATATGTAAGAATCATTCTTTATTATTTTTTGCTTTATTTCAAAGTTTATCAAACATAAATAATGATTCGCTTTAGCTAATGTTTCTTATGTACTTTTGTATGTTTATATTTGATTGATATAAAGACCAACAACATTAAAGTAATGGATACATTATGAAGATGAAATTAACTTCATTGCTTTGATTTAATTTGGTTTTGCTTCAAACCTTTTACATTATAATAAGGTTATTACATGTTTGTAGTAAATTATTTGAATAAAACTAAATTATGCAGGTTTTGTTTTACAACTCATGTACAATAAATTAAAATAAATATTATATCTTGTTATATTAATTTTAACCCCCAAATAAATAATTATAGTTCCGCCCTGGTGGCGGTGTAGGCCACCTCCCACTAGTGGAGGAGATTTGACATTGAAAAATTGCGATGGTTTTTTTCTCGCTCTACTAGTTCATTTTCCAACATTAAAATCAGCTCACAATGAGGTTATTCCGTCATGGGGCTTATATGGATGTATAGTACTTTTCAAGAGGAGAAGCATCACAGTGATCTTGCATGGTTTAGAGATTAGAGAAAAGTTTTTAAGGTTATTTTCTCTCTTTCTATTTGATTGAAGATGATGCAATTTCAATTAATTAGGGGTTTTCATAGAGGGCTTCAAGATAAATAAAGTGGTGATCTCTTTAAAAAAGAATATTAGGGGTGAGAGAAATCAAAGAAATGAAATTTGGATTTAGAAAGCGAAAGATAAAGTCATGGATTATTATTATTAGAGAAAGGTATGAAAATATAAAGAGTGTTCTTCTGGGGTTTATTTCTTCACATTTCATTCTCTAAAAATATTTATAGTAGCTAGGGTTTTGGTAGAAAAGATGATAAATAAGATTTTTTATTTTATACGGTAGCCCCTTTATTTTCTCTATAATTCACTTATTTATTTATAGCCCATAAATTTTATCTTCTTTTCAGTTACTTGATTTCCTATTCAATTTCACTTTGATCTCTAATTTTTCTTTTCACAAATTCAGCCCCTTGTTTTTTTTCTTCCTATTTTAATTTTTTTTCTAGTATTTTGATTTTTTTGAAAAAACAATGTTAATGTAGATTCAATAAAAACATATTTCTTTAAATTTTATTTTTAAAAAAGACATCAACAAGAAAA
>Ga0307511_10006695_pt1 | contig 11604 bp, 6 predicted proteins | sample 13_EM_MG_FD_200266 | JGI IMG/M metagenome (GOLD analysis project Ga0307511, IMG submission 200266) | Populus trichocarpa ectomycorrhiza microbial communities from riparian zone in the Pacific Northwest, United States - 13_EM | ecosystem: Host-associated > Plants > Roots > Unclassified | place...
ACTTTCTAAATCAACCGAGAGCCAAGGCCTAAGCGACTACACTCATAAACTCTTTATTCAAGGATTGCATCTAATGTTAAGTATACACATTGATGGACCAAGTGTTATTGCACCATTCTATATGTAATTTCACCATTTTACGTTTCAAGTCAAATAAATAATGTTAACTGCTGTATCATATTTTATACAAAACTCATTTGCTCAAGAGACCCATGATTTAGAAGAGTCAAAATTAGAGTGATCACTCAACATGTATAAGCTTGGAAAAAAAGCAAGCTCAAGTAACGTAAATCCAATTTTATTTTCAGGCTTACCCTTGAGTTTAACTATGCGTTAAAACTAAGTGCATGTAGATTTGGTAAAATATAAGACCCAACACTCTTGAACTCAACTATGCATTAAGCCCAAGTGTAGATAGGTGAGGCAAGTCGCCAAGCCCGATTCTTTTGGGCTAGGCTACATGCTAAGCTTAGCGCATATGGGTCTAGTAAAATGCCAGACCTAACTCTATTGGACTTGATTATGCCCTGAACCCAAGTGCATGCGGAACTGGAAAGATGTTGAACCCAACATCTTTGGGTTTAGAATCATTCCAGATCGAAATATATAGTCAATGATCTTTATTTACCTCATGTTGAGTTGTAAGACTATTCTTATAACTCTTGCCATGGAATGTTAAGAGGTTAGGATAATCATCTCCCGACACTCCTAAATGTATAAAAATCCTTTAAGAGTCGGTTATATTTCAATCGATATTAATGTTATGAAAGGGTTATTCTCATCAACATTAATGTCGTGTACAAAATAAGGTATAAAAGTTTTATAAAGCTATGTTTTTTTCTCATCAACATTAATGTTGTGTAAGATCTTTCCATCAACATTAATGTTGATGTAAGTGATTTTTTCCTTACTAATATATTCAAGAAGAAAAAACTTTTGACCATTTGAGCAAAACAACAAGGTTCAAGGTACAAATGCTATAAATACCATTTGAACCATCTAGGTAAAACATCACGATCATGATTCTCTTATCATATATTCTCAAAACATTTATCACACAAAAATTAATAGCAGACACTCTTGTTCTTAGAATTTAATGTTTTTTCCTTGTTTATTATAATCCATTACTATAAAGGCAATGACTTGATCATTTGAGAATTCCAAAACTCCATAAAATTAGACTGTTTTGTAGGAACTAAGACTTTTACCACAATTTTTTTGCTCTTTTAGTTTATAAAAAAGGAATATTGACGTAAACATGTGATTATCCACTATCTAAATACTCAGATCCTATTCCTGAACATATTAGGTCTTGAAAAATCATCATTAAAGGAGCTCAAATTTGAAAGCAGAGAAAAATGAAAGGAGATATCATAATAGACAATGATATCGAAACTTTATAACTCGTGAGCTATTTGTAAGATTTGTCTAATAATTAATAAAATAACTAAATTGTGTGAGGTAAGTTTAACTGTTCAAATAAATAGTGAATCATATTAATATGTTTTTTAAATCATTTTATAACATCTTTGTTCTATGGCTTAGTTGATTAGTGCATGTTGATTGATTTGAAACATGCAAGTTCAAGTATTGTTAGGAGCAATAGGCACATGACCTGTCGTCTGCCTCTTATAAAAAGAAAAAAAAATACCACTAAGGCCTAACAACACTAAGCCACTCAAGCCTACATGTTTGTGTAATTTTTTATTGTTTTTTTTTTATTTTTTTTTAATTTCTTCTAATGTTATATTTTTATTGAATTTTATTATTTAATATTAAATTAATTTTCTTTCAATTTAGTGAAATCCATAACAGTATAGCCATAACAGTATAGCAAGTTGGCCAGGATTAACCGACTTGTTTCTTGTTTTTTTCTATGATTTGTTTTTAGACTTATCAAGTTATGTCAGCAAAACAAAAGCTAAATTATGTCAGGGGCTTAATCGTCACAATCATCAATTTTAATTGTGGAGAGGATTATTTCACGCTTTCGTCGTTTTTTCCTTTACTTGCTCACCCTTCATTCGCCACTCCTTTTTCTTTCATATGGTTCCATTTCTAAAAATAAGAGACTTTTCTATTTTCTTTCTATACGCTGCATTACTAAACAAAAAGATAACACAATTTCAGCCTATTGCTCTCTAAACAATCCAACTTGGAATTTCTGAGTATCAACGCACAAGAGATCATGGCATGTGTTTTACTTGAATAACTGGCCTGAAGTAACTTCAAAACAGACATGCACTGCTTCTAACGCGGTTTCACAAAAAAGTTCTGACAAACTATGAATGTCTCCGCAGGCTCACGTGTAAGCAATCAAAACATTGCAATGAATTTGCACTGTAAAACACAGGGAAAGAGAGCGCATTCATAAGAAAAAACCATCGAAGCTAATGCCCGACTTATGAAAACACAGAAACGCTGGAATGGAACTAGAAGAATGTACTGCTCTATTATTCCCTACACGAGAAGAAAGTATACAACTTTTTTGGTTTTTGTCAGAAGCGGTAAACAAAAATAATCCTACCTTCAAACTACAAAAACAAGGCCACCACGCATGATGAACAGGAGCTTACTATAACTAACATGCCTGGAAATTAATTAGTGAAATCCACTGTTTAATTTCTATTTCACTTAGAATAAGGCAAAATAAACAGAGCAGGCATCCATTCTAACCAAATTCTACAACCGAGACTAGGGCTCACTCAGCTGCCTGGGCTGGGCCATCTGGTCTGAAACCCCGGCCACGCCCACGACCCCTGCCCCTGCCTCGTCCTCTCCCTGCATGGCCAAATAGTTCTAATTTCAGATGAAGATGATAACCAGAAGAGCATATATCATTTGTAAACCATTTCAGCAGTTCACCAGTGGATCACTGTCGTGCACTCCAGCATCACCTTATTTGACACTATGAACTCCAAAAGAGAGCCAAGAAATAACTCATAGTTTTCTTCTCTGTTTTTTTAGCTAAACTGAAGTTCTGGATACTTCCATCAATGGATGTAAAGATGTTTTCAAATGATGAGGAAGAAAAGTGTGATTATAAGAAAACAAAATATGATTAATTTGGTTTCTAAAGATCATAAAAAATAACTATCATGCCCGCAAATAGAATGAATTGAGTTGTATCATATAGCATAAATGTGGAAGAGTTCAATGAATCAATACAAATAAGGAAAGGAGCACAAGGGAGACAACTAGAGGGTTCCTTTGATGCAAAGCTGGCCAATTATCAGCAAGAGGAGGTTTTCTATTTGTACCTGTTAAAAATTTTATTTGTAACATCTTAAAATCTATTGAGCAGGAAACAAAGTTATGATGACATGATTATGAAGTCTTACCACGGCCCTGGCCAACAAATGCTCCGCCACCATAGTCGTTATAGCCACCTGACTGTTGTGGCATATATCCACCACCATAACCTCTTCCACGACCACGATAACCCCGTCCTCTTCCACGACCTCTCCCCCTGCCACCATATCCACGCCCACCATCCCAGCCACCATCTCCATTGTACTCCACTCCATTACTAGTATTTCCTGTGCACAGAATGGAAAATGACTTCTTGTTACTTTCCCAAAATAAAAGCAGATATAATGAAAGATAAACAATGGGCAAGGAAAACAATTGATCTGAGGTGGAAACAGTTATTAGCCAGTTCAGATGATAAAACTTGAAATAAATGTTGCGATGCACTGTTTTGTGGAAGTGATCCAGCTATTCAGGCATCTCATCCCACCAAAATTTTCTGCTCACCTATAATTCACATAAGCACCAACATATTATCAACGCCAATCATCAAAGTTCATGTCATAACGTTCCTACCAAATACAAGGACAGCCTATATGCACACCCATTTTAGCCAATAAGAAAGTATAGTTAGTTAAGGTACTGCAGCAATCCCTGTTACAAAAAGATTGCTCACCAACAGCTCAAGCAAAGCCTGATTTGGCTGATTTACTTTATCTCCTAAATCCCACCCAATATTGCTTCAAAAATCTATTGCCTGATTTAAAAACATTGACTCGCCAACAGCTAAATAGCATACAATATATAGATATTAGAAACAAAACACGCCCCCACCTGCAACCAATAGAAAACGAGTAGCATATTATGCACTGTTAAGGTTGTGCCATTTATTACCTCTACCTCTTGCCATTCCTCGACCACCACGCCCTCTCCCATGCCTACGAGGAGAGCCCCCCTCTATATCAATAAGAAGAAAGATAAATGTCAATTGACATGCCACGGAGAGATTACAATCAGAAAGAAATGTGAAGCATTTGCATTACCTCCTTCGTAATCATATTCAGCCAATGGTTTCACTTGATCAGCTGGAATAGGTGATTGGTAGCTAGAGAAGAAGTAGATCAATGGTATTAAAAATGCACCAAATTTAAGACTAGAAAGTACTCCAAAATCTTGTGATTTCTCCATAGAACATGATGTTAAAAAGCTAACAGTTTTATACATGCATGCTTACATATTTATGGATGCAAGCATATGTATATATATAAGTATAATACAACAGAGACTGCGGTGGAATAGCATTGACTGAATTTTGTCTCAATGAAAACCAATTTGATCAGAGCATTAGCTTTAGGCACAAAGCCAGATCCAACTTACCCTGTGGAGGATGTATCCAGTTCCTTCTTGGATAGAGTAATTGTTATCACCGACACATGACGAGTGGTTTCCAAGCTGTATTGACAACAAATGAATCAGTAATTGCAATCAAGACAAAACAATACACCATAAAGGAGCATGAAGAATGCTCCAGGGAACTCTTACGGGAGAAGACCCTCCTCTAGTGGCTCCCACGTGTCAGTTATATCAGTAGAACCAATGGATGTATTCTGATGAAGACCAGCAATCCTTCTCTGAAATAGAGAGGAAATTCTCGGTATAATCAAAGATAAAACAAATGGAATGACAGTTCTGACGATACCTTGCAAACATATTCTAGTCTCTGTGTTAATCTCAATGAGAAGGTGCGGAAAAATTAAAAAGGCAAATTAAACAGGGAAAGCAGCAAAGCATAAAAAATTAAGGAACTACCTTAATCAATTCAGCAATCATCACAGTCTTGTTTATGGCTCTGCCCATGGCCTTGAGAGAGATTCCATCAGATCCTTTCTCCTGTTAAAGTAACAAAAAGAAATCACCTTTAAATTCAAAGCTATACCACACCATAGATGAATATTTCACTTAAAGATATGCCAACAATTCTTACATAGGCTGAATTAGCAAAAACTGATGACTGTCAAGACAATATACAAGACAGAAACATGTCATCATAAAATATGCATTTTTTAACAGATAAGATCAATCATATCCATGAATCTCATCTAGAACGGACCGACACATGAAAGTGAAACAAGGCTGTCTACAGCACCGTCTGCAAAGCTTTTACTCTATCAAGTTGTAGTGAATAAAAGTACTTTCTACTTCAAAGATAAATAAATAAATCAAAGTCAGAGAAAGACACAAATCCCGCTGCACCACACAGGTATCTAAAAAAAATAGCAGATAATAATAAGGAAAACTACAGAGAATCATTATGCTTCACTTGCAGTCTTGACAGCACAAATAAATCAGCCTAAATTTTATTTTGAAAAAAAAGAGTAAGAAAACGCAATCTCTGTATATGCAAGCACACGCACAGGCACTCGACTTGTGAGGTCAATTTATTAATCAACATTGTAAGATATGAAATAGTTTATAGAAACAGAGAGAGAGTAAAAGAAAAGGACCAGAAAGAGCGTAGTGGCATAAGTAATGTAGTTCCTCATTCGTCCTTGAGTAGTGATGCGAATCTCATTCTCATTAATCGGTGTTTCGGTTCTTGGCTTCTCTACCCTCTGGTACCGATCCATTCTCTATGACGCCGAGAAAATAAGCAGGTAGAACAAATTGAAGAAGCTAGGGTTGTTTTTGGTTGGCTCCCACGGTACCGTTTTTTGAGTTTTGAGTAGCAGCGCAGGGTTCTCTTCTCTTGAGTGTTTTTTGTTTTTCAGCTGCGAAGAGATGATGGAGATAAGAGGGGTAGGGTTTCTTCTGTTTTTTTGAAAAGGAGGGCGGTCGCTTCGGCAACGAGACCGGCTTGTTAAACTGATGACGTGGCTCCCTTGGGTATCATTGTAATTGTACTTCCTCACCTTGATGCCACAAAGGAAGGACGGGATATCTGAGAAGCGATGTCGTTTTTGTTATATTTGAGAAGGTTTAGGGGTGTTTTATAGAATATTAAAAATTGCTTTTCAAAATATTTTTATATATTTAAATATATTTTTTTAAATTTATTTTTAATATCAACATATCAAAAAAATCTAAAAAAAAAATATATATATATTTTAAAGCAGAAAAACAAAAAATAAATTTTAATGAAAAACAATTTCAATTTTAATTTCAAACAGTCACAGGTACCCTCGAGTTTGTTATTGGCAAATTCTGAAAGTTCAGTTTTATATATGTGTGTGTGTGTGTGTAGTTATGTTTAGTTCATGCTATCCATTAAAGTGAAAAGAAATGTGTATTCATTTTTCATAAAAGAAGTATTTTGCAGAAGGCATGCTTTTTTGAAGAGAACAAGCAACAGATAAACAATGCTTTACGATGGATGCATGAGTGTCTTAGATTTATAAATAATAATATATGATTTGTACAACAGATACAGGTATTTATAAATCTATAAGCATTTAGGATGATTTTTTACAGAATAAATAATAGTATTTTTTTTTATTCTCTAACGATAACTAGGTACTTTAAAAAAAAATATATAATTACAAAAAAAACAGTGAATTGGTGACTTCACTATAGATCACGAGAGAAAGCATGACGGATTCGCACAATATATTTTTTTTTGTCTTTGAGGAATTTTCTAATCTAGTTATTGATTTTTTTATCTTTTTATATTTTTATATTGTCCTAATTTATATTGAATATAATAATTTATTTTGATTATACTCAATTGGATATAATAAAATGTAATTTTATTACTTTGAACTAGTTAAAAGTACAATAATTAAAATTGATATAAAAACAAAAGGACAATTTTTTGTTTTGTCTACTAGGGACATATTTTCAAATTCTAGTCAACAATTGATTTTTCTCATTTCTTATTTTCAACCATGTTTATTGAAGTTTTGACATTGTAATCTTATATTTTATTTGTTTTATGTTTTAGACCCTGGATTTTATGAAAAGATAAAGAGTCATAAAAAAACAAGGAAGGAGAGAGATATTTTAACAACCAAAAAAATTGATATTTGAACCAATATGTTTTTATTTAATGGGAGAAGTTTTATGTAGATATTTTTAACTTCTTATCTTGCAAAAAAAAAAAAAAGATTGTTGTTCACATATTTTTTTGAAATGGGATGGAATTTTTGACCAATCAAATGTTTTTTGAAGTTAGAATCTACTGATGTTTATGATTTTTTTTAGATGTTTTAAAGTAAAAATATATTTTTAATGTCCAAGAAGTAAGGACTCAATTTTTAAAGCATCTAAAATGGCTGAAAAACAACTAGTGGATGAACAAACAACGTGTTATTTATTTTTTTTAAAAAAAATATACGAACAACACTTCGTTCGCCCATTTTAAGAAATAAAACAAGGATAGTCAAGTGTGCAAACTTAACCTTCTTTTCAACGAGCTAAGCACGTTGGCCTACCTAGGCTCATGCGTTTGTTCTTTTTTTTCTTTAAATTTAATTAAAATTTATCAGAATAAATAATTAAAAATGTTTTTGAGATATTATTTTATCAAATATTGTTTAGTTTTTAATTTGTTTTGAAATAAAACTCTAGCATTTTTTTATATTAAAAAATGCTCTTTTTGCACAACGTTTTTTTATTAAATTTTATTCAATGCCTTCCCATGTCTACTTTTTATCATCATATAATTATATATAAAAACAGATTTTTAAAAAATAAAATTATTAAACATAACAAAGTCTATGACCTATACAATTCTCAATTTATTTGATGCCTTCCCGTGCATATCTATTTTTTACATTAATAACTTTTATTAGTATTTATTACTACATATAAATCTTAAATTATTTTATTAAATATACATGTTAAATTTTTAATTTATAATTAAAAATTTTCTCAGTACTAGAAATGGAAAATTCATTGATAATGCCCATAGTTTTGAAACCCGACCCGGTCATGTGATCGGGTCACGGGTCAGATGGGTTGACCCGCGTCAACTCAAAAAAAACTTACAGCCCTGTTCTGTGCAGCAATTCCACTGATAAGAAGATCTGTAGGAAGTCCCTCAATTTTACAGTATGCCTACCAATAAAAAACAACATATGAAAATGGCTAAGAATAAAAAGTTATTAGGGAAAATTGAAAGAACACTTGCAAATAGGCATAGAACAAACCTCAAGTCGATTGTGAGCATTTACAAGAAATAACACTTTAAATACATCACCTTTCTGCCAAGAATTTAAGACAGCAAACACAAGTGAGCAAGCAAAAATTAAGGAAAAGCTATGTTAGTATAGACACAGACAGTAAACTATGCTAGTGTACTCCAGAGGATTTATTTACTTTTAATCACAGCATCAATCGAGTAGAAGAGGAAGATGATTGATTCATTTAAAAATTAAAAAAATAATTAATTGAACATTATTCTGTTCACAAAATTCTTAGCTGTCACTGAAAGGGAATACAAATACCCTTAGCAAAAAAACTGACAAAAACAAGAATACAAAAGCAGAGATAACAAAAATTCCAAAATCACTAATCTTTCTTTCTTTCTTTTTTGCTGTTCTTTTTTACAGTTATAGCTCAAATCTTGCAACAACTAATCCATTGTACTTTCCTCAACAACCACAAAAGACAAACACGATTAGTACTTTTAAGCTAGGATTACCTGGATTGGGAGGGTTCTGTTTGGATCGGCGATTAGATCAGTGCCTATTCTTCTTCTTTTCCTTATCAACACTATCCTCACCCTCCTCAACCACCATCACTGCCGATTGCTCACTCAAACTTCTCATAATTCCTCACTTTATAATTAAAAAACTAAACAATTAATCAAAAAACAATGAGGTGACAGATAAGGGAAACCCTAAAACCAAGGCACCTTTCGATTATTAAAAAATATCATGGAAGAACCAATGATAATGGAACATAAAATTAAAAAGAAAATCAAGAAAGAAAGAAAGGGGAAAGAAATGATAGGATCTTATAAAGAGGTAGTGTGGGAAGTTAAAAAGGAAAAGGGGGACGTGATTATTCATTATTGGTCGGCTGAGACAAACTCTTATAACGACGTCGTTTAATGGCTGCTGATATTAAAAAAAAATAGACCGGGTCTCACCCGGTTTGACCGGGTGGACCGAGTCTCGGGTCGACCTGCCGGGTTGACCGGGTTTCACCGGGCCAACTCCCAAGCGGGTTTTTACCTCCACCCGGACCGGTCCCAGGCCCGGGTCGGCCGGGTCGACCCGCCGGGCCGGTCCGGGTTTCAAAACTCTGATAATGCCTATACACTTGTTTTCGTGTTTTAAAAAATTGATATAATGATAAATAAAGACCTTAAGAAAAAATATAAATCAAATCTTTAAAAATATTTAAGAAATATTTTTTATTATTTTTTAGAGCATTGAACAATCTTCATTTCGTATTTAAAATCTTTCACTAAATGAATATAATCTTAATTTCACAAAGCACAGTTAACAAATATTTTTTTTTTTATTCCAGGAACCTTTATATTAAGGTGGGGTTCTGGATCATTGCACAAGTTGCTCATAAGCTATAGCCGGCTCTGACATTGAATATCAAACATGGAATAAATAACTAATATTTGAAGAATTTGTGTAAAATAAATAGCTATTTTTTAAAAATTCTCACGTGCAAGATTAAATATCAAACATGGAATAAATAACTAATATTTGAAGAATTTGTGTAAAATAAATAACTATTTTTTGAAAATTCTCATGTTCAAGATTATTTTTTATTCTTCTAATTATATTTTACCATAATTGTATTTCAAGTCACCTGAATTACTCGAATATTAAACCTGCTAGCCCGATTATTTCTTGTCCAAAATCCTCTTAAAAAATTCAATGAACTAGATAAAATTAGATTTTATAAATTTTTGGATGGTTTAAAATTAGGTTAAGAAAAATTACAAACACGTTAATCTTAGAAATTTATAAATAAATAAGTATATAAATAAATAAACATAATTGCGAGTAACCCAGTTTTTTTTTCACGTATTTGTTTTTTTGTATAATTCTTCAAATTACATATTCTTCAAAATTTAGTACTTAAGCTGGTTCGGATAATACTTTTTTAACAGTGCTCATCCCTGAAAACAACAATAAATAAATGAGTGTGGGTGTAATTATGTTTTAAAGTGTTTTTTATTCAGAAATGTATTAAAATAATATATTTTTATTTTTTAAAAATTATTTTTAATATCAATACATTATCTAAAAACACTAAAAATATATTAATTTAAATTAAATAATAAATAAAATTTTTTAAAAGTTTTTTTAAAAAAACGAAAAAATAAACAGACAATAACTGCTGTTTCGATCTCTCCTTCTCTTTCGCTCCATGATATGTGTCAAGCCATGACTATTTCCTCAATTCCCATTAGTAGTCAGGGCCCGCCCCCCTGTATCACTACATGCCCTTCGTATACATTAATATTGAGATTGATGGTTGAATGTGAGGCTGTTTTTTATTTTTTATTTTTTAAAAAAATTATTTTGACATGTTAATATTTAAAATATTTTTTTAAAATAAAAAAATATTATTTTAATATATTTTTAAATAATAAATATTTTTAAAAATAATTATAATTACACTTTTAAAAATACCTTTAAAAATAATGACGGTTGAGATGAAGAGTTCGGTTTGTATTATTGTTAAAAAACAACCCAGCATAAAACTTATTAAAGTCGGAATATATTTAAAAAATATAGGTTTAAAAATCCCTTTTAAGAAAATAATATAATATAAGTTATAATTTATAAATCAAAAACTTTAATATTCGACTAGAAAAAAAAATAACCTTATCGAAACATATATCTATTTCTTCAACTCCTACTAAATTTCTCAACACTATTGGTAAAAAAAGAAATACCAAGATTAATCATTTGGGTCAGATTAATCATGCCTCTCAACTCTTAACCTACATTCTTCACTCAATTCAAATTCAAATTCAAATGCACCCTAAATCTGACCTTGTTGATTCAGAAATTCAAAGCATGTGTAAAATCTCAAGGATTTAATATAAAATGAGCAAAAAGTAACTGTAAAATAAAAAAATCAAACCCACCGAAACAAAGTAAAAAATAATAATAACACACGGGGCTTGTAGCTCAGTGGCCTTGGCAGGCTTTGCCCTGCCTAAGTGTCCTGGTTCGAGCTCTCGTGTGTACCCAGCACTTGAGGGTTTAGTTGCTGTGGTCCATCGTGGACTTGTTCCGCCCCCCTCCCGGGTTCGATCCTTTATGTGCACGCCTGTCACCCCCGCGGTGCCTTACCTGCTCCTGGGCTTGCAGGATGTCCAGTGGGCCGTGGGGAATAGTCGTGGTGCGCGTAAGCTGACCCGGACACCCCACGTGAATAAAA
>Ga0307511_10006697_pt1 | contig 11601 bp, 8 predicted proteins | sample 13_EM_MG_FD_200266 | JGI IMG/M metagenome (GOLD analysis project Ga0307511, IMG submission 200266) | Populus trichocarpa ectomycorrhiza microbial communities from riparian zone in the Pacific Northwest, United States - 13_EM | ecosystem: Host-associated > Plants > Roots > Unclassified | place...
CTGTTTAGATTATGTTTGAAATTTTCTATCCAAAATGCAATTGAATGAAATTGATGGTATTTAGGTAGTTTTAGACATAATACATGTTTTGGATCAAATTTTGAATTACCAAGTTATTTTATTTTATTTTATTTTTATATTTTTTTAATAGAAGACTAAAATATTGTTTTGACTTTTATATATATATATATGTATATGTGTGTGTGTATATATATATATATATTTCATGGTTTTTTTATTTGATTACATGTCTATTTACATATATTTTATATTTTATTTGGTTATGATAAATTAATCCAGTTTTTATTGGATCGTTCAGGCAAATTAATTTATTAATTAATTTAATTTCAAACTCAAAATGAATTATATCCTGGGTTAATTATATAGACAACAACTATAATTTTAAAATGTTTATTTAAAATGGTTATAAGATAAACATTTACATGTTAAAATCATTAAAAAATGCTTTAAAAATAAAATGCAAAACGTATTTTTGTAAAAGCATATATATGCTATGTTAAAATGAAGTCGATTTATCTACAGTTGGATCCTACTAAATTAGGAGTAGAAAAATAGAAAAAAATGAATTATTTTTGGAATAAAAAACAGTAAATTAATCGAGGAAGGTTAAGAGTTGCTAAAGAGAGCATTTGATTATTTAAGGAGACCTGTTGATTAGTGTTAGGAAAAATATAAGGAATAAGTTATAATTAACTTAATTACAAAAACCCAAATTCCTTTGCCCAACCCAACAAAGGCCCAAAATATCTCTCTCTTTCTCTCTCGACACTGCTTCAATTTCTCTCTCCAAAACCTCCACAATCTCTCTCTCTCTCCTAAAAAATCCCAAATGCACAACCCTAGCACTCCTCACTCTCCTCCTTCGATACCTTAGCACCCCTGTCGCCGGAAACCTAACCGGCACTACCGCCGGCACATATCCGGCGAGAATTATTCGTTTGACGTCCTTCTCTATTCGATTCGATTCGAATTCTCCATTTCAATTGGCTCCCCTGTTCTTCCTTTTCGAATTTCAGGTTTTTTCCCTGATCAATTACCACCACCACCACCACCACAAAGAAGAAGCAGAGCGACACAAGTAACCGCCTATGGCTCCGGGGCGTAAAAAGGGAGCGAATAATAAGAAAGTTCAGTTGCGTTTGGGTGATCTTGTGCTTGCTAAAGTCAAGGGTTACCCTTCTTGGCCTGCGAAGGTTATTTCCTCCTAATTTTAAATTCAATTTTTATGTCTTAAAAACTTCTTTGTAGTTTGATTTCTAATTCTACCACCTGCACTTCCAGACCTTATTGTTTATCTTAAGAATTTGGTTAATTTTTTCTTCCAATTTTGATTTTTTCGGGTTGGTTTAATAGGTTTTAGTGATGGGCTCTGAAGATTAGTGGGTTCAGCTCATTTGTTATGTGAATCAATGTGGTTTTCGTGGTGGGTTTTATTTGTATTCTAGCCATTTTAAGTTGTAAATTATTACAATTTAAATACGGGTTTAAATTGTGTAGTTGGTTTTATTTTTGTTTCTTTACTGATTTTAGTTTAATTTGATTTGGTGTCTGTTGAGCGCTTTAGTTTCGCTGCTTGTATTAGTGTTCTAGTACTTTACAACGTATATCATTCCCTGGTATTTTGATTAATTTGGAGGGCATGAATGCTGGGTTTAATTGATTCATGGATTGGTATAATTTGCGTGCATTTGATTAGATGATGATTGTGTAATGATTGTTTCTGTAATTTTTGTGGTTTTTGGTAACAGAAAGATGTTGGTATTATCTGGGTGAAGGCGTCTTCCTCCAACGATTGTAATTTATTTTGTTGAGCCTTTGAGAGTTTGTCATTTTGGTTAGTGCTTGAGCTAGATTTCATGGGTGTTTGTATTTCAGATTAGTCGGCCTGAAGATTGGAAACGAGCCCCTGATGCTAAGAAAGTTTTTGTCTATTTCTTTGGAACTCAAGAAATGTAAGTTTTTCTTTATGAATTCCTTATTAACAAATTTTACATGTTTGTTCATACATGGAGAAGGGTTGAGAATGTGGTTATCCTAGTGAGTAGACTGTGCAATAGTATGGGGCTTTTATGTTTCATATCTATATTATTTTGAGATAAGTAGAGTACAACTTGTGCTCTATTTCTCAGAAATATGGAGTTGACAGTTATCTTCCTCTGCAACCATTTTGATGTGGTTTGAAAATGATAGTTGAGGTCTTTGAAAATAAGATTTTGGGACTGAATGTTGTTGCTATGAGTACACAACCTGGGAAATTTTAAGTACAATTAAGAAATTCTTAGCCGAGTACTATTTTGGAGTTTGATTGAGCATCTAGACCTATGTTAGCTTGTCTTCATCCTGTCATTCTAATTTAGTAAAAATTAGCTATCGAGAAATGAAGGAAAGGAATTGAACATTTACTAGGTTTTAGGATGGGATAACATAAAAATTTGCTAGTTTATTTGCTGCTGCACTTGACTTGATTGAGCGTTGGAGACTTGATTGTGTACATGGATTAAGTTAGTTGCCCCTTTTATTAGAGCTTATTTCTTCCCATTGCTTGCTTGTTCTCTTGCAGTGCTTTTGTTGCCCCTTCTGATATTCAGGTATTCACAAATGAAGTAAAGAATAAACTGTCGGCTCGGTGCCAGAGTAAGAAAGATAAGTTCTTTTCCCAAGCTGTGAAGGAAATCTGTGCAGCTTTTGAAGAGTTGCAGAAGGGAAAGTCAAGTGGATTGGGAGATACTACTGATAGATCAGCACCAGGATCTGAGGCTCCATCTGTTGACTCAATGGAAGAGGATGAGGCAGAGGATGACTTAAATGAGGACATGGGTAAAGTTGGACAAAGTGGAGAAGTGTGGAATTTAAGACGTGAATATAGTTCTAAGTTAGAGCGTTGCTCCAGTAGACGAGATGAAGCTGGCTCCGAAGATATGAAGCCTTCCGTATCAGGTGACGCAGATGACAGTTCATCCCCAGGTATATCTTCTGAAAAGAAGGTTAAAATGTTTGATAGTGCACAACCACAAGAAGTATTATCTGCTTCCAGTTTGGATAATGTTTGCTGTGTAAAAGTTGAAGCCTCTTGTAATGGAAATCTGGATCTTAATTGCAATAAGAACCTGGGTACTGGTGAGGGGGCGTGGACAAATCCCCATGAGTCTAAGACAGTGTTTTCTGGGGCTGAGAGAAAATTGGAATGTAACTCCAGGGAACAAGTTATAGGCGGAGAAAAAGGCAAGCTTGCTAGTGGCAGTATAAAAGATCCCCCCCCAGGCCCTCCTAAATCAGAATTAGATGCCAACGGTGGTAGAAAAGTAAAAGAACTATCAAAAGTCAAGAAGGGTACTATGGTGTCTGATGAAAAACATGAAAATAAGGTTTTTCAAAAGAAAAGGCGTGCCCAACCTGATCATGGAAAATCTGAGCTTGAAGCAACTGAAAATGCAAATCCTGCTAAGAAATCAAAGCGTGTAGATGTGGCAGATGATATTACAAAGGGACCTTTCTCAGAAAACATGAGTGTTTCACCAAGCTCAAATGTTGTTGATGACCAAGCAGCCAAACGGTCCATGGCACATGGAAAAAGGGAGATCCTTTTGGGATTAAGAGCCCGAAGCGACAAAGCTAAATCAGATGCTTTTGCCCAAACTAGTAAAGTTAAATCTAATCTTTCTTCTCAATCAGGTAAGGTCAAATCTGGTACATCTGCCAAGATGAGTAAAGTTGATAGTGATGCATCTGCCCAAACAGTTAAAGTCAAAAGTGATGCTTCTGCACAATGGGGTAACACTAATACTGATGTATCTGTTCAAATAAGTAAAGTCAAACTTGATTCAACTGCTGAAATTGGCAAAGCTAAACCTGATGTTCCTGATCCAACGAGTAAAGCTAAATCTGATGTTTCAAATGATGAAGCTGTGCTGCCTGTATTAAAACGTCGTAGACGGGCAATGGAGGCGATGTGTGATGCTGCTGCTCTCAATTCTGATGACAGAATGGAGAAAAATGCTCTCGAGCTAAAGAGTGATATGGTTTCTATTAATGCGAGGGTTTCCATTACCCAACAGCCCAAAAGGCGAAGAGCTGTTTGCCTTTATGACAATGATGATGAAGATGAGGAACCCAAAACTCCTGTTCATGGAGGGGCTGCCAAAAATGGCAGAGAACCTGTTTCTGATGCTTCCAAGAGAACTAATGCACGAATTGAAAGTTCTGTTAATCAACAACAACGAAACTCTATTAACGCTCAGACAAGTATCAAGGATTCTACTGGTTTAGAGAATATCCATTCCAAGGAATCATCTTCGCTGTTACAGAACAATCCTCGTTCGCCCAGCTATCCAAAAACTGTGAAGAGGAATGATACACATATCTCTCCAAGTCCTGGCAAATCAGAGCCTGAGCAGTTACTGTCAAAGGAGGCAAAACCAATCACAACTACCCCTAAGAGGTCTCCTCATCTGCTTTCTGCCACCAAACCAATTGTGGAACAGCATAAAGCTATCAACCCTGCAGTTAAAGTTTCCACTCCTGGCACTCAAAAAAAGGCCCAGGCTGGACCTGGCAAGGTTTCAGGTCCTGTTTTGGATAGTTCAAACGCTTCTCAAAATCTTGCGCCAAGTCAAAAAAGTAGAGCAGCTTTTTCTGGGGAAAGGCCAAAAAGTACTCCTAAAGCAACTTCACAAATGAGTAACCTGACTGTTCCAATGGGTGCTTTATCAGAGTATGATTCTTTTCCTGGTGAAATTTATCTGTTTTTTCTATATTTTTTTAATTCAGCTTTATAGAAATCACATTTTCTCGCCTAATTACAGACTGGAAGTTGGTATGGATGACAGACCCAGCTTTTTGGTCGATTCTAAGACTCCAGATTCTGTTACATCTATGAAACATCTCATTGCTGCTGCTCAAGAAAAAAGGAGACAGGCTCACTTGCAATCCTTTCCTCTTGGAAACCCTGCCTTTATAGCTCTCAACAACGCTCAGGGAAGGAGCCCCAGCTCCTCACCAAGCCAACTTCTTTTGTCTGGTACTAGCAATGCTGCACAGGCAGATATGCAGGGCTTTTATCATCGCACAGATTTAGTTTCTCCATCTACACATGGTCGCCAATCAGCATCACATGACCAAGTGGAAGGTGAAGAAATCGAGGAGCGGAGAGTTAGTTCTGGACACAGGGCTGCTGGAGGTTCACTGAGTGGTGGCACTGAGGCTGCTGTGGCCCGCGATGCTTTTGAAGGGATGATAGAGACTTTATCAAGGACGAAAGAAAGTATTGGACGTGCAACTCGCCTTGCCATTGATTGTGCCAAGTATGGCATTGCAAATGAGGTGGGTTTGCTATCCTTTTATCATGTTATTTTCTGAATTGGCTCTTAGAAAAAGAAGAGCTGTGATGAGTTGCATGTCTCTTGTTCTTAGTTGTCTTTTCCTTGAAATTCTCTTGTTCTTAGTTATCTTTTCCTTGAAATGTTAGTTCCATTGTGTTTACTTATAGTTTTATTCCACCTGATTGTTACATTTCAAACCTGCCTGTGTTGTGTTTTCCTTGCTGAGGATTGTGTGGCTTGAAAAAATAATGGAAGAAGGCTGCTTCATTTTAAATTTTCTTTGAGCAAAAAGACTGTAGACAAGTTCACTTCCCATTGTATTTGGGATCCTTATGGTTGGGATACATTCATCCATTATGGTATTCTTTAAGTTGCGATCAGGGTTCTTGGATTCCCTTTCTATATATTGAGTGCCAACATACACTTTTTTCATTTTTCATAGTGTTGCATGATGGATCTTCCATTTTCTCACTGAACCTCATCTTTTTTTTCTTTGTTCTTTTTTCTATCATGATTTTCCTAGGCTCATGATATTATCATTTTCTTGACAAAGTATAATTGAATCAGTTATGGAAATGGTTCTGTGATTTGGTGCTGAACATGTTAATATGGTCTTGCAGGTTGTGGAGCTTTTAATCCGAAAATTGGAAAGTGAGCCCAGTTTCCACCGCAAAGTGGACATATTTTTTCTTGTGGACTCCATCACCCAGTGTTCACATAATCAAAAAGGTTGCTTCCTCCTGCTCAACTTGGATTCTATCAATCTTGCTCTTTTAACCCCTATAAATATTAGAGGAGCAAAGAATGTGTTCATTCCGTATCCACAATCATCAATAATGATGGTTGCCATAGTTATGTTTCTGATTTTGTTTTCCTTTATTCAGGTATTGCTGGAGCTTCGTATGTCCCTACAGTGCAAGCAGCATTACCACGCCTTCTCGGCGCTGCTGCTCCAGCAGGAGCTAGTGCTCGGGAAAATCGTCGTCAGTGTTTAAAGGTTATTTTCTTTTTATGTTACCATAGAGCCTCTTCTTTTTCATCAGAATAAATCTTGATCTATTGCTGTTTCCAGGTCTTAAGATTGTGGCTTGAGAGAAAAATCTTGCCTGAATCTGTTTTGAGGCGCTATATGGATGATATTGGAGGTTCAAATGATGATACCTCTTCTGGATTTTCCCTCAGACGTCCATCCCGAGCTGAACGAGCTATAGATGATCCAATCAGGGAAATGGAAGGCATGCTTGTTGATGAATATGGAAGGTGTGTTTTCTTAGTTATTCGTGCTATTCTTTTCAATAATATTTCGGTGGCATTTTTCTTGTCTCTTGAAGAACATTTGGCATGGTCCTACATACTGTTATGGAAATTCGATGTGTATATGGTCCATGACATGGTTATGTTAAAGAATTAGGATTTGAATAGAGTTGGAACATAACATCTGAATCAACCTTTTTGTTGGAAAATGTAACATGCCCAAATGCATGTGAATGTTAGCACAGTTCTTGCCTAGGGAATTGAACTGCATTCCAGATACTTGATCTGCAGTGTGCCATCACTTTATGATAAAAAAAAACAAATGAGCCATAACACTTTTTTGTATTTCTGCTTTATTTTCTTTCTAAAAGAAAGTGCTGTATTTATAGAATGACCGTTAAGCATTTGCACAAAAGGTGGGGTATGAAATAACTTTTGATGATTAGTCTTTAAGCAATACCATACTGAGTACTATTGGAGATTGGAATGATGTGTTTCCCCTTGTGCTGAAGGCATTATTAGGTAGTCTTCTTGGTGACCCTTAGAGGTGATACGGGTTATTGGAATATTCCTCATCTATCCTTATGTTTCAAGGGTTATGCTTTGCTTTCATGTTTTAGAGCCATTTACAATCACCAGTTGTGGGTTTGATATGTCCACTTCTGCTTGTCCCTTTTAATATCATTTATGAAAATTGTAAATTTAACCATAAATCAGCATTATTTGGTGTAGCTTCACAAAAGGAGAAGGTCAAGTATGATTGCCAGAAGGTATAAATGAACCACAAACATGAAATTGACTTGAACTTATAACTTTTCAGTAAAAAATTAAAGTTGATACTCTTTGAAGAACTTAAATAATCCTGGAGAATGAGGTAATGTAGCAAATGCTAGGGTGGTGGATGTCATTCTTAGAACCTACTGTGTGGAAGTGCAGAAGACAATAATACTATAGGTAGTTTTGTACGATTTCGAATGTGCAGCTCTTGTTTTTAGTTTTGCTAGCTAAACTCAATTATTATGTTATGCAACCATTTGTTATTATCATTGCAAAATTTGTTTAAAGCCTCGCATTTCCATATGGCTTGCCATATCACATGCATTTCTTTTGTCAATAGAATTTTGTTTTAGATGAAATATGAAGTTGATCAATGCAGTAATTTCTTTAAAATTTTACTGTTGTATTGACTTTAAGATCCATATTGGTTTTCTTGGCTTTGGTACCAGTAATGCTACATTTCAGTTGCCCGGCTTTTTATCTTCTCATGTGTTCGAGGATGATGACGAGGACTTCCCTAGCAGCCCATTTAAGGAAGGTGATGGTGCGTTGGGAGTGACAGGATCAATCCATGCTTTAGGAGATTTAGAAATAAGTACTGCTACTCCAAGTGACAGGCGACATTGCATCTTAGAGGATGTGGATGTGGAACTTGAAATGGAAGATGTGTCTGGACACCAAAAGGATGAAAGACCTTCATCCACAGGTGGTTCTTTTGAAATGGAACCACAGCAGCATTGCTCAGATGGGCCAGAACCTGCATTAAATGATTCTGCTGAGTTGCTGCCTCAACCAGATGATTCTCCACCACCGCCTCTTGATTCTCCTCCTCCACCCCCGCCTTTGCCTACCTCTCCACCGCCACCACTACCTCTATCACCTCCACCCTCAACATCTCCATCACCTCCACCTCCACCGCCGCTTCCACCTCCACCTCCACCTCTTCCGTCGCAACCACCACCTCTTCCGTCGCAACCACCACCTCCTCTTCCTCCTGTGCCAACTATGGTACTGCAACCACCTGTACCAACTCAACCTTTGTTACCAGCCAAACCAATACAACCATCTCATTCATCCGTACAGTCCTCCCCTCAGTTGGCATATCAACAAGCTGTACCTCATGAATACTGCACTACACCCAATGTATGTATTTTGGCTGTCCAGTTACTTTTGTGAATGTGTTAGTTTGTTTAACCGTGACCTGAATTCTCTGTTTGCAGAGTAATCAAATTGTCCAAATGGCTGGCGGTACTCCTCATGGGAATCACATGTTTTTAAACCCTCAAGCTCCTCAACAAAATCCACATTTTCAGCCGGTTAATGCACCTTTTCCACAAAGACCACTGCATCCAAACCTGGCACAAACTGCATCTGGTCATTTCTCATTTACAAAGCCTCTAATTCAGCAGCATCCTCAGCATCCTTATCCCCGTCCATACCCTATGCTATCACATCCTGATGGACGGCCACGATTTGCTACTGATGAACAGTGGAGGATGCCTTCAAGCGAATATGCAGATGGTCAGCATGGTGCATGGATGAGTGGAAGAAATCCATCACACGCAGGGCCTTCTTTTGGCCAGGAAGGTACATGCAATTGTGTCCCTGTAATTAGAACACTTTTTTTTACCTGAATTTCCTTTTGCTACTTGTGCGCATACATATGTATTGCTAAGGCCTTGATCTTTCTTCGAAACAAAAAAATATTGAACCAGTCAGGAAGGTTATCGATTCAAATTTTTTTTGTACAGAACTGCCTGCACGATAAATTTGTGCTCTTATCTGGATGGGATTGATATTATTTTTTGTGATGTTAATTGTGGATGCTGAACCACATTAATGTTAATGACATGACATGACATTTCAATTTAAAATGTAGTCTGACTGCTTGAAATTATATCTGTGAGAGGCCAACTGAATGATTGAACTGTTTCTCACTCGTTTAAATTCATTATTTTATTGTTAAAGTATGATACCTCCTAATGAAATGAACTTGTATCATTATTTACCATTAAAGTATTGATCTCATGGTTATTCATATTCATATGGAATGCCATATCAAGTTTGCAGATGCTTTAAAAAAAAAAAAGCAAAGAGAAAGAAAGAAAGAACTGTAGGCAGGCAGATGCTTGCTTTCCATCATTTCTCATGCAGGCTACATGTCTATGCTGCTTACCATATTAGTTTTTCCTTTGATGAAACCTTTTTCAGCATGATGCTTGTACAAGTGTTTAAGTTATATTTTTCTAGGATTTGTGGCCTGAACAGAAAACATTGTCAGAACTAAGCTTGATTGATTACATATTATTAATTTTTTTAACTCTGTTGGTAAGTTTTGTCCTCGCGTTAATTTTTTTAATTTTTTTTACAATCAGTGCCTTGCACTGCAAAGATGCAAAATGCTTTTTCTAGTGTCTAGCTTGTGCTTGTTATATGAAGGTAAACTTGTCTGGCATGCTAATGTGCAAGCATTGCAACTGAACCTCTGAACTTGTTTATTTCTCTTTTGGCATGTTTATAAATGGGAGTTTAGGAAAGTTTGTTTTATATCCTGCATTTTCTTTATGATGTCCTTTTTCTGTGATGCACAGGCTAATAGATCATAAAACATTTTCCCTTGCAGGTTACTTTCGGCCACCGCCTCCAAATAATATGGGATTTCAGGTTGCTCCCACCAATAATTTACCTGCTGGAGCTCCCATTCCAGGTGAGTTTGCTTTGTGAAAAATTGTCTCATTTTGCTCACAAGTGACGTTCGTACTACTGGAGTAAATGACCTCAAAAATTACAATTGAACAATTGATTTCTATGATTGTATTATTTTAGGTCATGGTGTTTCACAGATGTTGCCATGTAGACCAGACATGCCTTCCCTTAACTGCTGGAGGCCAGCTCAATAACAAGTCTGAGGGCTTCTTAAGTTTTTGAGTAAGTTTATGTTCCTTCTCATTTGTGTTTGTGGCTGAATTTCTAAAGTAAGTGTTTCTGGTACTCTTAAAATTGCATTCCAATTTTCTTTCAAGAACAGGTCTTCTAAGATTTTAAGCCTTAATCTTTGCCACTTTTTTAGTGTGCTAACTGAACTGAAGTGGCATCACACATTAGTGAAACATCCTTGTCACTTTTGGTGTGATTATTGAAGGGTTTCAAATTTATGTTTTTCCAATTATTTCTCATTAAACTGGCAGTCAAATGTTTTTGATTGCCCATTTAGTGCAAATTTCTTGTGCAATGGCACCACTAGGGAGTACAATATATAATGGATGGCTTAGTGAAGCTTATTACAAGTCGGTCTCTTTCTGATGGTGGATATATCTGTGTTTGTTGACTTTTCCAGTGCTGTGATCCTGAAAGGAGGAAGTACACTTGCATTATAATACGCTGCAAGGAAGGTTCCATTTTGGACTTACAACTACCACTTGAAGGCAGTGCTTGAACCTTGTGGAGACTCTTGGCAGGGCTGTGTATATTGTAATTTTTCCTGACAAATGTATCCCGGGAACATTTGCTTCCGAGTGTAGGACCATGTTTCTGACTTGGTTAGTACATCTGTTTCTTAACTCTTGTAATTACGTTAGGATATAGAGAGAAATTTTTTAAGCCACAAGTTTGACCAATGGTAAATTTATTGATCCTTTTAATGCGTTACTTTTTTGTCTTGTTTTGCTTCACTATATCTTAGTTGTTTTCTGTAAGTTTTTTTTTTAAGTACAGCAAATGCATGCACTATCATTTCCTTCTCCCATCTTGGGGGCATGCATGGTCTGATCAGAGATCTGGATGCATGACTAAATGCCTTTTGGTGCATTGTGTAGCTCATAAAGCTCTTTTTTTTAAGTTAATTTTGGTCTATCATTGACACATGGCCTTGTGCTTGGGAGAAGGATAGACTTAAGTAGGACAATTCAGAAGTCTATTTGGTTTCCAAGGCAGCTAAGCAAGGCTTCTTGGGCCAGTTCTTGATGGTGACAAAGAGATTTGATTTGGTTGGGTGGTTAGTGTATATCCTTTTATATTGGAGGAATTGGGACATGGTTGTAAATGAGTGGCTCGGTTATGTATTTTATGAATGAACCTCTAGATTTTTCCTTTCTGTTTTCGTTTTGGTTATATGATGTAAGTAGTTCAACTTATGGTTTAAAAAATTCACATGATGTGGTGGCAGTGGGCAAGTTGCAGGCATCCTCTCTCTTTCTACCTTCATTTCCTAGGTGAACTTTGGAATCCCTTT
>Ga0307511_10006702_pt1 | contig 11598 bp, 11 predicted proteins | sample 13_EM_MG_FD_200266 | JGI IMG/M metagenome (GOLD analysis project Ga0307511, IMG submission 200266) | Populus trichocarpa ectomycorrhiza microbial communities from riparian zone in the Pacific Northwest, United States - 13_EM | ecosystem: Host-associated > Plants > Roots > Unclassified | place...
CTCTTAGTATCTTCCTTCCCCTAGCGCAAGCGTACCCAAAATTATGGTCAGCTAATAGTTCATTGTATGGTTCATATATTTGTTTCTGCACTTTTTGCCACCTCAGCAGGCTCAATGGTCTAGTCGTATGATTCTCGCTTTGGGTGCGAGAGGTCTCGGGTTCAATTCCCGATTGAGCCCTTTGCACTTTCTTTTTAGCATTATTTTTTCCCATCATTAGTATTTTCACACCTATCCCACGATGCAGGGGTTAGGAGCTTACTGATTCTTGCGGTTTAGTGCTTAGTACTCGGGATGTAGATATTAAACCTGGTAATTCGCCAGCACACTCTTTGATAGGTACTAAATATGTTTTAAAATTGATTACAAACAGCGCCAGCCACCAGGATCGAATTCATTTGCCTTACCCTGATATTAACAATCTACCAAGTCTAAATGGAACAGACACCAATGCCCCTGGAGCAATTAGATTAACCTTGAAAGACTCGAAGTGCCCATGCGCGAGCAACATTCATTGCTAATTATAAACACCTTGAATAAGAATTGGTGCAAACTACTTAGCTGTGAGAAGCGTTGGAACTGGCTCTCGTTCAAGTAGTGTACTTAGCTGATATTATGGTAGTGAAGGGGGAGGCTTCGCCTGGTTAGCCGTAAAGTGGAGTAAGGTGTAGTAGGAAATACTCTCGCCTAAGCTCACGTGGATACAGGGTCATACATAGGTCATGAAGTCAGGGAGGCTTGAAGTGGGCAATAATGACATGACCGTCCGAAGGTGGGTAAAAGTAGCAAAACGAATGGGCACATGGGCACATAAATGCTGGATTTCCGCATGTTCGTTTCTATAGCAAACAAACCGCAAGCTCTCACTAAATAGATCAATATCCCCACAATTCCTCCATTCATCACGTAATTCTTGCATAAGGTACAAACCAAGTACTCCGTACTAGTGTAAGAGCTACACATCAAGCTTTTAATGCCCTTGCATGTGTGTGCGCCCCAACTCCCCGAAATTACGAATTGGATATAGGTATATCTAACATATCCACTATTATACATAACTTGCCAATATTTAAATCCATTACCGAACGTTTACACCATGGACATCAATGTTTTACCTACATACCCTACTCATCTGCATAACCGCTCAGTTGATTCCATTAATACTGGGAATAGCTTGGGGAAGGGGTGAGAGGCCAGGCATGCGCTCGCAGGGATAGGGATGCTAGGGCACATGTATATACTCTTAAATCCGTTATCCAGAGGTACCCTGGAAAGCTTTAGCAGCTGCAATTGTTGCATATGGCATATGGATACTTAATGAATAACTATCCCTTGCAATTTGACTGGACATATAGTTAGTATTTGTGAGTACAGTCATGGAGCAATTTGGCATTGTGGGGGGGCATGCTATCAGAAACTGCCAGATGATCACCACCGTATCATGCACGGAGATAGAGAAAAAAGATTACAGCTTGTCTCAGTACGCCCATAGATAGGTGCTACTGGAAGAATATAGGTATAGCAACAAAGGATAACATACTGGTACTGAAACCATAACCACCCGGCCAACGCTAAGTTGCCCCAGTCCGGTAATTGAGATCTGTGCATGGGTGCAACTTTCCGAATCAATGAGCTTTTAGTGAGTTTGTACATGTGCGAAGGACCCACATATTAAACATCAGGAGCTTAGAGATGTATATATAGATGAAGGTAGAGCTCGTAGCGCTCTATTTCTCTGACATCACTCTCGTCTCACCAATACCACATGATAATGAACACGCACTCCCGTGCCGGAGATATACATATATGCAACAGTTACTATACTACATATGAATGATATGTGTGCGTGCAAAAGCCACCGGACATAAGCCATTTCAAAGAAAAACTAAGGTCCCGTATTTGAAAGAAGAAAAAAAAGAGGGAATTGTTGAGACTTCGGGGCACGGCCGGAGTGATCTTACATGATTAGGTTTCAGAACTGGAGCGGGATTCCCATAAGGATTCCAAATTTTGATTGAAGGGATCGCCAGAAGTCGGCTGATTACTGGATTGGGGGACTTATATTGGGCATTGGGCTTTTGCATGAATCTCGCCACATTAATCGTTAAGATGTTCCAGCTGTATCGGATCAAGAAGTAGGGGATGAGTGTTGACAGCAAGCCAACACGATTTCAGGTGTTTTTTATTTGACTTATGGATCAGGGGTTTCATACATATGCATGCTGCCTTGAACAACTTGATTACATATTGACACCCCCACGCAGAAACATAGGTGTTTGTAATATCTTGCTTTGATAAACTCGAAAATGTTTTTTTTTTTTCAAACATCGAGACATGATCTACGATAAAATGCTTGGCTGAACCCCATGAGGAGAATATTTAAGAATTGATTCACCCGTCAAACCAGCACCTGCGTGGGGGATACAATATGGGGGGAAAAATCATCTACATCTAGAATGTATCCGTATCAGAGTTGTGCACCCCGGTTATCTGCTTTGTGAAACTGAATCGATAGCACATCCTCAGCTCTTGAGGAGCACGGTACATGCTCTGAACTGTTTAATTAGACGACATTCAGTTAGTTACATGGATACCAAGGCGCTCAGCCGGCGCTGGGACCACTTCTTGCTCGTGAAATCCCTCGGCAAGTCTCCGAGACCTGCGGGAAGTTATCTATCCTCGATGTCTCCCGTTTGAAATCCGTGCATGTGTGTTGAAGTTCAGCCCAACCACATGATCCTGATCATTGCAACACGATGTTATGGAAATTAAATTTGCGCGGAGGCGCAAACTCACGTTTCGTTGGTACTGTCCCAGAGATCGCCTATAACCAGAATCAACCGAAAATTGTGAGATTCAACGGAGCTGTTGCACGAGATATAAATACTTTTCCTATTGGGATGATTTACGACGCTAGAACCACGGTCCGGGTGGAAGCCACCAATGCGGTGATCGCACTCCAACCCCCGCTTGTAGTGCATCCAAAAAAGCAAAAGAATTTCGCTCCTGCATGGGTCGTGTACATCTGGTATTGTACCTGAACATCTTGCACCAGCATCGTTCCAAAATAGCGTCTGATGCTTCAAGTTCTCAATTCTACGTGGTGTGTTTCAATGCACTTGAATGATCAGCTATCTGCGAAACACAGTCTATGCGGGTTTCACTGCCGAAAGCAAGAAAACCCATTGTGCAAACGTCGACACGCATCATCCATCGTCGAAGCTTGGTTGGCCATGGTGATAAACCACGTCATGCATCATGTTGACTTTAAGTCAAGTACGGAACATCCCAGAAGACATGGATGCACAGGTGGCGTGGCATCGCTGATAGGGCCTGTAGAGTGAACTCTACCCCCATCCATGCATACCGGCCGTGTACCAAGCGCTGGGTGAACATTCCGAAGCTTAAGCTTATGTGCACATGAAAGATACCAGGGGCTGCGTGGATGTAGCCCCGGTAGTGTTTTTTTTTGCCCCTCGCCCCAATGCCGTGTTGGCGGAATTGACAACAGAACCACATTTAATGAAAGATTCATATACAGGGCGGGGTCGGCGACGAGAAGAATCCCTATATACACTCGCAGGGTCCTGGCATTTCAGCGGAAAGGTTGAAACGATATCATTTGTTCTGGAGATATCGCGATGACGGAAACTCAGAGCTCGGGCTCCATCTCTTCAGTCGAAACCGATACATCCACGCTCAATGACACTTGGCCAGGGACCCTGGATGTGAAGAAGAATGCGCCAATATCCGAGCTCCAAAGCGCTTCGGAGTCCCTACGGGCGACGGTGCAGGCCTTGGGTCCAGAAAACATGGCAAAGATCCGTTCCCTAATAGCAGTGCATCAGAAAAATATTGGAAATTCACCACCAGCAGCTCGACAGCCAGCGTCCGATCCTGCATACCATGCATCAACCTCAAGTACACCGCCAGCAGATGCCCCAGAACGACCAACCGACGAAGTTGCCCTTACGATATGTCACCTTGAGTCTGCCCTTGGTCCGGAAGATATGTCTGAACTCCGGGCCGCAATGCTCTCAGTACGGCGACAAAGTGTCCACCTTGATGTTGTGATATCGTCGGACATGACTGAAGATCAACTTCAACAGAGCGTCGACACGGTAAGACACCGGCAAGATGAGGTCCTTGAACTTCTATTCAAGGAGATAATGGGGCTAGTGGCTACAAAGCTCGGAATTGAGTTGGATCCAGATCTACAAGCCCTAGTACCAGCCAAGACCAAAGTGGAGGTGGCAAAGCTGGTGAAGAGGGACGAGTCGAATATGTTGAAAGTTCCGGAGGTGGATCTCAGTGGCAGAAGGGCATCTACAAGCACGGAGAGCTCCAAGAAGAAGCGAGACACCCTACCCAGACCGAAAAAGCAGGCCGATGGATATTCAAGAATTTTCTATGGCATCAGGGGGCCGGATAAGATTATCCGTGTCGGCGACGCTCAGCGCGGGAAGGGAAAGGGGAAAGCAACGGATTCAACATCAAGCGATGAAAAGGCGCAGGGCAGGAAGAAGCAACGGAGAGGATGTCTTGGGTTTTGTGCTTTGATGTGAAGATATAACGGTGTAACAAATTCGTATTCAATTCGACGACATACAGCAGCGGATATTCCCCGTCATGACCCTTCTCCTTGGTCGTTAATTGTGGATCTAGCTTGGTCGGGTTTTCGTTGCCAGAAGCTCGTTACAACTTTCCTTGCATCATATTGCTTTTTCTTTTTTCTTTTTTCTTTTTTCTTGAAACGTCGGAGTTTATTTTGGAATATCTCTTCATTAAGGCAGTTTGGAGCTTTAGCGTGTGCATGGCTCTCTTTCGCAATTGTTGGATCTCCTATTTTGTTATTATTCAAGGGTGGGGTATGCGCATTTCCTTTTGTAGTTCTGGACACAGTTCTGGGCACTGCGAGATGGATTAGGTAGGTATAAGGTTGGGGGAGCTGCATGGTGTAGCACGCCATACCTTTGGATTTGTTGGGTTCACACGGAGAAGAAGGCTACGAGGCCACGAGGCTACGAGGCCACGAGGCTACGAGGCCACGAGGCCACCCGAAGAATAGTCTCAAGGAGGCCACAATGATCTGCGGGTGATATCAATCGAAAGCGATGGAAATCTTGGATTTCCTTTGTTTCTATGTGTTCAATTTGTGTAAACGAGTTCTTTACGACTTTATGATTTATGATAAATGAATAACGACTATTATGATCTAGAATCATACCTGCGAAGCACAAATTAATACTCCACCTATGATGAAATAAGAATCTCCCCTAGAGGTATTGAATAGGTATTATGCTGGTACACTTACTGCTGGCAAGCTAGAGGAAATAACCCTGGGGTAACACGGCAGGTACGTACATATATAGCTCGGGAACTTCCGGTACCTTGGGTGATGCCCCACATCTACAATCTAAGGTTACATTCTGTTCGCAATTACTTTATCGGGTAGTGTACGGCCACCGGGTCTACTCTCCCATCTCACGATCTGTCGACAAAAAAGGTTCTAAGTGAGACATACGTACCCGCACCGGATTGCATTGGGCATTATTGTGCGATGGTCATCGCCATGTAACACAAGGCTGGGATTTTTTTTTATGTTTTCCTGCATCTCAGGCGGGATGGGAGAGGGTGCTTCGGATAGGACCCTGCGGCTCCGGCGCAGCATGCAGCTAGGCCTGGCTCTCGGGATGTTATAAAATAAACCTACATGGGTTGTACCCCCACGAATATCTCAGACGGATATCACATGGTACCGGTTCCGGTACATGTAAATACTCAGGGGTATAACTATACTCAAAGACACATGTACTGTATGTACATGCGTTAACATGTTTTAGGGCGGAAGTAGGTAGGGGGTCGACCGCTCCTAATAAAGGTTCCGTCAAAGGTTCCAAGGCCGCCGCATAGCCTAAGGCTGATTAAGGCGTAATAGACTGGGAAAAAAAAAAAAAAGGTAGGGATGAGTCGTGCTTAAAAGGAGTCGTAATGAAAAACTTACGCCTTACCCCTCCGCCCCATTTATACTACAAGGCACAAGGGAGCCAATAGGGGCAAGAATGTCGTTCCATTCAGTTGTGCTGTGCTGAATGAGGTGAGTCACATGACTTTCTTCGAACTCAATATCTGCCGTTGAATGGGTAAAGAAGATAGTATTTTACGATCTAGGACTTCAATGACGTCCGGTAATGATTATTTTGGTCACATACACCATCACCTTATAAGGTGTTGAGTCAATCTATCTCTAAGAGGTTCTGCCAGGGAGGTTACCCAATCATAGTCTAAGTCTGACTGAAAAAAATCCCGAAAAACTAAGAAAAAATGGATATTTAACCCCTCAAATAAATAAATATCACTCTCCCTCAAGTATCACACCCTGCACGAATAAAACCCCCACAAGTAAAAAAAAAGAAATAGATCTGATATTTCATCCTCCCCCCACAAAAGAACACCTGTATAGGTATAAGTTTCAGCCTAATCTCACGCTCTGGCGTCACACTCTGGTCTCACACTCTGCTCCCACCAAAGAGAACACCTTTATTCCCACCACCGCCGCTCTTTTCTTCATTTTTGGGTGGGCTTGTGCGCACAAACTCATCACATCGACTGTGACTGGGTGCACTGAGCCAATTGATGATCTCAATTCCTAGACTGTTTCTTGCTTGGAGGATCTCCAAAACTCATCATACATGCCGAGAACCTGTTTCACTATCGCAATGCCAGTCGATGGTCTTCACTGTACGCATATCGGAACCCGTGTTTGGCAACAACTTTCTGGCGCATCTTGCATTAAACAGTGTTTACAGCTCTGACATTGGGTTTCCGTTGACCCATAAAGATGGTCGATGAAGAGGTGGGGAATTTCTCGTCTATTCGTCAGAGGTTCTAATTTGGTTCTTGGGGATGAAGCTGACGTCAGTATACTGAAAGTTTCTTTTGCAAAAGAAGTATGTTATATTAGGTCACTGTGTATTTGATCCCAGGCCCATCTGTAGACCTCTTGGTGCACCTGGTAGCTCCGGCACAAGCTTCTACCGCGGGTATTGGTATCAGTAAGAAAGTGAAATGAGGACAGTTCAACCTAAACACTTTCCAGATCTGATGAGAGACTCGGAACGTTAGTTGTAAAGCGCCTGAGCTTGTCTTTACTCATAGGATATACTTACAAGACCCATCTAACTAAACTACATTTGCCACTTTCCTAGCCAATCTATGGAAGAGCTTCTCTGGAATTTACACTCCCATACTGCTGAACACCATCATAGTCCCAAGGAAATTCTGGTTGCGGAAGACACATTGTCAAAAGAGGTTTTCAGAACACATTTCTCTGTTACACTTACTATTGGGTTCGCCATCATGTTGCCCTGGAGCTCATTGAGATGAAGTTGAAACATATTAGGTGTTGTTACTCCGCAACCCTACGCTGGGCTACACCTGGTTCAATTTTGGGTTTGTAATGGCTATATACCCGCTGACTATAGAAATGTGGAGTGGGCTCTGTTTCAATTCTGGCACAATGGATTTTCTGATTCCGTATCCTATGTCTCAAGCTAGGTTAGAATCTATTAAAACTGGAATTGAATTAGGAACGCGCTTATCAAGCTCTTTACCTGGGTTATCATCATTAACTCTCCAAAGCAAACCTAATAAGGTCTCCCCTCGCGTCCTCAACGTTATCCACCAACCTCAATATTGAGTCCCCTTTCATCCTTAATCCTTTTGGATCCATCACTCAATAGTCACAATTTACTGGATAGCATCATTATTGGGAGATAAACCGTAAACTAAACTGCCAAATTTGCGGTTTGCCTACGCGAGCATAGGTGTGATTGTAAGTATATGGTTCCTCCCTCTTTCAAGGGGCTTGTGCTAACCAGACTATGATTCCCCTTCCTAGCCTTGCACTACCTATTTAGGAAGTTCACACACCGGGTTTTATTTCTGTCAGCATGTGGTGTCTTGGCAGAAGGCTGTTCCTCTTCCCCTCTACATCGCTCCTCTCGGTATCCCGCTACATATTTATAGTCTGATCCAGATTATCCAAATTATCGAGCAGCATTGATTAAGAGTTGTTTTCACTGCAAGCCAGTCAGTAAAAACATTGACAGGGGATTAATTTCTTTAGTTGCTCTAGCAGAGACGCTTTAGATATCACTCCCCGGATAGCCGTGTAGACATTACCTATGCTTGTTTTTTGGCAGTAAGGAAGTAATCCAACGAATTCAAAGCCTAGCAAATCGGCATGTGTCAACATGTATTGAGACAGCAGTAGGCAGGATGACATGCATATAGCCGTACTAAAATGAATCATAATGAGTTACTTACGCCTACCGTATACTAGCACAAGACATAACATTGGTTGGCTGTAAAACAAGACAATCACTTTAAGGCAAGGAGGTACAAGGGAGCCAATAGGGGCAAGAATGTGTTCCATTGCGGTATTGTTGTGCGGAATGAGGGGAGTCACATGATTTTCCTTGAGCTAAATTTCACTCGATGCGAATTCCACGACTTCAAGGTCGTCAGGGAATGATCACTTTGGCCATACACAACATCACCACATACTGTACGCATTCAATGCTCTGGAAAAATAAAAAATCAAACATCCCTGATTCTGTCAGTTACGCACACTCCCTACCTAGGTGCTGGTCAATCCCTGAGTTTCCCAGCATACAAATTCTCAAATATAATCCCATGCAGTTCTCACCAGCTTCGCCATATACCCTTTATATCTTTTATATTTCCTACATTTGAAGTTTCGTGCACCAGCTACCTCGACAGTATACGCCCATGGCCGGGCTAGACCTATCTACGTAGGTATGGACTTCATGAAAAGTATAGCTACGGTATAGTACCTATGTAGACTACATGCTCTAGACCAAGGCTAGAGACCATTCTTGCTTTCAGATTAACTCTACTATCCAATAGTACTCTGACAGTTGTCTATAGTATATACGTCCTAATGATCGAGAGTTATAGAAATTGAATCATATGCCGGAACTGATACCAATGTGAAAGAATGACGCCCAAGGCCGGAGACGAGATACAAATTAAGAGGTACGAAAATAGGAAAAATAATACCTAAAAGTCGGTTCAACTTCAAGATCGCAAAAGATGGGTATCATGAATAGACAGAATAAATTCAACTTTTTACTGGCGTGGGGCTGGTCCTTGCTCCTCGTGTTGTTCCGGTGTGAGATTAGACCAGAGGGACATGGCCATCTGATAGTTCGCGTCAAAGCAGTTCGCCAAGTTCAATCGCGCAAACTGATAAGGCGTATGGCCACTACTGTTACATATGGCTAGGTTTGCGCCGTGCTCTATCAGGAGCCTTGCTGCCTCGATATGCATATGCACCATACTTGAATTTCCTCCTCCTGCGACTGCCTGGGCACACCAGTGCAGCGGGGTATTCCCAGAAGGCGTAGTTTTGAAATCCAGCATGTAGCATGTCCACGTGGTTCAAGACACATTTTAGACCCTCGATACTTGAAATGCCCGCATGGACCGCATAATGCAACACCGACCCCTGGTAGTCATCACAACGTGCAGCTATATTTGCACCATTGTCTAGCAGGAGCTGAATAAGCGCTGCACTCCAGTTCGTACCTTGAGAAGCTGCCGAGAGCAAAGGAGTTCCTAGCCGGAGGTCGCTCCCGACCCTGAACACCCCTGGCTCCTCAAGATCCGCCCCGAGTTTTACGAGTAAGTGGATCATCGAAATCGCGGCACGGCTGTCGATGGCTCTATGGGTGCAGCCCTTAAGATTTGAGCTGTTTCGGGGCGAGTCGGTACTTGCACCATGCTCAAGTAAGATCTCACAGATTGGTTCCTGTAGCTCAACTGCGGCATGCACAAGTGGTGTTCGGCCGTCTCCATCAAGTTCCTCTACATCAGCGCCACAACCAAGAAGCATTAAAACCCACTCCATATTTCCGGCCTCGATAGCAGGGTGTAATTGGCTTCCACGTGCGCTTTCATGATTATTAAAAGTTGAAGTACGGTCTGTAGAGCTTCCTGGGAATGATGCTTGTGAATCTGAAGAAAATTGATTACATCAACGGTTGGCCCGATACCTCGAATCGATTGAGTGTTGGCCCCTTTCTCCAATAATATCTTACACACATCCTCTTGCAGCTGGCAGGAAGCATTGGCTAGCGGTGTTTGCCCTTGGTCGTCAAGTTCCTCAATATCAGCGCCCATGGCGAGCAGAAGCTCCACAACTTTTATACCTCCTCCATTTGTGATCGCAAAATGAAGATGACCTGTGAGATCAATGCGGCCCTTGACCTCACCCGCCATGCTACTGTTGATCTGTCGGATGTGGGTGAGAGGTACTACGAGCTTCCTAACTTTTAATAATTTGTGACAAAGTAACTCTCTCTCCGGATCCATGGCGGCTTGCACCAACAGAATCTGTAGTCTCATGACATGGTCTTCATAATTTTTGGTGGCATGCCTAATGGCTCTTCGAATTTCTTTGCGAGATGAGGTCCGCACATTGTATATAGATTGGATGGATGCCGGTGCTCCAGCTCCGTTTTCGAGCAAAAGCTGGCAAATTGAGTCTCGACCACAGATAGCAGCGTGTATGAGAGGTGTCCTTCCCAGCGAATCCACCTCGTTGATATCTGTTCCTAAGCAGAGTAGGGTACGAACAACAAAGTCGCTATTCATCTCAATAGCACCATGAATTCGATCTCGAGACGATGAAAGTACATTAAGCCTCAGGGAAGGCCGCCCTTTCGAACTCTTCACCCCAGATCTGGGTGAAAGTTGTGCCAGCTGGTAGGGCTCAGGATCCCATATATCCGACATGAATAACGGAAGTTCAAGTACTGAGATTTCGGAAATGGACAGGTCACCCAAACTCAGATCTGAGAGGTCCGACCTCCAGTGCTTACCGAGAACCTCAAGGTGGCGTCGCGTGACCCGAAGTTGTACCTCCGGCGGTGAACCAACTTATACACTCTCGAGCTGTTGAGGGCCTCTATATACCTATGGGAGATCGAGCGTACCGACCCCATAGAGAAAATGCTGCGAGCTGTGCTAGTCGTTCTTATCGAGGCATTGTCATCAGCATCTGTAAGATAAGATGAACTAGTGGTGGCCGACATGCCAGCGACAGACATGGGTAAGGTTAAAGATGCTGTACTTGAATTCACCCCAGGCGTACTCGGTAAAAGCTGGTTATGCTGATCTATATTCCCGCGCCATGTTCCCATCATGAGGTGTTGCAGCTGAACGGGAATCGTTTGGTGTAAATTCGGGCGTTGGACGCTCGAGTCCAATATTTGATGTGTTACGGTCAGCAAGTCGGCAACGACTAAACGCAGTTGTTGTACATTGTGGTCAATTTCAATCACGGTTTCACTAAGATCATGAGTAAGTTTTAATTCATTCGTTATAATTTAAGGATAAGCTTCGGGGGTGGAGAGGAATATGTTCTGGGCCGCTCGCGGGCATCGGCCGCCCGCGAGCGGCATACCCTCTATACCTGTCGCGGGCAATTAATATAATTACTCAATTTAGTAAATGTCAATTGACCAAAACGTTCTGCTACACTCAAAATTCCCTATGATATTGTTTTTGACC
>Ga0307511_10006703_pt1 | contig 11597 bp, 8 predicted proteins | sample 13_EM_MG_FD_200266 | JGI IMG/M metagenome (GOLD analysis project Ga0307511, IMG submission 200266) | Populus trichocarpa ectomycorrhiza microbial communities from riparian zone in the Pacific Northwest, United States - 13_EM | ecosystem: Host-associated > Plants > Roots > Unclassified | place...
TAATCAGGGTTTTCCCCCTCGACGCCTATTCAGCACTACTACCGGCTAGCAGTGGAATGGCCTTTCGGGTTTCCCCTGAATTCGACCGTCGTCCTTGAGGGGAGTGATTATGAGTCTGATGAGAACAGGCAACCATGTTAACAGCGAAACGACGACGGTCCTTCTACAAGTAGTGATGGAGGACCCGCTGTAGATGGAGTTTTATAACTGCATGGGTTGGTCATTACGAACCCATCTTAAGTTGATCTTCAGGGTAATACGCTAGAACATCAGCACTATTGAGACTACTGTTCTTGCTAATGCTCTGATTATTCTCAATCCAAGGTCTGGGCTAGTATCTATCTCGACTTGGATGCATGTGCCCTATGTATTGGAGGGCAGATAGCTAACCTTCCTAGAACCGGTATTTCAAGAATTGGGAAATTGGAGGAGGTACTTTATGCGGCCTTCGGCCTCGTTAGTGGAGGCATTCTGTGGGAGTAGTTCTGGTCGTAGTGAGCTGAGTAAAAAGTTTATATAGAGTCTTAGATTGCATCGGTGTGAGTAGATTAAATGGTATCCGGAGTTCTTGGTCTTTGTAAGATGCACATTACAAGATTAATACCGGCATTCCTTGCCACTCCATAGGCCCCTATCCTTGGCCTTTCCTCTTCCTCGAGCAACTCCTCCAACGTGCAGCATACCTAACAATTCTTTTTCCTCTGGTGTTTCCATCACATCACCAAGGTCACCCGGGGGTTGTAGCCACGCTGGAAAGAAGAGCAGTTTTTCTCGAGCAGTCCAGAAGTATGGCCGTGATAGCACCCACCCATATGATACCCCTATGTCACTAGAATAATCGCCACATGTTTACTATTTAACACACCCAACATGCGAAGCAGCCCAAGTGAGTTTGAATTGAGATGACTTATGATCATAATCAGTCAACAAGTTTAACGGTGAGAAGGAGCTTTTAGTATGTTTCTTTATCCATCATGATTCTCTTGAGTTCTCTGAGCTGCGAAATCGGGAGGTGGGAAGTACTGGAATTAGTTGGGATTTGGATAAGTAGATAGATGGCGGAGGTTGTGTATGTTAATAAGAGAGCGGGGAGGTGACAGAAATCGAGGATTATATCCCACAGTTTGCTTGAGAGTGATGCTTGCATATATTATCGACCGAAATGCTGTTTGTTACTTGATCAAATAGAACTGGGTAGATATATACTAGAAGTTTATTTCTTCAATGCAAACAAACTATCAAGCTTGCTAGGAAAGTTCAATGATGAGGTAGGTACCCCAGCCACAATTCTTTCTCAGGTACTACATACTTGTCTCGACATCTAACTCTTCGCCTTTCTATTTCCACTGCTCCTTATAACCCACATACTTCATCATATAACTTGTGAAGCTGCTTCAGTATCGTAGAGTCTAAGTCCATAGTCTTAGCTAGTGGATCTGAATGATTCACCACCTCTCCCGTTTTCCTTTTCTTCTCTTCTGTATGATATGCCGAATACACCAACAGCATCCTACTTACGCTGGGGTGGGTAGCCCTATAGCAAGTGGTGATATTACGTGGAATAGCGGAAGTAGTTAACGATTCTTAACGAGACATACTGGGTTTCGTCCCGGCCCATGACATTCAGGCTCTGTCCTCAAAATCTCGACAAAATATTAACCAAACCAGGGCTACCAGAGCCAGGGGATCGACACAGAGTATCCTAAAAAAGCAATTGCTCGCCCCGAGGGCTTTATTCTTGGAGGAACCCCGGCTGCTTCAGGGTGGTCAGGAAGGGTTTAGGCCTTACCACTGCCATCATGTCTTTGCTGTTTTGACATATGTGGATGCTTGTCCCGACATAGATGGGAGTAGCATGATTGCAAAAAAAGCGGTGAATTCACACCTACGACTATTGTTAGCTACCGATTCATACTTGGGGGTGGTGCAAATAGTGACGCCGCCCGCAGCGTGGTTATTACTCCAGCCAAGACCCTATCAACGGAAGCAACTGGGCCGAGTGCTTAACTATCTTTAGTGAGCATCTCATCTCTTGAGTAGAGTGGTGTAGCGCATTGAGTACTCTAGTTGGGTTCTTCAAGGGACAGTACATTCAAAACCAGCAAAGGGGCTTGAACTACAGATATATTCTCTCGAGGATTGGACATCAGAGGAGTCAAATTACTGGTATTGTAGGGTTGACGAAGACACCCTACCGTTACCAACATATATCTACGGCCAATGATACCTAATTTCCCCGTGGTCATAGCCCAGTAGTTGTATAATTGCAAGGTTACTATAGACTAGTATTATTTCAAGTCACCATAAACGCCCAGCATCAGATAAGTTACGCAGGACTAGAAAAGTCCTAGCGGAACTTTTGCGCACCACACCGGTTTTTTTATGCATTAAGGACAAATTTCTGGAGCAAGGATAGTGATCGTGGTCATCCATTTTATGAGGCTCAGAAAACCAGTGGGGTGGGAGGCAGCAAAATTCCCTATTCCTGCAGAATTAGTTACTTCATCAATCTGCAAAGCTGATGGAAATACACCAATTCACAACCAATTCCTTTGTGCTAAATAAACCGTTGGACAACAGCGGAGGTGTGTAAACGCTTCCTATAGTCAACTCAGGGGAGTGAAGTTTTTAAGGGATGTAGCTGGGAATTTGTATTACGACGAAATCGATCAAGATATTGCAAATCTAGAGTCTGGACTCGCTTTCAGTATATAGAAGTGATACAACACGATTCCCCTTTGACGATTATGACAGAGTAGTTTGAGCAAGTGAATTAATTTACCCCCAAATTACAAAACTTGCTCAGCTATCGTTTACCCTCAACTCATCCACACTTGAAAAGAAAATCAAGCTTAGCGCAACTAACTACCTGTACTATTCGGTATTACGTTCTTTTTACTTTCAAGTAAGTAGTAGTAGTAAACTTGTTACAAACATTACGCATAAATGATTACTGGTACATGCAATTCCCAATTCGCGGGAAATGCCTCGCCTTGGTACTGACTGTGACATGAACATGACAGCTTTTTTTTCACCGGAATTACCCTTCATGGCTTAAACCCCCCCCCGCCCCGTGATCATGATATCATGTCACTCAACAGGGGTGGGTAGGGGGGAAGTATTTGATTTTTAATCCCCCACGTGTGCTTATATTACCCACACTTCATCATCGGTTCATATATTGATAATAAATACTGATATACATTCGCAGTATAATTTCAGCTCTTTTGTCTCTTATTGATGTACAATAATATAACATAACATGTCACATTGTTGCCACCTTCGTAGCTAGTTACTACTTACTTACTGTACAGGTATGGTACATGTACAGCTATCATTACCCCCCCGCCCTTCCATACTGCACCCCACACACGCTCACCGAGAAACTTCGATTATGCCATCACTACATAGAGTATAGTATACTGATTACTTCCAGCCAGGTTCGTCAGTTACCCGATGCTCCCAGTTTCTCGGCTGAACTGAAGTAGTCTGGTTGAAACCAATGGTAACAAACCCTTTTTTTCGTATTATATTTAAAAACAAAAGCAACAAAAAAAATATAAAATAAAATAAACAGAAACACCAAGGTAGCTTCCCAGCCCTAATGAGGGAAAAAGGAGGATAAAAAAAAGAAAAAGGCAGAGGGAGCTCAGATAAATCCCTCTTTAACAAACATATTCTTTACAGGGAAAAAATGTAATAAAGTAAAAAAAGGAAACAAGGAATGACAATTGAGAGATGGTAAACGATAACAGAAACAAAACAAAAAGCCAACAAGTTTAAACACCAATGTTAAAAAGCAAAAAAAGGTAAAAGGCTTGCGTTACTAGGACCTGCACATACCTTCGTGCAAAACACAGTAGAAAAAAATGCTTGCTTTCCATCTCTCCAAACCTGCAGTCTCAATAAAAAGAAGGGGGGCTTATTTACTAATCAACAGCAACCCGATTCTACCTATTCACCGCTGTAAACCCCCCCGCGGCACCGGCCGCGCCCGCATCCTCCATCTCCTCATTCTCCGGCTCCTGTGGGCTCGCGGCCTCCGCTTCCACGGGTGTAGGCGCAACCGAGGACCCCGCTGATGCGGCCCTCGGCACACGTTTCCCCTGACTAGGCCCCACGGCGGCTTGGCCTCCTGGTGTAAGACCCAACTCTTCACATTCAGCTTTATACCGCTCCTTATTACGGTCATACTCAGTGAAGTATGGTTTCTGTCCCGCGTGGCCAAGATCTCGCCAGGCTTTTGCAAGAGCTTTGTGCATATCAAAGTCCTCGTCGTTCTCGTTTTCTCGGCGGATATTATTGCGTTCCTTGTCGCAAAAGCTATAAAAAGGGCAGATATATTAGTAAGATTACTACAGGGTGTGTACTCAGAAAGAGCCTTTTTCCGTACATCATGTATGCATTCGGGGGACGCTTGGGCCCACGAGGTGCCCTAGAGCCACCCTTTTTTGAGGTAGTAGCATGTGGCATCGTAGAGTGATTTGAGTTTTCAGCAGCAGGATTTACTGTCGCAAAAGTTGACTGGTACGAACTCATGGGATGAACCTCTCTTGGTGGTGAAGGGCTATGCTGTCGACTCGAAGGCTGGTCGGGTGCGTCCTTGCGTGCTCTTTTAACTCGTAGAGGCTTTTCCTTGGGCTACCAGAACACCCATTATATACCTGTTAGCACATGACGATCCTCCAATTTTTTATTATATATATATGCGCGGATAGCGAATAGAGACGAGAAGGATGTATATGCTGGGAAGATTGAGACTCCATAGAGCGGTCCAGGCGACAAAATGTGTGGTCAAGTATGAAATCATTTGGGGTCTGACCAACAGCAAGCTCGACCCTGGTCCATGCGGCATAACATCGGACATGGCAGCAGCGGCAGCAGCATTAGCAGCAATAGTGGTGGCACCTACCGTCGGAGGCGGTGATGGACTGCCCTCTGAATCATCCACTCTTGCATCCGTCCGGTCTTCAAGCTGTTGTAGCAAGAATGCACGCTCCAGCCTTGCTCGCTGAATACCTCGCCGTGATCGTTGTATGCGCAAAACCAGGACCTCATTGGAGTCTTCAATCTCCCGGATACGCTTCTTGAGCTCTAGGCATTTTTGGCGATACGAGTTCTCGACGGAGGTGGGTAGAGCAGGGGCCGGCCCCAGCGGGGATTTCGCTGTGTGCGCCCACAAAACACTAGTTAGCTGAGCTGTTCGTCCATAGTAGGAAGGGGGTGGGGCTGAATTGAGCCGGTGAGAAGCTCACGTTTATGCTCCTTGGGCATTATGGGCGGGTGGGGGATGTGGGGTGGGGGGTGCTCCTGTGTAACTTTGGGAGGGAGGTTGTGGGTCCGAATAAAAACGAATATTGGGGGGTAGGAAGGGGCACGGTTGGGCTTATCGGGGGGGTGGGAGGAGACGGGGGGCGAGGCGTATGGATGGAGACACTGGACGGGGGATAGTCTGGTTGGAGGGAAGGAGGGCAGGGAAGTCGTGGGTTTGATCTATATACCGGCTGGCATTGTTTTTGTTTGTTTATCTAAAACGGCGGGCAGTTTCGCTGAGGGCAGAAGAAGGCAGGGCGAAATGTTTGGCTCCGGTTAATAGTGGGGTTTGTTTCCTGTTCGTTGCAAGAAAGGAATGAATGTATGGAAGCGCGGCCAGGTAATATAAGCTTATGATGAGCAGTAGTAGAGCTAGCTATCGGGTTTGGCGGCTATTCCAGGGCACTTGATTTTGGAAGAATTTGGTTTCGTTGATTGAGTTTGAGAACAGAAAGAAAGCTGGAGAAAGTCGACGAGAAGAAGTTTCGATGGGAGTTTCGATGGGAGAGTGTCGATGGGGAGAGTTCGAGATCGATGAGAAGCCGTTGAGTTAAGCTATTTTGCCAGGGATTTACGTGAACTTTTTCAAGTACCGGACTTTTCGTACGACAACGGAAATCTGCAATCTTTCGTTGGGCGCTGTGGGTGCTGCAGAAGGTTCCCGTGCTGCTGGGACGCGTGCGCCCGGGGGAAGAAGGACCCATTCTACACAGCCCAAGAGTAGTGTTAATACCAGCAAGTGTAGGTAACTAACTAACCGGTCGCACATAGGAGCAACATCACGCCTCTTCGCTGTCTTAGTACCTTATAAATTACAAGTCTCGGGTTCGGTATGAGATTTCACTTAGGTAGCCGACGTCCCGAACAATTCCAAAGTATAGAAAAGGTACAAGGTAAAGGGCCGAGGCATATCTAGGTACCCCCGATACCGGTACCTCGTGATCGATCGGTCGCATCTCAGAAACTAGCTTAAGAATTGATCTTAAAGTACGGAATACAGAGAGCATGCATATGACTTTCCATTTGGACTCTGGAAAAATGAAACCCCTACCGAAAGAAAACCCCCAAACTGCACTTGTAGTACGGTAGCGTAGCCTACATACATAGCACAGCATTGGCTAGCCATGGATGGCAGGAGCTTATTGATTGACCCCCTTCCCCGCGTGCGCAAGTGTTGGCGTACCGGGAGCTAGGGTAAACCTAGCACCTATACATAATTAACCAATAGCAATGTCCTGTATCTTGCCCCCCTCCTCTGATTGATCAGTCGAGGGTCCCTACCCACATGACAATCTGGGCACCAAAAGAGGCTTGAGAGGCGCAGTGTGAGGTGTGACGGGATAGATCGGTTCGAGGGTCCCTAGCTTTTCCATTCGCAGCATGGCAAGTCGAACATCAAAAGAGACCTGGGGCCCCCATAGCGGTATATGTGTCAGCGCCTTGAGGTAGCTACTACCGTGGAGTTATAAACAAACCAACAAACCATATGGTGCTGTAAGTCTGGTTCTAATGGTTGGTGACAAGACTACTGCCATAAAAGGAATTGACTACCGTTGTAGGCCTAGCTCCCCATACATTCACGTGACATTCGATAGCATTCTCATACCATCTGATATGCCGCAGTATCACAATCAATACCCAGGCTCCACTAGACGTCAAATAAAACTACACATTACTACATTACAAAAAGACAACAAGGAGGGGAAACAAACAAACAGGCAATAAAATGCAAAGCAGACACTGGAATATAACTAAAAGTAAAACACAAGAAAACAGATTCCATTACGCCAGCAGAAAACAACGAGCCCCTCCTCCCTGACACTGTAAATCAAAAATCTCCGTAACAAAAGGCTCTAAATGTAAACGATATACATCACACGGCCGGGGGCAGCCTTCTCACCCTTGATCAAAAGACTACAGCCTCCAGCCTCTACTTGTTGCTGTCATCGGCATGCTCCTCACGCTCGTGCGAGTCCTGCTCTGCACCAGTAGGCATGCTGTCGTTACCATGGGGAGTTGCAGACTCTTCCACTGGTGGGATATCGGCCGATTCAGGCCTGATTACGGAAACGGAGCCCTGCTCACTGTTTTCGTCGTCTTCCATTTCGGGGAAAATCATTTGCGCATGCGTAATCCACAGCTTGACCATTGTTTGGTAAATCCCGAGATCTGGTGATACTCCAAAACCAGTAGTTGTTTCGGGGGCAAGGCCCATACCAAATACAATGGCCAGATTGACGGCTCCCATCCTGTTGGTCATCGCATTCGCCGCAATCCTATATGCAAAAAGTTAGGTGCATCCTTCGAGGAGTAGATACTGGGGCTCTCATTACCTCTGGAAATGCAAATACAATCGTCGTAGAAAATAATAAGTGTAGGGAGGCAATGACATTGTCATGACGTTTCTGTACGCATTGATTCTATCTTCCTCCTCGGGTAATTCCACTACAACGAAATCAGTGAGCTGCTAGTAATGTGGTATTAATGTCTGTGACTTACATGTAAGAGTTTTGAAGTGGCCTAGGATTTCGAGAGGGATGATAGGCTTCGGAATTTCTCTCATAAAGAGCTTGAAGCATCCCGCAATTGCGTTGATGTCGTACCAACGATCATCATCCATGCGGACCTCTTCACCTACATCCAGAGCAGCTTTCAATGCATTGATACTGGATACTGACCCCGGCACGCGATAGATTCCTACTTCACTGAGTCCTTTGCGGGGTTTAGCCTATAGTACTAAAAGTAGATGGAGGGACCATTGTTTACCTCTCAGCTCGATTTCGGCTAGCAGAGCTTCAACGACCACCGGTACTTTGACATTATCCCGTTTGCATAGCTCTTCCAGGGGCACCCCAAAGACTAGGAATATTGTCAGTACTTTACTTTATTGGTCTGCCGATGGTGATTAATTCTTACCAGGCAGTGCCACGCGAGCTTGAGACACCATTGTCAACCCATCAATAGATTCCGCCCCATCCGTAGCAGCAACACCTCTAATGCTAGCTATTACTTTGAGCCAATCATCCATTTCAACCTCAGATGGTGCTTGCATGAGGTATCCAGTACCACCGTCTGTTCGGATTTTCCACATGAACCGACCACGTGTGTTCTTTGGAGCGGAAACCCCAGTCACCCCCAAAAGATCTATTGTTGCTGTGGGTTTCCTACTATGAACCATGCCTTTTGCGGGGGGGAGGTCATGTGGGGACACAATGCGTCCAGTTGCCGCGGGCGGAGTCCAGGAATTAGTCAGGGCCATAGATATTGGCCTGACGGCCTTGAAAAGTGTATTCACCCCCAGCCTCTTGCCGCCTTTTTTACTAGACTCCGGAGCAAGAGTAGGTTGCCGGCGGTGTAAGGCCCGAACTTGATCACGCTGCTGTCTCTCAATTGTTTCACGTTGCTTGGAGTCTCGACGAAGCTTCTCCTGTTCCTGATACGAAAGCTTCCAAAATACCTTCAGCCTCCCATTCCGATGAGTTTGATTCTCTCGATTGGAAATATCACGTAGCAACCGCCGATCGGAGTCGAAGTTTGCCGGTAAGCAAATCTCCTCTTCTCCATCCGCTTCAGACTCACTCTCAGGCGCTACACAGCTGCTTGAGTGGGTAAAGTTGTTGATTAAGTTGTACACGTACCGCCTCTTGTCGAAATTGATTAAGCGATTGTTTTCCACAAGCATGTTAGGGACGTAGCACACAATCTCCAACATCCTTTCTATCAGCCACCCAACGCAGGGAGTCATCGGAGAGTTGTTCGACAATAGTCCAACGGTCTTTGGTATGACCTGCTCAAGCGTCTCCATCAGTGCACCAGGGCCCCCGCCGTCCTCAACTGCGGAATTCCAAGCTGCGGCGAAGATCCTACTCTCCGGTCTCACCAACGCTGCAGCTATTGCACTTTCCACAAATGATGGGATGTGTTGTCGAGGCCCTAGATTGGAACTTTCATAGAGATCCATGCCTGACATCCTAGATCGGCAGATAGTCAGACATTTTAGCAGCGCTGAGATTCGCTTTCCTCGAGCGTCAAATTTGATACCGCTCTCCGTGATCTGCGCCAAAACCCAGTCCCCAATCCTTCTGTGAAGTATACAAAGTTCTTGCAATGGGGTAGGTAGAGTATCGAAGACGGTGTCATTGGAGTTCACTCGGCGGAGGTTCTCAAGTAGAATAAATATGTCCTGGAAATGCATTTCCTCTTCATTAGAAAGTAGAGTCATTTTGGGCACGAAGAATCCCAGCGGCTCTGCACTTTGGGTTTCGAGAATTTCGAAAGCTAGAATCCAGTCGACAAGCTTTACCGCTCTGAAAGATCGTGAGACTGCGGATTCTAGCTGCTCCACCAGGGCCTCCAACTCTGGGATCGAAGCAGGAGGTGGTAGTACTAACTCGACGGGCGGCTTGGTGATTGGTTGGGGGGTGTGCATGAAGGGCGTAAACATCTGCTTGGAGAACAACTTTTTCAAATCTGTCCATAGTTTGTCAATGTCTTCCGCAGCCTTCCGCAACTCTTCGCTTTCGTTACGTTTATCCTTCCATAGAGCCAGTTCTTTGTTTGTATTTGAAACAAATGCAATAAAATACTCAGACAGACTCTGGTCGCAATAGAAATCCACAAAGAATTCAGAAACCCAGAGATGGATGGCTTCCAGAATTCCAATATGAATTTTAGCAACCATGAGCCAGTCGATTCGCTCCGCAGACACGGTGTCTACGCCTGTCCAGTCAGGAAACACAATATCGTCATTTGCATTCTGGGTAATGGTTGCTGCTGATTTGGAACCAACAAGACGCTTCTTGAGATAGTCAAGGAGAACGATTGGAGAGCAATAGCTGTATCATAGTTAGCTTGAGGTTATTCATTGAACATAAAGTAAGGACATTACCTTCGAAAGGTAGCAAAAAAGGTAACCGTGAAGACGTTCATATCCATGGTGAGCCACGGTTGAAACTCTGGATCAATACTATCCGAAGTATTCATTCGTTTGCTAAAGTCATGGACACCTAGAACTAGTATATCTACTAATCTTTCTAATGTGCCACCTTTAGGTACAACTTGGAGGTTATTGCTTTGCAGTTCTAGGAGTAAATCCGGCCGTGCTGAAGGAGATATAGGTACATTGCCTTCCCCATAAACGGATATGCGAGGAGATGGCCCTGTACTGTGCATTTGAACGGATATCCGCCGAGATTTGACGCTGACACGGCTAGATGAGGTAACTTCGATGACGCTTGAAGGGCGCGATGAATGATCCTCCTCGGTGATGGACTTTAGTACCAACTCTCCATCTTTGGAATAAAATAACTGCTGGCTCACACCAGCAACGTCTCGAATGGCACGCAACATAGCTTCATCGCCACTAGACAACCCAGCAGTCCGCTCTCGTGTAGTAAAATCCAACACATCGTACCCTGTTGTATGAGTAGAAGGGGATCCCTTCGAGGAAGGAGGAAAGGATCGTACACGCCTCAGGGGCTTGTTCGCTGATGTAGGTGGCTGCAAATTCTGGTTTGATTGTGATGGCCCGGGATTCTGTTGTGAGGGTGCCAGACTTCCACCAGATGGCTTCTTGTGATGATTGCCTCCTGCAATTGCGAGGGTATCTTCCCGGTCAAATAGCGAGTACCTAGTGATTACATCTGTGAACACAAGGGGAAGATTTGCGCCAATACTCAGTGGTAGTCGCTGATGATAGTGTGATTGCAAGTACATGCCCGTCGAAGAGGGCTCACAAACCAAGGACATATCAAAGAAGGCCTGGGAAGTGGCAGAAGGAGGGTTGATGTTATTGTGGTTGAGCTCCTTGAAGCATCTTTGTAATTGCTCAACTTCCTTTCGCTCTTCTTGCTCTAAGGTACTATGCTCGACTTTTAAGGCAAACCAAAGCTTCCATTTCTCCAGCGAGCGCAGAACTCCTTTCATGCCTTGTAGAAATTTGGGGTAGTCGATAGTGGCATTTCGGTTTGCATATGCGTCTTCCAGGCAATAGCATAAATCTCCGAAAAATGGTACAACGTCTGCCCGTGCAACCTCCTTACCGATACCTTCAGGGGCAAATACGTGAGCCTCGGAGCCAGTCCTCTCATAGTTCAACCTTCTTCTGTTGAGTGTCATCATTAACACTCGCCCCCCTTTGCTATAGAGCTCCACGAGCCCCGGATCTACCATGCTCCAGGTCTCTCGAAGTCGAAGAATTGCTGGAGAAGAAACAGCCATGATGACAGCTAACCACCCAACCATATCACCCATTCTTTTCAATAACTCTGCGACTTCCAACCATT
>Ga0307511_10006704_pt1 | contig 11597 bp, 11 predicted proteins | sample 13_EM_MG_FD_200266 | JGI IMG/M metagenome (GOLD analysis project Ga0307511, IMG submission 200266) | Populus trichocarpa ectomycorrhiza microbial communities from riparian zone in the Pacific Northwest, United States - 13_EM | ecosystem: Host-associated > Plants > Roots > Unclassified | place...
CCTACGGCAAGGCCGCCGCGATCGACCCCACCAACGCCGACTATCTCTCGGCCCAGGGCGAGGCGACGGTGCTGGCCGCCCAGGGCACGGTGACGCCGGCCGCCGAGGGCGCCTTCCGCAAGGCCCTGGCCGCCGATCCGGCGGACCCGCGCGCCCGCTACTACCTGGGCGTCGCCCGCGACCAGTCCGGCGACCACGAGGGCGCCATGAACGACTGGATCGCGCTCCTGAAGTCCGCGCCGCCGGACGCGCCGTGGGCCGCCGAGGTGCGCGGCTTCGTCGAGAAGGTGGCCGCCGAGCGCAAGATCGACATCTCCGGCCGGCTGCCGGCCATGGCCGCGGCCGGGCCCCTCGCTGCCGGGCCGCGCGGTCCGACCCAGGAGCAGATGGCCGCCGCCCAGACCATGAGCGAGGGCGACCGCCAGCAGATGATCCAGGGCATGGTCAACGGCCTGTCGGCCAAGCTGAAGCAGAACCCCAAGGACCTGGCCGGCTGGCAGCAACTGATCCGCGCCCGCATGGTCCTGGGCCAGACCGGGGAGGCCGCCGCCGCCTACCGCGACGCCCGCAACGCCTTCACCGGCTCCCCGGGCGACCAGCAGGCCCTGCGCCAGGCCGCCCAGCAACTCGGCGTTCCGGGAGCCTGACCCATGTCCGAGGTCACGGACAGGCCGGGCGCCGGCGCGGCGGCCCAGCTGATCCTGGAGCTGCTGCCCGAGCCGGTGATCCTCGTGCAGGGCGCCGACGGGGAGCCCGCGGAGATCGCCTACGGCAACCAGGCCGCCCGCGAGGTTTTCCGCCTGGAGCTGGCCGGGGCGCCGCTGGGCGCGGCCCTGCGCCGGCCCGAGGTGCTGGAGACCATCGAAGCCGCCCTGGAGATGCAGGCGTCGGCCGAGGTGGCGTTCGAGACCATTGGCGTCCAGCCTCGCTTCTGGCGCGCCTTCGCCCGGCCGCTGCTGTCGGAGCCGGGCGGTCCACGCCAGCTGGTGGTGGTGCTGCGCGACGAGACCGACGCGCGGCGCACCGAGCGCATGCGCGCCGACTTCCTGGCCAATGCCAGCCATGAGCTGCGCACCCCGCTGGCCTCGCTGGCCGGCTTCGTGGAGACCCTGCGCACCCATGCCAAGGACGACCCCGAGGCCCGCGACAAGTTCCTGGGCATCATGGCCCAGCAGGCCACCCGCATGGCCCGGCTGGTCGACGACCTGCTGTCGCTCTCCCGCATCGAGCTGAACGAGCACATCGCGCCCTCCGGCAAGGTCGACCTGGCGCGCACCGTTCAGGACGTCTCCGACGCCATGCGCCCGCTGACCGCCGAGCGCGGGGTGACCGTGGCGATCGAGGCGGGGGCGGCCACGCCGTCCGTGGTCGGCGATCGCGACCAGCTGGTGCAGGTGATCCAGAACCTGGTGGACAACGCGGTGAAGTACACGCCCACCGGCGGCAAGGTCCGCGTCGTCCTGCAGGTCGCGGCGTCCGTCGAGGCCGCCCGCGCGCCCAGCCGCACCGGCGTCGGCCTCTCTCTCCTGTCGCCCGACGCGTCGGAGAGCCAGTCCTATGTGGTGCTGCGGGTCACCGACGAGGGGCCCGGCATCGCGCGCCAGCACCTGCCGCGACTGTCCGAGCGGTTCTACCGGGTCGAAGGCCAGCGCAGCGGCGGCACCGGCCTGGGCCTGGCCATCGTCAAGCACGTGGTCAACCGCCACCGCGGCGGCTTCGCGGTGGAAAGCGCCGAGGGCGAGGGCAGCACGTTCTCGGTCTATCTTCCGGTCGCCAACAGCTAACGCCGTCCGCGTCGCAAAACTGTCATCGGACCGCATTACTAGCAGTCCCGTGGAGAGGGGCTTCCGTTGACACGTACCCTGCAGGCCGAACTACGCCAGCTCGTCGCCGAGGTCATCCGCATGGGCGGCCTGGCGGAAGCCCAGGTCGTGGACGCCGTGGACGCGGTCGTGCGCCGCGACGTGCCGCTGGCCCAGGCCCTGATCATCCGCGACTTGCGGCTGGACACCATGCAGAGCGAGGTCGAGCGCCGGGCGCTGCAGCTGATCGCCAAGCACGCGCCGGGCGAGGCCGACCTGCGCCGCGCCATCTCGACCCTGAAGCTGGCCATGAACCTGGAGCGCTGCGGCGACCTGGCGCGCAACATCGCCAAGCGCAGCCTGGTGCTGTCGGCCGGCGAGCCGCTGCTGCCGCTGACCGGCGCCATCGAGCGCATGGGCCGGCTGGTCTCCGCGCGGCTCCGCGAGGTGCTGGACGCCTACGCCGCCGGCGACGTGGAGCCGGCGCTGGACGTCTGGCGCCGCGACGGCGAGGTGGACGAGCACTACGAGAGCCTGTTCCGCGAGCTTCTGGCGCTGATGACCAGCCGGCCTGGCCAGGTGGCCGCCGGCGCGCACCTGCTGTTCGTCGCCAAGAACCTCGAGCGGATCGGCGACCACGCCACCAACATTGCCGAGATCCTGCACTTCCAGATGACCGGCCGGGAACTGATCGGCGAACGGCCGAAGGTGAGCCTGCCCGAGGCGGAGGTTTCGCCATCGTGACCCCTTACGTACTGGTCGTGGAGGACGAGGACGCTCTGGCGACCCTTCTCGACTACAACCTGATGAAGGAAGGCTTCCGCGTCGAGCGGGCCGCCGACGGCGAGGAGGCCCTGCTGCGGGTCGCCGAGGAGCCGCCGGACCTGGTCGTCCTGGACTGGATGCTGCCCAAGGTCTCCGGCGTCGAGGTGTGCCGCCAACTGCGCGCCGGCGTCGAGACCCGCCGCACGCCGGTGCTGATGCTCACCGCCCGCGGCGAGGAAGCCGACAAGGTGCGCGGCCTGGACACCGGCGCCGACGACTATGTGGTCAAGCCGTTCGCGATGAGCGAGCTGGTGGCCCGCATCCGCGCGCTGCTGCGCCGGACGCGGCCGGAGCTGGTGGAGGAGCGGCTGGAATACGCCGACCTGGTGCTGGACCGCGGCCGCCACCGGGTGACCCGCGGCGGCTCCGACATCCACCTGGGCCCGACCGAGTACCGGCTGCTGGACTTCCTTATGCAGCGCCCGGGCCGGGTGTTCAGCCGCGAGCGCCTGCTGGACGCCGTCTGGGGCGCCAACACCTACGTCGAGGTGCGCACGGTGGACGTGCACGTCGGGCGCCTGCGCAAGGCGCTGCGCCTGCCGAACGCCCCCGACCTGATCCGCACCGTCCGCTCGGCCGGCTACGCGCTGGACCAGGAGGGGTAGGGCGCCGTCACGGGTCCGTCACGGACTCTCCATATCGCTCAGCATCGGACATCCGTTGGGGGACTGTGATGCCGGACCTTCCACCCGCCGTCCGCTGCCGGACGGCGTTCATCTCGGACATCCACCTGGGGACGCGCGGCTGCCAGGCCGAGCTGCTCCTGGAGTTCATCCGCGAGCTGGAGTGCGAGACGCTCTACCTGGTCGGCGACATCGTCGACGGCTGGAAGCTGCGCTCCGGCTGGTTCTGGCCGCAGGCGCATAACGACGTGGTGCAGAAGATCCTGCGCCTGGCGCGCAAGGGCGTCCGCGTCGTCTACGTCCCCGGCAACCACGACGAGGTGGTCCGCGACTTCTGCGGCGTCCACTTCGGCGGCGTGGTGGTGGCGCGCGACGCGATCCACGAGGCGGCCGACGGGCGGCGCTACCTGGTCACCCACGGCGACGAGTTCGACAACGTGGTCCAGAACGCCAAGTGGCTGGCCCTGCTGGGCGACTGGAGCTACCGTGCGCTGCTGGCGCTCAACACCCACTTCAACCGCGCCCGCAAGCTGCTGGGCCTGTCGTACTGGAGCCTCTCGGCGTTCCTGAAGCACCGCGTGAAGGACGCCGTCGCCTTCATCGACCAGTACGAGACCGCCATGGCCGACGAGGCCCGGCGGCGCGGCGTGGCCGGGGTGATCTGCGGCCACATCCACAAGGCCGAGATGCGCGAGATGGGCGCGGTGCTGTACCTCAACGACGGCGACTGGGTCGAAAGCTGCACCGCCATCGTCGAGGGCTTCGACGGCGCCTTCCGCATCGTCCACTGGCTGGACGAGCGCAAGCGGCTGGCCGCGCCGCGTGTCCCGATCGCCGCCTAGGCAAGACGCGGGCTTCACATTACCCCAAGGGCTCGGTCGCAACCGTGGGGTCGCCATGCGGATTCGTCTCGTTCTCGGCCTGCTCGTTCCGCTGCTCGCCGCCTCAGCCCAGGCCGCCGACGTCCCGGCGGGCGTCATCGCCTGCCAGGCCTGCCACGGCGCGACCGGGATCAGCGCCGGCGCGGCAACGCCCAATCTCGCGGGACAGAAGGCCGACTACCTGGCGGGCCAGCTGGCGGCGTTCAAGCGCGGGGACCGCAAGCACGAGGTCATGCAGTCGATCGCCGGCCAGCTCAGCGAAGCCGACATGAAGAGCCTGGCCCAGTACTGGAGCGCCCAGTCGCCGGCCGCGCCAGAAGGCCATGCGCCGGCGAACGCAGCGATCCATTCGCGCGCCGTGCTGCCCGCCGATTTCCCCGCCGGCTTCACGCTCTATGAGACCGACGACAGTCCGGGCGACGGGACGGTGACCCGGCGGTTCGCCAACGCTACGGCGGTCCGTGCGGTGCGCGCCGGCCAGACGCTGCCCAGCGGCGCGATGCTCGTCTCGGTGACCTACCAGCGCCAGCCGGACGGCAAGGCCGGCGCTGTCCGAGGCTATTCCGCCATGGAGTCGCGGATCGGCTGGGGCGAGGCCGTACCCGCCCTGCTGCGCAACGGCGACTGGGACTACGCCCTGTTCGACGCCGCCGGGGCCCGCCGCGACGCGCTCAACCAGGCGCACTGCCTCGCCTGCCACCGGCCCCAGGCCGCCGACAGCTACGTGTTCACGATGAAGGCCCTGCGGGCCGCGGCCGCCAAGCCGGCCAGCTAAAAAAGACGGCCGCGACCGGGGGGGGTGGTCGCGGCCGATGCGGCCATCGGGGTGGCCGTCGTGGAGAGAGATGCGAGGGGTTACTTCGCGACGCTGAAGCTAGCGCGGCGCCATGTCGGCGGCGTGACGTTCGTGCGACGTAAGACGGGGGCCTGCGACGCAAGAACGGGCCGACCGCGCAAGAAAAAGGCCGCCGCGCCCGGAAGCGCGACGGCCCTGAGGGTCCGAGGGGAAACCTTAGAAGTTGACTTGGCCGCGGGCGGCCAGCGCGTTGTAGGTCTGGCCGACCTGCAGGCCGGTGGCGCCCAGGCGGTCGATCTTCACGTGCTGGAAGTCGACCATCACCCGCATCGAGGGGTTCAGGTACCAGTTCATGCCGACGGTATAGATCTTCTGCTCGCCGCCGCGGACCGCGCCGAGGGCGGCCGCCGGCGTCGTGCCGGGATTGCCCTCGTGGTAGTTCAGGTCCAGGTCGGAGTAGCGGGCCGCCAGCTCGAACGCGCCCCAGGTCCCGGCTTCGGGGTTGAAGCTGTAGTTGAGCTTGGGCGCGTCGAAGCGGGCTTCGACCGGATTGTAGACGCGGCTTTCGCCGGTCAGCATCCACGAGCCCTGGACATACCACCCGGTGAAGTGCGGGTCGGGAACGGTGGTCGCGGTGATGAAGCGGCGGTCGATCTTGTAGTGGAACCACTCGCCTTCGATCATCGCCGGGCCGGTCATGAACGCGCCTTCCACGCCGAACACTTCCGTGTGGCGCGAGTCGATGGCGCCGGTGTCCACGAGACGCGTGCCGTCCAGGCGCAGTTCCGGGCGATCGCGCAGCTGCGAGGGATAGCGCACGCCGGTCGCCGCGCCGACGGGATTGCCGAGCTGGTCGTTCGGGTGGAGCACGTACTGGTAGTTGACGCCGAAGTGGGCCTGCCAGTCGGTGCTGTAGAACGGCGCGATGGTCGCCCGGGCGATGACCGCGTTCTGCTCGTCGAACGGCTGGGTCGTGGCCGAGGCCGCCGAGCTGCCGGTCGCGATGATGTTGGCGGTGTAGGCGCTGGAGATCATCCAGCGGGCCGCGATGCCGGTGTCGCCGGCGCCGATCACGTCGTTGGCTGAGATCTGGAAGGCGACGCGGCTGTCGCCGGCGGCGACGTTGCGCGCCACTTCGGCCGGGGCCGGACGCTCCATCAGCGGCATCTGGCTGGTCGAGACCGCGGCGGCCAGGCCGATGTTCGGTTCGAACGCGCCGACCTTGAAGCGGAACGGCTTCAGGTAGGTGTAGGTGATTGCGGCCTCGTACAGACGGCCGGGGTCTTCCTGGCCGGAGCCGCCGAACTCGTAGATGAACGAGTAGTCGAAGTCGCGGAACAGCTTGCCGTCGATGCCGAAGCGGGCGCGGCGGAAATTGTAGCCGTCGTTGAGGTCGCGGTTGGTGACCTGGGCCGGCAGGTTGTTGTGCTGATAGTACTTGCCGGCGTCCAGCATCAGGATCGCCTTGATGTTGGCCGTGAAGCGGCCGTCGGCGCTGGCCAGGGCCGGCTTGCCGTTCGGCAGGCTGGCGGTCGTGGTTCCGCCCTGCGGCGCCATCTGCAGGGTGGCGATGCTGCTGGTGGCGGTGTCCTGCTGGGCCTTCATGTCGGCCAGCTGGGCGGCCATGGCCTCGAGCTGCTGCTGGACGGCCGAGAGGCGCGGATCCGGCGCGCCGCTGGCGCTGCGCATGGCGTTGAGTTGCGCGCGCATATCGTCGAGTTGCTGCTGCATCGACTGCAGCTTGGCTTCAGACGCCGCGGTCGCGCTGGCGCCCTTGGCCGGCGCGGCCAGCGCCGCGGTCGAGACGCCGCACATCAGCGCAGCGGCCAGACCGGCGTAGAGCCACGCGGGCGAGCCGCCCTTGGATGACATCCCCATTATTGAACCCCTCATAGGTCGCCCGTGCGGCGACTTCGACGAGGCGGTTCCTAGGCTCCGTTTGCGACCGTTCGGTTAAATGTGGGAAACAGATTTGTGACGGCTCGGCGACGACTGTCGCTGTCACAAAACTGACGACTGACCGTCACGGGACCTTCGCGCCGTCTCAATACACCGGCCTCCGAACGGGCGCGGAATCCGCGCCTTCCACGAGGGGGTTCCCATGTTCAAACGCTATCTGACCGCGATCCTGGCGGCAGCGACTATGGTGGGAGCTGGCGCGGCCCAGGCCGCCGATATCTCCGGCGCCGGCGCGACCTTCCCGGCGCCGATCTACGCCAAGTGGGCCGAGACCTACCGCGCCCAGACCGGCAACCGCCTGAACTACCAGGCGATCGGCTCCGGCGGCGGCATCCGCCAGATCACCGCCAAAACCGTCGACTTCGGCGCCACCGACAAGCCGCTGAAGCCCGACGACCTGGCCTCCAACGGCTTCGCCATGTTCCCGATGGTCATGGGCGGCGTGGTGCCGGTGTTCAACCTGCCGGGCATCAAGTCGGGCGAGGTCAAGCTGACCGGCGCGCAGGTGGCCGACATCTACCGCGGCGTGATCAAGAAGTGGAACGATCCGCTGCTGGTGAAGACCAACCCCGGCGTGAACCTGCCGAACCTGCCGATCACCGTGGTCCACCGCTCGGACGGCTCGGGCACCACCTTCGTGTTCACCACCTACCTTGCGTCGAAGGCCGCCCACTGGGCGAGCGAAGTCGGCGCCAACGACTCGGTGAAGTGGCCGGTGGGCCTGGGCGGCAAGGGCAACGACGGCGTCGCGGCCTATGTGAAACAGACCCCCGGCGCGGTCGGCTACGTCGAATACGCCTACGCCAAGCAGAACAACCTCACCTACGGCCAACTGCAGAACAAGGCCGGCAAGTTCGTGAACCCGACGGCCGGCAACTTCGCCGCCGCCGCGGCCAACGCCAACTGGAAGGCGGCGCCGGGCTTCTACCTGCTGCTGCTGGACCAGCCGGGCGCCGACGCCTGGCCGATCACGGCGGCCACCTTCATCCTGGTGCCGATGAAGCCGGAAGACCCGGCGAAGGCTCGCGAAGTGCTGGCCTTCTTCGACTGGTGCTACAAGAACGGCGACGCTGCGGCGACCCAACTCGACTACCTGCCCATGCCGGCGACCGTGAAGGACATGGTCCGCAAGTCCTGGGCCAAGGTCGTCGGCCCGGACGGCAAGCCCGTCTACCGCTAGACGTCGACGTCCCCAAACAAGACCGTCATGGCCGGCCCTGCGCCGGCCATGATGCGTTTTGGGCTAGGCTTACGCGTGGGCCCTCTGCCAGGGTGAGGAAAATCCAGGGAGCAGGCGCATGGCGGACGGTTCGGTGCAGGGCGTGACCCACGACCGCTACGCGGCGGCCAGGACCCAGTTCGAGCAGAACCTGACCAGCGGCGAGGACGTCGGCGCCTCGTTCTGCGCGACGATCGAGGGCGAGGTCGTCGTCGACCTCTGGGGCGGCTTCGCGGACGCGGCCAAGACCCGGGCCTGGGAACGCGACACGATCATCAACGTCTATTCGACGACCAAGACCATGTGCGCGCTGACCGCACTGCTGATCGCCGACCGCGGCGACCTGGATTTCGACGCGCCGGTCGCGAAGTACTGGCCGGAGTTCGCCGCCAACGGCAAGGCGGACGTCAAGGTCAGCCACCTGATGAGCCATTCGGCCGGCCTGTCGGGCTGGAAGGAGAAGATCAGCACCGAGGACCTCTACGACTGGGAGAAGGCCACCTCGCTGCTGGCCGCGCAGGCGCCGTACTGGCCTGCGGGGACCGCGCCGGGCTACCACGCCCTGACCCAGGGCTATCTGGTCGGCGAAGTCGTCCGCCGGATCACCGGCAAGTCGCTGGGCACGGTGTTCCGCGAGGAGATCGCCGAGCCGCTGGGCGCCGACTTCTGGATCGGCCTGCCGGCCTCGGAGGACGCCCGCGTCGCCGAGCTGATCCCGCCGCCCGTCGGCGTCGGCGACCAGCCGGGCCAGACCGAGCTGATGAAGAACATGTCGCTGAACCCCGGCATCGACATCTCGGCCACCAAGACCCGCGGCTGGCGCGGCGCCGAGATCCCGGCGGCGGGCGGCACGGGCAACGCCCGCTCCGTGGCGCAGGTCCACGTGATCCTGGCCAACGGCGGGGTGGCGCAGGGCAAGCGGTTCATGTCGGAGGCCGGCTGCCGCAAGGCCCTGGAGCTGCAGGTCGAGGGCCAGGACCTGATCCTGGGCGCCCCCAGCCGCTTCGGCCTGGGCTTCGGGCTGGGCGGCGGGATGATGCCGCTGCCGAACCCGGGCAGCAGCATGTACTGGGGCGGCTACGGCGGCTCGCTGATCCTCATCGACATGGAGGCGCACACGACCATCGCCTACGTCATGAACAAGATGCAGCCGACCACCCAGGGCGACATGCGCGGCCTGGGCCTGGCCATGGCCATGTGGACCGCGATGGGGACGATCTGACCTGAGGCGTCCTAGACTGGCGGCGCCGAACAAGGGAGCCGTCCATGCCCAGGATCGACATCGCCGCCATGCCCCCGCGCCAGGGTTCGGGCTACCCGCCGCCGTTCGATGCGCCCTGCGCCGAGCGGACCCGCAGGCGCCTGGGCGACGCGGGCGGCCTTAGCGACTTCGGGGTCAACCTGATGACCCTGCCGCCCGGAAACTGGTCCAGCCAACGCCACTGGCACAGCCATGAGGAGGAGTTCGTCTATGTCCTCGAGGGCGAGGTGTCGCTGGTCGAGGACGACGGCGAGACGCTGCTGCGGGCCGGGGACTGCGCGGCGTTTCCGAAGGGCAGCGGCAACGGCCACCACCTGGTCAACCGCTCCGCCGCCATGGCGGTGTACCTTGAGGTGGGCTCGCGCCAGCCGGACGACGTCACGATCTGCTCCGACGTCGACATGATGAGCACCAACGCCGACGGCCGGTTCACGCGCAAGGACGGCACGCCCTACTAGGACATCCCCGCCAGGCGCGCGGCGCCGTAGAAGCCCGCCGCCACCAGGCCGGAGGCGGGCAGGGTGATGACCCAGGCCCAGACGATGCTGGAGGCCACATTCCAGCGTACCGCCGAGGTCCGGCGCGCCGCGCCGACGCCGACGATGGCGCCGGTGATGGTGTGGGTCGTGGAGACCGGCACGCCGATGTGGGTGGCCAGGAAGATGGTGATCGCCCCGCCCGTCTCGGCGCAGAAGCCTTGTTGCGGCGACAGCCGGGTGATCTTGGACCCCATGGTGTGGACGATGCGCCAGCCGCCGAACAGGGTGCCGAGGCCCAGCGCCGCCTGACAGCTCAGCACCACCCAGAACGGCACATGGAACTCGCCGGTCAGCTTGCCGTGGGCGAACAGCAGGACGGTGATCACGCCCATGGTCTTCTGAGCGTCGTTACCGCCGTGACCGAGCGAGAAGGCGGCGGCGGAGACGAACTGCAGCTTGCGGAAGGTGCTATCGGCCAGCGCCGGCGTCGCCTTCACGAAGGCCCAGGAGACGATCAGCACCAGCACCAGCGCCAGGCCGAACCCCAGCGCCGGCGACACCACGATCCCGGCCACGGTCTTCCAGACCCCGCTCCAGACCACGCCGGAGAACCCGGCCTTGGCGATGCCCGCCCCGAGGAGCCCACCGATCAAGGCGTGAGAAGACGACGACGGGATGCCCGCCAGCCAGGTGACCACGTTCCAGGTGATCGCCCCGCCGAGTGCGCCGAAGATCACCGCATCGCTGATGATGTCGGCCGAGATGATCCCTTTGCCGACCGTGGTCGCCACGTGCAGCCCGAAGAACAGGAAGGCGATGAAGTTGAAGAACGCCGCCCAGGCCACCGCCATCCGCGGCGACAGCACCCGCGTCGAGACGATGGTGGCGATCGAATTGGCCGCGTCGTGCAGGCCGTTCAGGAAGTCGAAGGCCAGCGCCACCGCGATCAGGAAGATCAGCAGCAAGCCCGTTGTGGACAGGTCCATCCGCGGGCCTAGAGGTGTTCGATCAGCACGCTGCTGATCCGGTTGGCCACATCCTCGAAGCGGTCGACCACCTTCTCCAGGTGATCGTAGATCTCGGCGCCGATGATGTAGGCCATCGGGTCCTGCTTGCCGACCTCCTTGTAGAGGGCCGCGATGCCGGCGTCGTAGAGCCGGTCGGACTGCTCCTCCAGCTCCTTCACCGCCTCGGTGATCTCGTTCAGCCGGGCGGCGTTACTGCGCATCGAACGCAGCAACGGCAAGGACTCCGCGGTCAGGTCGGCGGTCTTGACGATCACGTCGCCCAACTGGCGCATGTGCGGCTGGAATGTCCGCTGTTCGAACAGGCCGGTGACCTTGGCGGTCTTGTGCATCTGGTCGATGGCGTCGTCCATCGAGCTGATCAGGTCGATGATGTCGGCCCGGTCGAAGGGGGTGATGAAGGTGCGGCGCACGTGCTGCATCACCTCGCGGGTGATGTCGTCGGCGTCGTTCTCGTGGCTGGCGACGGCCGCGCCGTGTTCCGGGACGGTGTCGCCGCCTTCCAGCAGGCTGTTGAGGGACCGGGCGCCGGCGCAGAGCGTCGCTCCGTGCTTTTCGAACAGGTCGAAGAACCGGCCCTCCTTGGGCATGAGGGCCTGGAACCAGCTGAGCATGTGACCTCGTCGTTGGGCGGCGGAGCGGTGCGCGGGGCGTTCATAGCGCGCCTCGCGGGCGGCGTCATCGAAGTGTCACGGAACCTTTTCCGAAGTGTCATGCGGCCCCGATA
>Ga0307511_10006705_pt1 | contig 11596 bp, 7 predicted proteins | sample 13_EM_MG_FD_200266 | JGI IMG/M metagenome (GOLD analysis project Ga0307511, IMG submission 200266) | Populus trichocarpa ectomycorrhiza microbial communities from riparian zone in the Pacific Northwest, United States - 13_EM | ecosystem: Host-associated > Plants > Roots > Unclassified | place...
TTCCATTACTTCCTCAATCCTCTCGTGCCCCAGCCGAACCCTCCCCTCCTTCCTCTTCCGCCCTCACCCCCGGCCCCAACTCCTGCCTTAACAACTCCCCCAAACCCACCTCACTCCCCCCCCTCAAACATATCCACCTCCCACCCTCCTCATCCACAACCCAATCAAACCTCTTCGGCCCACTAATCGGGCTGCTCAACCACATCTGCCTATTCGGCGGCTGTTTGTTCACTACCCACGTCCCCTTCCCTTCCACAACCACCGTTAATACCCCAGCGCTGAACTCTACATCGGTGATAAGTTGGTTGTTGCTGTCGGGGCTGGGAGAGGACTCGGCGAGGTTCTCGATGGAGGAGAGGAGAGCGTCGAGGGTGATGGTGGAGAGGCGTTGGTAGGTTGTGGAATTGAGGGGGGTCGGGGCGTGGTGGCTATAGTTGCGCAAGGTTGGGGGCGTAGCAGGAGAGGCAGAGGTGGGGTTGAAGTTGGTCAGGACTACGCTCTCCCGGGACATGCTAAGAAAGCGACTTCTGGCATGCCGAGGGTGAGGAAGCCGGGGGAGGAAGCATTGCCGGCGTGGGAGTTGTCGGCGAAGACACGCTGAAAGAAGCGAGGTGGGTATTCGAGATGGCATGGTGGTTCAGTTCGGAACTGTGAGTAGAGAGAATAACAGATTTGCAATTGTGGTTGCGTAGCCGTGCCGAGATTATGAGGCTCAAATTTCGGAACAATGACATCTTCTCTGAGTTGTCTTGGCGCGGTAACCCAAGAAGGTTGGTGTTCTCCGTAATGTATTTTGTGGACAATAGGATTGTATTCACCATGCGCAATATCTTTTTCGTTTCGGATTCTCGATGCAAATGCGCTTATAAGTATTTGGGGAGATGCGACATAGTTTAACCCTCAACTCCATCGTCACCACATTCCCACGCACGGTGCTTTAGTCGCACGGGAGCTGTTATTCCAAACCATTATCGTTACCCTGAACCCCACACCTCTGCTCCCTGCCATCGACATGTTCTACAAGCCGAAAAACCGAATCCATGCGACTAGAAGACTCAATAATATTTACCCAAATACACAGCCCCTCCTACAACCTTTCCTGGCTCCTCCGTCAGGGAGCTAGCTGAGATTCAGAATTATTCACCCCGAGCAATATCCATCATCTGGATTAGCTATTAGCTTCCCATGCAAGTCTACTGTTCTAAAGATTACCGTTATGCGGTCACTCTTGCCCGAAATACAACCTGCCACGGTGTTAGCCAGCGTAGGCTGGTTTCTTATTCGAAAAATTTTGAGAATACTACAATCAGTCATGAAACAGGTGTTTGGCGATGTGAAAACAATCTCGCAACCGCTAGGTTCATATGGGAAAACGTATGGGGGTCAACTGAAGGATACTGAAGAGAAGAGATAGGAATGAGAGTGTGGAAGTGAGCAAAGGGGTATGGTTGACCCAATGGTATGTATCCACCCGGGGTGCTGAAGGGGCGTCGGGCTACTTATACCTGGCACGTTACCTACCTTTGCACCTTGAGCCCAGTTACTTCCTATGTGGATTATCATAGGTCTCGTATCCGCGTTTTTGCGGCCTTGCATTATTGCCGTTGCTCCCCCAGGTGAGTTTTTTGTTCCTCAAACGAAGGGTGGCTTTGGCGGTGGGCTGTGCAGAGAGCCTATGAATTAACATGTGTGGATTGACTAGGGAGCATCTCACGGTGATTTGGAAAAATAATGTTAAGCAAAGATACCACCTACGATTACGAGCAGGGACGCCAGAGTTAAAATTTGTCCTAAGATAAAGACCTTGGTAATAACCTCTCGTCCAACCTCACCAACAGTCAGCCATCACAGCCAGTCTTTCCGTAAGAGTACACTATAAATTGTCTATCATAGCTCTGCGCTTCTGGTCCCGGGACACCCCCAAGAAACATGACAGTACTTTGGCAATTTTTAATTACCCTCGGAAGCGAGAAAGTTGGCACGTGGGAAGGGGGAATAGAATTTAGGTTGAAGAGCAAGTGTTCTAATGAGTACATCACATGTAAGGTAAGCTCAGACTGAATTCAGATTTTGATAAATGGCTAAATATATGTTGCTAATGAATGGAAAAGCACAGGTTTATGTGATAAGGAAGAATCACTTGGCCCTGAAAAATGACATGAATCACAATGCTCGCGTATACCTGTGGGATTCTACATTTCATCCTCACTACTTGCAGTCAATTATCTAGGAGCTTGTCGTTAACGGTGATAAATACGAAGTCGAATCTACCAACAAGATGACCTCTCGGCGTTTATTTAAACGACAATAACCAACACCTGGTTAGCTCTGGGGTCTGAGTTACAAGTTGGCTTCAGTTTGTCATGACCACAAGTCTCACGCCTGAGCTTAAGATAAAGTATATACCCAAAGGGCAGGACTGAGTACTTAACTGGCTGCTACCCCCCCCCAATTCCACCCTCACAACTCTTCTCTCAACTCGGATATTCTTGTGGTCATAGGACAATCCCGACTTCGGCATAAAGTTTAACTTGATAATTAAACTTATTTTGAAGGTGAACAACGTGGGAGTATCAAGTACTTAAGTAGGTCCTTCCCCCCCGCAGTTTTTTGGTCACTGCATTTTCATTCCACCCAAGCCAGCATACTCAGACTTCCTTCATACCTGTTCAGCATTTCTATGATTCCTGCCTATCCATACTCACTATTGCTTTATATTTCAGGCTTCCCGTCGCCTTCTCCAACATCCCTTAAACTCTCTCAACAACCACTCCATCCTCGCTCTTCATCCTACTGCAATTATTAATATTCAGAAATGGCGAGCGCCGGCCCTCCCCATGTTACACCTTCTCCATCCACTGCCTCCGATACGCCACCCACATCAACCGGCATTGCTGAAAAATTTGAAGATTCCCGTCTCGCAACTTTGATAGACGAGGTGGAAACCTGCGCCGAAGAGCTATTCGAACACTTCGACAACCAAGTCAGCGCTGTGCTCGAAAAAGTCGGATGCCTCGAAGAACAGATGACATGCCTCGATGAAGAGCTTGCATCTACACGCGTCGAGAAGTTTGACGGGAAATCACTAGCTGTTGAGAACTCCTCTAGTGTGGGGCATGAAGTTCGCGATGTGTTTTCAGATGACGAAGATGAGGTTTCAGATGCGTATTCAGATGATGAGTACGGAGTGTGGGATGAGGATCAAGAAGCAAAAATTAGAAAGAGGGAGGAGCGTTTCCAGGCAAAACTTGCTCAAGAGGCGGCACGCGAGAAGGAATGGCAGCAGAAGCTTGCTGCTCAGCTCAAAGAAGTTGGAGATGAGACTGAGAAGAAGCTTCAAGACAATCGACTTTTCTACAATAACGAACGCGAGGACTGGGAGAAACAGATCGGGGTACTTACTGAGCACCTCAGCGAAACTGCCGCCACAGTCGCTCAAGCGGAGAAGGAACGTGATCACTGGAAAGACGTTGTTGAGGGATATGTGGAGCAGAGGAAGGAGAAGGATCATGAGATTAAACTTTTAAAGCAGGGGTTGCGGGAACTTGAAGAGTGGAACTCTGTGTCGCAGGAGCTCTACGATGAGCTAGCAAACGACTTCGACAAAATGGAAAAGGCTATGCTCGAGGAGGTGGGCAAAACAGAAACTATCGATAGGAGAGCGAAGGCATCAATCGAGCTATGGGAGAAGAGAGCTATCGAGATGAGAAATGAGCGGGATGATCTCGGTCAAATAATTCATGGATATGTGGAACAGCGAAACGAGAGGGAGTATAAAATTAGGTTGTTGATTCAGCAGGTGGAGGGATTTCAAACCCAGAAGGCCGAATTGGAGGACAAAGTTCAAGGACTGGAAGGGCGGCTTTCTACCAGTGAACAAGAGCGCGAAAAATTAACTCTGATCAAAAATTCTATGACGGCCGATAGCCTGGAGTGGAGAAAGCAGAAGGAGGAAGCTGTTCAGCACACGCGGGAATTGCAGGAGAAGATAGCTTCACTGGAAGAGTGTCTTGCCGAGACCGAACGTCAAAATGACTTGTTAGTGGAAGAATCCAAGTGCACAGCGGATTATATTTGCATGCTGCAGCGCCACATGTCGGACAGAGAGCTCAGGTGTATTAAACAGCTAAATGAAATGGACATAAAGATTCACGATCGGGATAGCCAAATCCAGTCGTTGGCCGGATTGGTGCAGGAAATGAAATACCAGAAGAGGGACTTAGAGAATGAGGTTTCCGAGTGGAAACACAGGGCCTCCTTTTTGGAAAAGGAAATGGCAGATGAGGACACTGTCTATATGGAAGAATACGCTAGGCTGGAATCGAAGCTCGGCGAGGCAACGAAATCTGCGGAGGAGTCGCAGGGGAAAGCCATGATGATACAAATTGAATACGGTGAACTTGCTGAGTTGGTTGAAAGGAAGACGAAAGTTAGGGCAGAGGTAGAGCAATTTGAGAGCCACAAGGCGAGATTGGAGGTTGAGATTTACGAGCTAAACGAAAAGGTTGCTGACTTACAATACGACATACAATGCACCCAATATTAACAAATCCACCAGGGTAGAATCGAGGGTCGAACAGGCACTACAGTCTGAAGGGAAGTGGCAAGGTATGGATAGGAACATGAAGATCGAACTCGATACGCTTACGGATGCTGTTGAGACTGCTGGAAATGAGTCAGTTAGGGGTGGGACGCTCGGGGAGTGCGAGAAGCAAAGGGGGAGTTGAAAGGTAGAGTTGCTGGTTTGAGGAACAAAATTACTAAAACCTCCTACTACAGCGGGGAAATACGCGGATTGCATTCAAACACTGTGGCCACAACATTGGTGTAAATAGACATGCATAGAAACCCCGAATAAAGTTCTTAGTACGGTAGCTACTGGTCCAGTTAGGCTTCGAGGTGAAATATTTGAAGCGTATGAGACTATAGAAACACCCCCGAAGAACCGTGTAACATCTGTCCTCGCTCGCATGTGTGAATTCTACGAAACAGTCAGAGTTTTGCCTTCAGGGTTGAAGGAGAGGATTCATAGCTTTGGGGATCTTGCCACGGAAAATTTTTTGTTATGATGTTGCATTGCATTTATTCTGGAGAGTGGGGCTAATGAGTTGAAGTCATGGTTTGGACTCTGAAACAATCGTACGGGAAACCAGACTAGCACATGATTGGCACAGAATGTGTAGGAAATACCCTCATCCACATGAATGTAAAGGCTAGGATGATAGTAGACTAGGCAGTTTGTGGATGGCGGTCACAAAGTGGGCAATTAATTGCGGGAAGAATAGAGGACATATAATCTGCGAGTTTCTCTTGTTCTTTCTCTCTATATATAGAGCAATGGCGCAGTAGACAATGCAGTCTGGTCTGCACTGGGAGGATTTCCTGGTAATTGAAAGGCAGATAATAGAGCTCATTGGAAGCGTTTCACTGGAGGAGGTCTGAGATATTATCAGGTATCTGACTAGGGGACAGTGTCTTAGTTTAATTGTTGGAACCAAACCTGGGTTACCCTGAACTCGCTACATCTATGGCTTTTTTCCAATGGGCCCAGCTGTCCTTACTTTTTCGCTCTATGTTAGGGCACCATCTCTTTTCTATAAATTCTATCCTGGTGTTCTCTATCCATGCAGCCAGCTTACAATGCCCCCCCCCCCCCTCAGCTTGTTCCTGTTTTCTTGCCTCTGATTAGTGCTTAAATTATGAGATTCCTGCTAGCTATTACCCTGAACATTCTATTGCATTTGCAACTCCCTATGTATTGCACTACTCTTGATATATGCAAGCATTCACACACTATCCACTGTGGACACTACGATCTACTCTGAGGACTACTTATTCCCTCTACTATCTTCCCGAGGCACTACCCGCCATATATTCCTTGTTCCTAGTGGGAACTTGTATATTGTAGCAATTATAGGGTTTATTATCCTGACACCTAGTGCTAAAAATACACATGTGAAACCCCTAGACAATATATGTGACAGCTCGAGGTAGAGGTAGAAACATATTAATAGGCAGCTATCATAGAATCAAAATACAAGATTGCAAGGACCAACACCTCTTCATTGCGCCCCATAAACACTTTCGAGAAATCCCCAAATGAACAGAGTCACAGTAGCTTGTATAGAATGCTCTCCTATTACTAGCGGCAGTCAACCCCAACACTGATACCCAGGTCATTAATACCAAGAGCGCTCATATCCGGCACCGTTTCTCGAGGGGATGGTCCCATCCCTAGTAGCTCCTCCGGGCTGGTGGGACTGGTATAGATAGTAGGTCCAAAGCAGTGAGGATCTATGAAGAGGCGTAAATTGCACACCACTCGGACATTTGAGTCGGTGTCGGTGCTTTCCCAGGTGATCGAAGACATAGCACTCTTCAAGGTATCTGGAAAAATCTCTGCAAGATGTCCCCGGTGTGTTTGTGCCAATGAGAGCAAACCTTTCGTCTTTAAAATTTATGTCTAGAAAACCCTCAGATTTCCCTATGGTGCGAACACTAGCAGCATCAATGAGAACAAGGGAGCTTATCGGAAGTTGCAATTGCATATTTGGGAGGTTCGAATACGACAAGGAAGATAGTTGTGGCTGATCGCGGCAGATGTCGTTTACTGTACTGAATGTACCGTACACTTTGGTTGCAGTAGGAAAATATATGCCCAGATCTTTAATTATAACGTATGCGTGCGGAATTCGCTGCTTAGAACCGATGACTAACTAACCTGATCCTAGAGCGGAAACCAGCTTCATTTCGGAGGAGTTTGCTACGACTCTTGTCCTCAAAGCGTGTATATTTCAGTGCAGGGACTGGCCTTGGGGCTGGGTAATCCTCCGGACAGCTATCCGGGGATGCAGTCCCTCGTGATAAGTTAGAAGAGCCTGAATATAAGTACTGATTTAATATATATATATATTTTTTTTTCAGAGGTGGTAGATAGTATAGACGCGTGCAGAGGCTGATGTATAACCTTAATCCCAGAATGTGCCTTGCACCGGACCACTCATATCACTCTACCAACTTCAAACCACGAGTAGCCCCCCCCCTACGTACGAAGCTATGTACCCCCTACAATCTAGACCACATTCCCATCTAATCCAATGTCGCCTCACGTCTCTCAAAAAACTTCCTGCTTCCGTTTCCCGAAGTAAACGTCGCTCCCAATCCCCAGCAAGCCATGGAAACGGGCAACTGTAGAGCATATACTCATGATGTGTTTTGGTATCTTCTTCTATATCTTTTACATCATCTGAAGCTACTGAGGCAAAAACCTACACCCGGTGTGCAGCTAGACAAAGCAGGAATGAACTGCAAGATCAGCATGCAACTTTGTTCTAGTATATTTTATTTATATATCTCTAGAGGACTTGATTTTCTCATATTTTTATTTATTTCTACATTATACATTTTTCTATATCTGGAGGCCTAGATTCTCTAGTATTTTATGTATTTATATCTTACACCTTTCTATTTTCCCATAGTGCTCCATAGTCCTGTATTTATCAATAGTTCTATATCTATGAGGTAATTATATTTAAATATTGTTATGACTATCAAATTGATGGGTGGGCAGGGCCTATTGATAAATAGGCCATATTAATGTATGGGTCAGAACAAAATAATATCAGGGCAGGTGATCATGTATGAAAACAAGTAATTTATTACAATCCTCAAAGTTACTTCATATTAGATGATATTCAGCTTATAAACTTACTCATTTCATTATGTTCTATATGGCCTAGTTGGAGAGAAAGGATGGGTTTTTTATGACTTATCTTCTTACTTATAGGATTCACCCCTCCTGTGTTATCTAGAGGTAGACTATTAGGCTCTAAAAGGCCATAGAATTTAATAGTCTGAATTAGCAGGCTGATCAACCAGTTTTATATTTCATCAGGGAGTGAATCTTCTACTGCAATACACTTCACAAGTTATCATGCTAACTAAGATAGACTGAGAAAAAGACTTCTTTAATTTCAAGGACATTAGAGAAGCCAGTGTAAGAGAAGGAGGAATTGTTCAAGGCTGTGATAACCTGGTAGAAACAAATTTTTCCCAATCAAGAACAGTATAGGTAAAAAATTACAGACAGATTTTACAATCTTTCACTAGAGTAATTAAATCTTTGGATAAAAACCAGCTCTGAGAGTGCAGTAGTTAGGCAACCTTCTACTGCTCTGCCTTACTATGTGTATGATATTATAAGAGTATATTGGTTACTAGAATATTCTTATTTTTTTATAAAAGACTAATTTTTTTTCAGAGCTGGATAAACTCCAAAAATATAGGAGACTACTCCAAAAGAGTAGTGCTCTAACTAAAAGGGGTAGCCACTGTCAAATTAGGTTGGGCTATCAATAAGAAATTGCAATGAGAATATATTTCAATACAGAGTAACAGATTCATAAGTTCTTTCTCAACATAATGCATATTTTGCCCTCCCTCTCGTTTTGCACTCTCTTGTATTTGTTGGGTACTGCTACATGTATAGTATTATTCCGATAGGTAAATCAGATCAGCATAGTCCCAAGGCCACATTTAAACCCCTTTCTATGTCTTTTATTCTACAAAATACAATATTTCTGAAACGGAAGACCGTTTCTTATAATTGTCTTAGTACGCATTTCCTAGCACCTATCATATATACTAGATAGCTCGGGCATAGTACCTTATGTACTACGGCCTTGAGCGTATCCGGTCCTTATGTACCTTTCTTTATGATGATGCATTACACATCCACACCTGTATTTCTGAATACTGGATGCCTAACCTCCCACACCTATATTTATGGTCATGGAGGAGTGCTTTCTGAAACGGCCAGAAAGCAGGTTTTCTGGAAAGGCCAGAAAGCAGGTTTTTCAGACTTCAGGAGGCTTGGCGGCTAGTATAAGTACTGAGCCGTTCCGCCCTTCTGGAGGAGGATTCTCAGATCAGATCACTTCAGACAGAGTTCAGACAAGCCTTGGATAGCTTCAATACAGAGAGATTACACCTGTTAATGCTCTTCCCGCTTGGAAAATCTGCATGCTATCAAAGACCCTCTGAGTCTAGTATGACTTAGCGGAACCAATAACAGGGATACACTATTACTACGGTGATAGTATAGACTCTGTTAAACGGCCCGCGGTGCAACTATTGGCATCGCCCATTACATTTTTTTTAACACACAAATTAATCTAACTGTGAAAAACTACTACTACGGACTGATCACCTGTTGGTATCTTTATAATACCTTTTCAGGTATCTCCTATATCGGACGTCAACCTATTCAACAAACACATTACATTCTCCGAAAGCTAGCAACAAGAATCCACCACCAAGACAGAGATATTCTCAACCTGCAGTCGACAGAAGACCTTGTGCAAGACAAGGCAGAGCTCTAACGGGCAGTGGTATACACCATTAAACAATTCCACCCTCGTTCCATCACCTTACCCCACCAATATCGACACCACCTCTTGCATTCCTGGCAACTACAATCCGAATTCGTCTTCCTATACCAGAGAGTATAAGACATCGTAGCACCATACGTCCCAGGAATAATCGTAGCATACAAATACGCATCACCATCCCACGGCTCACCCTCGTTCTTCTCACCATTAGAAGAAACATACGAAAGAACAGCAGGAACTACATAGTTACTTCCTATTCCATCCAACACCAGATTCCTCACAGGCGAGGCACATCTATCCTCCTTCTCAACTGAACCGTTTTCAGTTGGCATCAGCTCATAACTCGAGGAGTTTGAGCTATCCAATTCTTCCATATAAGGAGACCACCTCACGGTCTTCTGGCTGCCACCCTCACTATCTCCAAAACCTTCCATCGGGAAGGGTATCTTAGTCGTCGTTGGTATAACCCAAGCCTCAGGAGTACCTACCATTGTAGGAGCGGAAGAAAACGACGACCCAGCATCCGTGCTCTCCTCGTTCCCACAATCCTACCTACCTATCAAACAGGCAGCCAAGCCACAGCCATCCGAAGTCGATCAGAAATAACTCACGTCCGGAGCGACGTACTTGTCTCCGCAATATAAGGACAAGGGGGAAAAATAACTCGTAATATCCGAAAGAGTAACCGACATTATGGCCCCCAAGACGGACAAGCCATACACCTACCACAAGTCGCGAAGATTAGCTATGATCTCTGAAGATATCAAGAAGTTAATCCCTGATACACCATGAAAGAAAAGAGATACTTCTGAACCACCAACGTTCAAGGAATCTGTCAAACCACCTCCTCTCACCGTCTACACCAACGATGTCATGAAACTAGAAGAAGACTCTTCCCTCACAACATGGGAATTTGAGTCACCTCCTATGACAGAAGCAAACTGGAAGAAAGTACAACCACAATTACATGATATCCTCGCCTTGACATAAACGCTTGGGTATCTGCACTACTTTCATCCAAAAGACATCCAACTGCTTCTCAAAGCAACAACCAAACACTATCTTTGGAACACTACTATTCCATTCGAAAGTAAGGACTTGGAGCTTACCACGGTACTAATGGAGCGCCTAAAACGCCCCATGATTCCTCAGCTTACAGAACCTTACTGGGTTCTGAAGGAATGGGATAATATTATGTCCTTCATGCTATGTGGTCAGCACCTCCTTTTACCAGTCGTACCAGGGCAATTTGAGGACCCACCTATAGCCAAACGACCTAAAGGACAAGACAGAAGGGATCCTCCAGAGACGCCAACCAAACAAAGCTCCACACTAGAAGTCAGCACAGGATCTCAAACTGGCATCGCGCAAGAAGATGACGTTGTGGAACATACCTCAGACACTGGCAATTCCAACAATGGAGAAGACGATGAGGACCAAACCCCTCCCTTAGGACGGGGCACAACAGCAGGTGGAGGATATGACGATGGATACGATAGTAGCTCTAGCAGTGAAAGCTCTAGCAGCAGATCATCAGTCCACAGTCATAGAAGCATACGCAAAACAAAGAAGGTCAAGAAGATCAAGAAACGGACAGATCGTGGAAAGACACCAGAACAACAGCAATGGGAAATGACGACAGGAATTGTGACTCCTGAAACATCATCAAAAATGTCCAAACGGATGAAGGGTATCAAGATTGATACTTCAGAAAATCTCAATAGTGGAGATAAGAAATGGCGAGACTCACAGTATCTGGACACTTGGGTCAATGCGATACAGAGATGGTTAAGTATGAAAGGTATAAGATTGGAATCGAAAGAAGCGTTGGAATTTATTGGATTCAAACTGCAAGGCAGCGCACTCACTACTTATAACTACCACCTCATCAAGGAAAAAGACAAGGCGTCTTTTTTTATTTTCATGCTAGTGCTATGGGTATTTCTTATTCCCTCCACTAGCAAGGACCTCCTATGGAAGGAATGGGAGGCCACATCACCCCATAAGGATGGACGACACATGGGTATCAAAACATTCGCCAACTGGTTGGAGAAACTTCAGATTAAGCTTATCGACAAGGATAGAAACCAATGCATCTCGGAAGAAGTCAAACGCAAGAAATTCCTCAACCACCTACCAGAATACATGGAAACCACCCTAGTTCCCCAAATACTTAATTCATGGACGTTCAACAACCTGGTCAAGAA
>Ga0307511_10006706_pt1 | contig 11595 bp, 12 predicted proteins | sample 13_EM_MG_FD_200266 | JGI IMG/M metagenome (GOLD analysis project Ga0307511, IMG submission 200266) | Populus trichocarpa ectomycorrhiza microbial communities from riparian zone in the Pacific Northwest, United States - 13_EM | ecosystem: Host-associated > Plants > Roots > Unclassified | place...
TTTAATAGCCATCATATGAGTAACCACATGACTCGAACCTTAGACCATAGAGAGAACAAACCTTTTAGTTCCAAACTCTTACCACTGAACCACCACTTAGATGATTAAGATTGCATTTGAAATGATCGTTTGAGTCACAACTAATTATCTGACAGAGTAATGGTAGAGCTGTACACGACAATTGCAAAATATCTTGAGAAAAATATATTTTTACTAGCATGTAGTGCTTAGCTTAATTGTTCAAAAAAAAAAACTTAAAATAGATTTTGTTTGGAATTTTTTTCATACAGATAAATAATATTGCAAGAAGTGCTAAATAGATGATAAAGAGTACCCAAAAAAAAATACCTTTTAATGTGCTTATTGTAACGCTTCATTAGTCCACCTATAAAATCAGTAAATGTTTATCATCTTCATCCTTGGGAGTGGGATCATAGCCACCCGAGCAAGCTCGACAATTTGATTAGGTATGTTTTATAGTTTATAGTTTTGTGGCTCCAGCACAACCACCAAAAGAAAAAACAAATCCCAAGAAATTTAGTGGTTTGAAGCTCGGAGCAATTGAACATAACATAAACCTCCAAGACGCCCGGGTCCACCTTCCTTTCCGAGGATTAAAAAAATGAAATCAGATTGCCAAGCTCTAGGTTTTGTTCAGTTGCTCGCATGGCTGCTGTGACCTAGGGTTGCACAAAGCATGGCAAAAATGCCACTCAATTGCGTGATATTCTTTCTGTGCGCAGATGCATCGGTTGCATGTCTAAGCAGAAAAGGAAACCAAAAGATTCACGCCCATACCACAAGCCTCACTCATTTCTATATAAAAAAACCACCAGTCCTCCAATTCTGGAGTGAGCTAACATACACAATTCCTTCAACTGACTTTTAATGGAATCTTAGCCAAAGGAAATTAGATAAATGAATCTTTCAACAAAAAGATCAATAGTAGCACACAAATCATCCTCATAATACAGGATAATAATTCAGACCCTAAGCAGTTCAAGGAATTATATCCCAGTAAAACTGTCCGTAACAGGTTTTGTTCCTTTTTGTCCTCTTCGAACTGCACCCCCGAGCACCACAGCCGACTTACACCATGTAAACAAAAACCTACCTGAAAACTTTGACAATACCCAGACTGCAAAATCACAACCGATCCAAAGCTTGACCAAATGCTAACAGACTCATACCACATAATGCAGAGACCCCAAACCATACTTTGCCCAAGTCCAACAAATTTCTAGAGCATGAGAAAACCACAAAATGGACAAGAAATATGGTTGACAACTGAACTCATCATACTGCCAAGGGAATGGCAAAACAAACAAATCAACCCTCAAGTTGAGGGAGCAGGCTTCTCCCCTTTCTTATCTGTATCAGTCTTAGTTTCCTCATTCTTGGTTGCAGCAGGTGCCTCTTCGCCAGCATTCTCCTCAGTTTTCTTCCCTTCAACACTCAACTTCTCCAATGCATCAGCAGCAACAGTTGCATCCTCATTTTCCTCTTTGCTCTCTTGGGATTCAGCAACTTCTTGAAACATTTCCATAAAGGTTTTGCAATCTGAGGAAAATCCAAATATCAGTAATCAATGAGGAAGAAGATAAGTATAATGCATGTGTTTCAGTCACATGTAAAGAATAAAGAGACAGCAAGACATATTATGTCTACCCAAAAAATACACACATCCATCATGCTTATGTAAAATTTAACACAATCCGATGGAGACCCGCCATTACGTGAACTACGGGTCCTTACAATTTGAATACACACAAGCCCTCTTCCCACCCACACTTGCTTCTGGAAATAAGAGTTAAATTTTCCTAGCTCTTGGCATTAACGTCTTGACTCAAACTCAAGTTCCACTGAGTGATACGGACACTTCCGTAGCAACATTACCAAAAATTCTATTTTGGGTTCTCACAACTTGCATGTGGTTTTTCTAAAAGTACAGGATGATTTTTGTGGGAAAAAACAGTTTAAGAAAATCAAGGTTAATCGACAAAGTTGCAATTGAAGTTGAGATTCTTATTCCCCCGTCTCACTTAACCAGCAAATGAATTTTTTGCTAATAGAGTAGAGACAACTCATTCCATCATAAGATATTGAAACTAATATAGAACAGCATATTTCATAGTGAATGAAATAAGACATGTGTTCATGTGTTCTGACTGTACAAATTCCACACCTCACTCGTTTATTTAGAGCTAGTTGATATAGACAGCAACCATCTCCAATATTTCTCTTACTTCACCGGATTACAGCATTTAACAACATACTCAAAACATAGTCATAGACTCTTTTACATCGTAACCATCTTAGGCATTATGTGTTAGTACACACAAAACTTTGCCTAAGTTGAAAGCAAGCAAAAAGCATACACTCAAAACCAAGTTACATAAGAAACATGTCAAGTCCTAACCATCTCTAGCAGCAGTGCAGCGTGCATGAATACACATAGAACCTACCCTAACTAGAAACCAAAAAAGTAAAGCATAAAATTAATACCAGGTTATGTTCAGAGGAGAGTTGCACATCTCTAGCAGCAGTGCAGCATGCATGAGCACACAGAACCTACCCCAACTAGAAACCAAAAAAAGCAAAAGCATAGAATTAATACCAGGTTTTGTTTAGAGCAGAGTTGCACGATGATGCAACGCAATTATATGACCCCAAAGCCTTCAGTTTATATCAACCAACTACAAGGATAGTTGTTACTACTACTACTCAATTACACCTATAATGAATATACTGAAAACCAAATACGATATAACAAACAAAAGAGCACACCTGCTCACTAAGAAAATCAAAATTCCTCTAGTGCATTCACAGTTTCAAGACCCCGCTGCAATCAATACTTGCAAGCCTCACCTCCAAAAAAAACATTTCAAAGACAACTACATAGCAACACCGAAATATCATGCTAGCAGGCCTGAATTGCAACAGATGCAATCAACCATGCAACATTTGCAACGCAGAATCAATTCAAACAGAACCACGATCCAAGACCAGTAAAAATGAAATAAAAGCACTTCCAATCAGAAAAATTGCTAGCTAAGAAGTTCTCAACATATACTCATAATAGCTCACTTTCAACAGATGCGAAACGAATGCAGAACAACTCATCCTTCAATTCACCATCAGCGAAATCTGTAGCGTGCCACACACACGACTTATCATTCCCTGCGTGCTCCTGCACGGACATAGTCGGCAGCACTACAAAAACAAACACACAACATGTTTAAAACCCTAGCAAAATCACAACAAAAAAAAAAACAAAGAGTAAGAAAAAGAACGAGAACAAACCGAGATGATTAGCGCAGATCTTGAGAGTCTTAGATTGTCTCATAACAAGACGAACTTTTCCAGACTCTTTATGCTTCAATAACTTGACAGTGCCAGCACCTCTCTCTTTCCACTGATTCCCGTCCTTATCAAATCTATAAAGCTTCGATTTCCTTGAAGTTTTTTTAAAAACAAAAAAAAAATCGCATTTAATCACAAAAAAAAACTAACTAAACACTTAAAAGGTGAAAGTGATAAATTTATTTTCTTACAGATCGAGGATCGCATCTTCATCTTCTTCACCGGTAGAGACAGCAACTTCTTCGAGCTTGACGATCGGAGCAACCTGAGCACCGGTGTCTTCGTCTTCGCCAGCCGGAGCTTCCTCATCTTCTCTGTGCTCGTGTTCGGGTTCTGTGCTTGCCATTAGATTTGATGTTCTTGCTTGGAGAGGAGAAAAGTAGGGGTCTGGTGTTTTAGTTCAGTGTTGGAGGGATTGGGGGTTTGGGGGCTATACTAGTTAAGTGAAGGAAGTTTATATAGTGGGGGATGCTGAATTATAATAGATTTTGAATGAAAAGAGGCGTGAGCTTTACGCACGATACAATAGTTACAGACAATTGATTAATTAATTTATTTTTTTCCTTCAGGGTTAAAAATTTGAGGATGGATTTTTTATCAAATCAAGAGTCGAGGACTCTTTCTATTCTCTGGGGTTGTTAAAATTTACCTGATCTGTCTTGTCATAGTATTCTGACTTAGAGGTATTTGTAAGTGTGTTACAGTTTTTTTTATTATGTTTTTTATTTATAAATATATTAAAATAATATTTTTATTTTTTAAAACATTAAAATAATTAAAAAATATTTAAAAATATTTAAAAATTAAATTTTGACAGAACAAATCAAACAGGTCACAATATTAATGATATGTGACCCACGCCTCGCTGAGGTCAAATAATCAATATTTTTAAAAAAACTCCTAAAGAAAATCAAAACTTTGTCTATTTTTTTAGTTTTTGGTTTTCTAACCTGTTAGAATAGAAGAAAAAACATATTTGAAAAAAAAATATTCATTTTGGATTTTTGCCGGATCATCCAAGTTATGGGTTGACCCGGCGAGTCTACTAGTTTACTCCGGGTCAATTGCAAGGTTAGATTTTGAATATAACAAACCCACCCAACGCTACTGGATCTGACCTCCTAACAAGACACAAAACGTTGGGTTCTGGTTGAAAAGGGCCCAAAGATATTGGGTCCTAGTGGATGTAGGGCCCTATTGGATGTTGGGTCCTAGTGGTAGGTAAGGCTTAAAGATGTAGGGTCCTGGTGGGCGTTGGGTCTTGGTGAAGGCAGAGCCCAAAACTGTTGGGTTCTAGTTATAAGATCCAATGTTGTTGGGTCCTGTTGTGGTGAAAGGTTGGGCCTGCTATGAGCACGGCCCAACGTTGTTGGGTCTAGCTAAAGCAATCGTGGTTGACTTAAATTATTAATTTTTTAATCTATATTTTTTATATAATTTTATTATTTAATATTTAATTTATTAGAGATTAAGTTTCAATTTGTTTTCTATATAATTATTTCAATCTCATAACATATGCCATATATTTGATAGGTTAATCTGGTTGATTTAAAAAAAAAAATTTATCTGGTATTTTTTATTTTATCATTTAATATTTGATTGATTAGGAATTAGGCTTTATGTTTTGTCTCGGTTTAATTTCTATAAGGTTATCTTAGTCTCATAACTCGGGTCATGAATTTTACTTGTTAACTTGGATCGACCTAGGTTGTTTTGTTTTGTCATTTTTATAAATTAAATTTTTTTATTTTTATCACTCAACAATGGATTTATTGAGAATTAAACTTCATCGTTTGTTTTGATTTTTTTTCTATAGTGTTATCCCAATCTAATGACCCAAATCGCAGGTTTGATATGTTAACCCGAGTTGACTCGAGTAATTTTTTCAGTTTACTTTTTATAAGGTTATCTCAAACTCATAACTCAAGTAATGGGTTTAGTGGGTTAATTCATATTGTCTTGGGTTTTTTTTAATTGATTTTTTTTTTTTAATTTCATCCTTCAACAATGAGTTTATTAAGAATTATGTTTCTTAATTTATTTTGATTTACTTTCTACGGGGTTATCTGGTCTCATGACTCCAGTCATAGATTTGACAAGTTAACTCGAGTTTTTTTTCATTATTGATTTTTTTCAACTTTATCCTTCGATATTAGATTGATGATTAAAAATCGAACTTCATAATTTGTTTTGATTTACTTTATATAGAGTTATTATAATTTCATAACTCAAATCGTGGATTTAATAGGTTAACACGATTCAATCAAATATATTATCGTCTTAATTTTTTTTTATTCAAACTATATTTTTACTGGTTATCTAAATTATTTTTAAACTTATCAAATTAACAAGATTATACCGATCAAATATGTTTTTTAATTGAAAAGACATTAACACCTTTATATATCTTTTCGTACAACACCATCAAATAACACCATCAAATAATCTAGCAACACCCTGAAAACCAACCAACTGGTGGTTTGATGACTACTGGATCCGAATTTGAAACCTCATCGAGGGTAATAAAAGTTAATATTTTAAAATATTTTTTATTTAAAAATACATTAAATTAATATTTTTTTATTTTTAAAAATTTATTTTATATCAAAACAATCTAAAAAAATAAAAAATAATTAATTTAAAACTAAAAAAATTAAATATTTTTAAAATACAGTTGTAATGCCAAATAAATCCTTCATACAATAGGCTAAAGTTACGACCTGGAGTGGCAGCCATTTCCAAGAATTTGAAACCACTAATTCAAGAAAATTACCCAGCAGTACTGCCACATAGCAAGAGTATAAAAATTACTTTGCAAGAAAGATACAAGTCCAGCAGCAATGGAAAACATCATTTTTCAAGTATAAACTTAACTGTTGTACATGGAAGAAACATGGTGATTACAAAATTTCAAATCACTGACGTGAATCCAATTACCGTGCCTTTGACAATTAGCAAAAACAAAATGTTATTACAGCTATAAAACTAAAGCACCTATTCAAGTGCCACAATCACAACAAATTTCATAACCCGATCTGTCGAAAACATATTATTCACTTGGCTCAGCCTTCACTTGAGAAAAAACTTGCTCTGCTATTACCGACAGAATTCTGAGAGAAATAAACATTACAGCAAATGCAATGGCGGGGTACCAGTTCAGAGTATCAGTCAATTTCCTCCCGGAAGCAAAGGACTGAATTCACCTTCAGTAGCAGACAATGAATTCTGGAGAATATAATTTCAGAGGTTGGCGTCCCGATTAGTAGGGGCCCATGGGTGGCATGCCATAAGGTGGCATTCCCATTCCACCCATTGGAGGTGGTGCAAAACCTCCACTCATCCCTGGACCACCCATTCCAGGCATTGGTGGTGCAGGCAAAGCAAGGGGCAGCAACTGTGCATACATATTCTGAACAAAAAAGAGCGGGAAAAAGTGGAATGAGTTTAACCTGAATACCAATAACACTGCAACTATTTTTACATACTAGTGTGGACTTCATTATAAAAGCACATTGTCAATTGCATTTCTTCTAAAAGAGCAGTTAAACGTGATAATTTGGAGAAAACATTAACAAGGTCTTTTCATTTATTTATCTTTAAAAAACCGTGTACTATTTATTATACCTTTATTGATCAACTTCTTCATATTTAACAATCTGCATATAATTAGCTCAGTGGAAGAACAAAGCTTTTAAGGCACTTTATTTTCATTACATATTATTCATTGAAAGCTTGGGAACAAGTTCATCAAAGTTTGGTGAGAAAGACAACAAAAATATAAAGGAAAGGAATTTTTATACTGATGCATTAAGGGCTAATGTTAAAAGCATTAAGTTGCCCTTACCTGCTGAGCAACCATGTCCTTCTCCTCGTTCTCTTTAGCCTTCGCCTCATTAAGAGCCTCAAGTTTGCTCTTGATGAGCTCATCTACTTTGCTTGTGTACTCACGGATAAACTTAAAAACAGAAAAGAAAAACAAAATCAGAGGTTGAAGAAAATATTAAGTGTCAACAATTAAGAATGAGGGGGGGCGCATAAAGACTACCTGCAAGAGATATGGGAAAGCAAAATCAATCATATTGTTCATCCATGCCAGCTCCATAGCAACATCTGGTCGGATCAAATCATAACAAACAAAGAGGGCAGCTGCAAAGCACTCTTTCTTTCCCTGCTCCAGCATTAAACAAGATCGTCAATGCAGATCTCCCAATTTGACCAAACAATCCAGCAAAACAAAATTCTCACGTGTGTTTCAGGGGTTTCTTTTTTCTTTTTCAAAAGAGGACTGCATGATAGAATCTTAAAAAATACTGCAGTCTGAAATTTATATCATCCAACGGCTTAATACTTGAAAAGACATTAGAAGAAAGACTAAAAGCAATCTTGTTTTAACAGACATCAGAATCGAATTAGACAAAAATAAGAAAAAATCCAGTGGAAAATAAGAGAGATTGTGAGGAGCAAGGGGATAGTTGATAGTGCACAGGGACTTCAAGATAGAAAGCTTTTGCAAGGCACTAAGATGCAAAGTGTGGGGAATTGCTATACGAACACAAACAGAGAGAGATGGGGAGAGAGAAGAGATAGGGAGAGAAGAACTAGAGAAAACAAACCTGCTCGATGAAATAGACAAGCAACTCCTCTGAAAGTTCACGATCACCAGACTGTGAACAAGTTTCCATACAATCTTTGTAAAGATTGTCTTTCTTCGACAAAGCAATTGACTGCTTCCACCTTCCTGCTTTCTTGTATATATGAGAAGCAACACGTCTCATCTCAAGAAGCTCATGTTTCTCAATCTGCTCAAACACATTATTAACACTTGTAAATAAAAAATCAACCTTTAGGACTTACAGTCATTCTTTGAAATTTAAACTAACCTTCTGTGCAAGGCCTATCTGGTCAAAGTTATCATGCAACTCAATAGATTCATGAAGTCTGTCATAGTCCTCCTCCTCAATATAAATTTCATTCAATGCTTCATTCACAGCAGAGACATTGTTGCTCTGAACAGCAACCATGTATGGCTTAATGAGACGGAGTTGACCAGCCTGAAACTCATACAATTGCAGATGTGAATAAGATATTACAGACAAAACTCTCCCTAGCCACTAACTCTCCAAGAAAAGTGGAAGCAACAGAAACATAACACGATAAATGACAAAGTGTACCTTTCGCATTATGTCCACTACTCGAGTATGGTCAACACGAAGTGCAATCACATTAAGAAGATCATTGATTAGGTCTGGATGCTCTTGCAAATAAAAGTGCACAGCCTTGTAGTAGAGCTCAACATTTGCAACTTTCACTACAACATCTTTAAATTGCATGTGGTCCCATGCTTCTGGAGAGTGGTTCATTATAGTGGTTGCAGCATTGTCAAATTCATCATATTGGATGTATAAATATGTCAGTTCCTTCCAATGCTGTTGTTCATCACAAGCACGTATTAGCTTGGGGATGTTGAGACGAGTTGAGAACAACTTGATGTGCTCCATAAGCTTCTCAGGGCGGTATCTCGCATATAAAACTCCCAACTCAGTGAAGATGCCCATATGTGCACGCTCCAAACCAAGCCCACTTTCCATTAAAGAGATGAGCTCGCTAAAGCATCCCCTGTTCTGGTAATACTCACTGACCTCTTCCAAATCATCAACCTTTAATGACAGAAAAAACAGGAATCAGAATTTATGAGCACTAGAATACTTACATCTAAGAACAGAAATTCATTGTCTACCTTTGTCACTCTCATTAACAGCAAAAGATGAAGATTTAAGGAAAAAATAATCAGGAGCCAAAAAGTTCAAGGTCCGTATAAGGAACCATCATCATAACAAATTACGCTCAAGACATTGATATCAGACAGAATGAAACTGGAGAAAGGATTAAAAAATAACCACCTGTATGATAATGTTGAGACCGCATATCTGAGCCAAGCGGAATTCCTCAGAATCAACACAAGCAAAGCAGACTTCTTTCCATGTTTTCGAGCTGTTTGCTTTTCGAGCTGCGTCAACAGCACTTTGAAACTCTTTTAGCTTAACATGTGTGACAGCTAGCTTAGCCCAGTTACTAATAAATCTAAATATAATCTTTGCTGCCTCATACAGGGCTTCGTCATATAAACGATCTCCAACATTTTGGAGATTAGCAACATTAGGCATGAGAATAAATTCTTCAATTTCACCCAGTTGATCAATTTTACCATATGCATATATGAGCTCACTGTCAACCTTGGGCTCCTTTGACTTTTGCCTCACCATTAGAAGGTACTTCACCAAGTCATGATATACATTTGCATCCTCAGCTGCCTTTATGACTTCCAAGAATTGAGTAGCATCATCTGCACGGATAAAGGACTCAATTGCTTCACTTACTAGCCCCTCTCGCAGTTGGGCCTTGGCCACTTGGCTCCAGACAGCTTCTTCTTCCACCCGGAATGCAAACTCCACAGCTCGATCAATGCTATGAATATTATCCAGCAGGACATTGACGGCCTGAACATTAAGATTGAACTTCTTGAAAATGGCAAATGCTTCTTCATACAACTGAGCTTCCACAGCCACCTCCCCAATTGCAGGTCCATCAAAGTTGTCTAGCCTATTAACGTAATCCATAACTCTTGATGGATCAGCCTTGATGGCAGTCAAGATGAGCAGGTTTTGCAGATTGAAATTCCCACTGAAAGCAGAATTTTGAAGAACTATCTTTTCAAGAAGTTCGATCAGTTCATGTGGAAGATCGGCTGTCATGAAAGCTTTAACAGCTGCTGAAACTTGATCAGGACTCTTGCTTTCAGGCAAAGCAGTCGATACAACCTGATCAATCAACTGCCTTCTATACTCATTATCAGGACTAAGGGCTTTATCCCAGAGATCACCATCCATCCGTTCTACAACATATCTGAATGAAACCATTGGGCAATCAGCAGAAGGAAACAAATCTATGCACATAATGAGCCATGACCACTTACTGATGAACAATATGCATACCTGGCCTGCAGTTTGAACAATGAATTCTTGTTTGTGACATTGATTAATTCATCATCACACTGTCCTCTTCGGTAGGCAACAACAGCAAGGGTGGGATCGCGCTTCTCACAATATTTACCAACAACACGTGAATCGTAATATGGGTTGGTAGTAAGAAAATGCTCTGGATTGTCACCACTTTCAATAATGATTTTACCAAGAGCATTGTGAACATGCACATCTTGACTTCCCTCACTGACTAGATGCTCCAAGAACTGAGTGAGCAAGCGGAGACGATTCCTGCGAAGAAAATACTAAGTGAAGTGGCAATAACAATGGATGATTTAACATCACATTCTAAAAAAACAACAAACCTCTTCTCACACTCCTCCACCAAGGGCTCAACTGGCAGAAGAGAACGAACAGACAGAATAAGGCCTTTAATGAAATCTTCAGCACATTCATCATCAAGCAGTTGTCCTACAACTAAAGGAGCATTTCCTGGATTGACCTATTAAACAAAAGAACCAGGGGAAAATGTAAACTGGGACTGTATTACCACTTAAGAATGATTTTGGCAATACAAAGACACGAAACATTAAAATAAAACTAAGAAAAAAATTACCTTTTGAACATAACCCTCAATATAGCGAAGCATATTGTTGACAAACAGATAGTGGGTAAGGTCTGGGACAAAACCAAAACGATCACAGACATTGATCAGTGGACGTGCATCAGGAAGCTTGGCTTCCATTAAAAAGTTCTTCGTCTTTTCAGCATCATAGAAGTTCGATTCACGTGTCACACGTTCTACCTCCTTAATCTGCCCAGTTTTAGCAGCTGCTTCAATGTACTTGAAGTGGATTTCAGGATCCTCACTACGCAGAAAGCAAAGAAGTAAAAATAAGAAGTTGCAGCATATAATTTAACAACCAAAATCATTCTCTTTTGGATAAGAGAATCCAAGTTATCAAAAAAGGTGTACCTAGAGCTCAAATATGAACCCAAAAAGAAATACAGTCCTTCATATGACTTAAACTGCTCAAAGAGCTTTATGCATGCATCCACACCCAATTGCTCACAGTATTCTTTGGCAGTCTGCATAGAGAGATGCCTATTAGCCCCAAAAGAAAAGGTAGTATTAGTGATTGCTTCTAAACGGTACTCTACCTGCACAATAATCTGAAGGTTGCCCCTCAGGTTGACAAGAAGTAGATCTTTCATACAGTCAAGAGCCCATTCTCGAGAAAGAGTACCAAAG
>Ga0307511_10006707_pt1 | contig 11595 bp, 14 predicted proteins | sample 13_EM_MG_FD_200266 | JGI IMG/M metagenome (GOLD analysis project Ga0307511, IMG submission 200266) | Populus trichocarpa ectomycorrhiza microbial communities from riparian zone in the Pacific Northwest, United States - 13_EM | ecosystem: Host-associated > Plants > Roots > Unclassified | place...
CAATACGGCCCAGTCAGCAATGGGCCGGCCCATTGGTCAATGGGACGCTACTGCTGGTTGGGCCGGCCCATACACCAATGGCGCTAATGACCGGCCCATTCACCAATCTGGCGGCCACCAGTATTATGATTTCATACAGAACTATAGAATAAATTAAACAAGTAGAGGTATGACATAAATAAAATACTAGAAATCCAATCGCCCAGAGGTATGAAAAATATAACAAATAAATACTAGAAATCATCGCGTTTCGCTTCCTCCATTTCCCATTCAGCTTCTGTCGGGGTCCCTGATTTAAATAGTATATTGCATTCTAGGACTTGATTTCTAGTATTTTATATGTTATATATTTCATTCCTCTGGGCGATTTGATTTCTAGTATTTTATTTATATTTTTCATACCCCTACTTGTCTGGTGCCTGCCATGATTATTACATAGTTTCGTATGAAGTAATAGAATATTATACAGATTGGTGATTGTGGATTTATTACGCTACGATAACTTTGTGGTATGCTACACAGAGTCCTATCCGCAGCGGATTACATAACCCGTAATCAGAGTAAAATCACTTAACTCCAACAAAGGAAATACATAACTTGGCGGGGCGGCTGGAACTCGAACTAGGGCTTTCCTCCAAAGAGACAACACAAGGCCCGAGTACAAACCACTCGGCCAAGGGGGCACACCCCTGGTGAATGGGCTGGGCCCATTGCTCAATGGGACGGTCATTAGCGTCATTGGTGTATGGGCCGGCCCAACCAGCAGTAGCGTCCCATTGACCAATGGGCCGGCCCATTGCTGACTGGGCCGTATTGCTGAATGGGTCAGAACATAGTTAGCTTTTCGAGATTCAGGGTAACACCTGTGAAAGTTGAGGTAGGCTAGTACCGAGAGATTTGTAGTGGTGATTCGAATTGCAATTACACGTAAGGGTGGTCACTTCTTAACCTCAATTTCTTACGCTTTAGGATTAGTCTATCCCTGGCAAGTCACTTGCCAGTTACAATTCCCATGGTTGTGATTAGAAAGTGACTACCTAATCTAGCAGTACGGGAAAAAACCACGACTCTAGCTAAAGAATGTGGGGCACTATATTTTCAGCATGAAGGCTAAAACGAAGGCAAAAGACTCTGCGATTGAAATGCAAGTTATGAGACTCCATCCCGGGTCAAGGAAACCAAGAGAGAAATAATAGAAAAGCTGACGACATAAAATGAATTACAATACAGGGACAAACAGGGATAGAGGGACGAGAGGCAATGAAGATAGACAATCGAAATAGGTCCTCGTGAAAAACTCGGGACAAGCAAACAGCCCTGACATTCAATATCAATGGCGCTCACCAATGAATAATATAGCGTATGTATTGGATGGGGTACTGATCATGAAAAGCAACAAAAGTCAACGGTGAATGCAGCAACGCTCAGGCTGTGGTTTACCTAAGCTCATGCGCCTGGCTGAATGTAGGGGCCGGAATTGTAACAGGTTTTCAGCATGTCTAGGCTATAGCCAGGGGAATTTCGACTCGTAGTAAGCAAGGAGAGAACTGCCATCCCGAGGAGAGGAGAGATAATGACACAAAGAACAGGGAAAGAGGAACAAAGAAAAACAAGTAAGGAAAGGACACAGGACAAAGTGAAGAGAAAAGAAAAGAAAACACGACAAGGGGAAATCACGGAAAACATGGTGCATAAATAGAAACGAAGCCCCAACCGGTTCCTCTGCTAGCTGTATGCACCATTTGTGTCTTGGTATCTTTTAGTCGTGGTCTCGCGCCTTGCCCACCACAGTATCATATCCATTTTGCATACCCTAGTTGAGGGCCTTTGGAATCTAGCCAAAAGTATTCTGTGGACGTGCTTCTATTTCCATATTAATGTGTTCACGCAGCAAACGCGCTGTGGCTATATGCTGCTTGCTTGCTGCATCCTGAGTGGCTCGCATCAGTGCTGTCCAACCACCCCTGGTTGTTATATTGACATCAACCCTCCGATCTGCAAGTAGTAACCCCACGACAACCACATGACCCTTTGTAGCTGCGTGTATCAGTGCTGTGTCACCACGATTGTTAGGTATATTCGCATCCACATCACCCCTCTCAAGCAACAATCGCACGATAGCCTCATGCGCCGTGCAAGCTGCTTGTATCAATGCTGTGTCACCACTTGAGTTTTGTGCATTCACGTCCACATAACCCCTCTCAAACAGCAATCGCACAGTAGCCCCATGCCCAGCGTAAGCTGCCAGCATCAGTGCTGTGTCACCGTGCTTGTTTTGTGCATTCGCGTCCACATCATCCCTCTCAAGTAGCAATCGCACGATAGTCTCATGCCCCTTCCAAGCTGCTTGTATCAATGCTCTGTCACCACGATTGTTTGGTGCATCCGCATTCACATCACCCCTCTCAAGCAGCAATCGCACGGTAGCCCCATGCCCAGCGTAAGCTGCCAGCATCAGTGCTGTGTCACCGTGCTTGTTTTGTGCATTCGCATCCACATCACCCCTCTCAAGGAGCAATCGCACGATAGCCTCATGCCCATTCCAAGCTGCTTGTATCAATGCTGTATCACCACTTGTGTTTTGTGTATCCACATCCATACCACCCCTCTCGATCAGTAATCGTACGATAGCCTCATGCCCAGTGTAGGCTGCTCCCATCAGTGCTGTATCCCCGCTGGTATCCTGGGCTGACAGCGCTATATGATCAGCCCCAACCAAAAACCGAACAAGCCCACCATGGCCACCCAGGGATGCTCGATGCAATGCCGTCATTCCCTCCGCATCCCGGGTATTAATATCGACCCCGTCTCGGACAAAGCTCTTGACCATGTCTAACAGTCCCTGCCCGGCAGCTTCCACGATGGATGTGTCATCATAGTCACCATATTCATCATTGAACGTGCAGTTAACCATGCAGTCAACTTCAGTTTCGTGAAATAAAACGTTTTGCGGATGCTGGGATATCAGATGTGACTTGAGTTCCGTATTCGTTGCGAATCCTATGTCGGCTGAAGGACATGTTGTTTCTGAGCATCGAAAGCTCCTATCGTGTCGTCCTTCGTGCTTTTGACGCTCTCTGGCACAGGCGAAACCCCGGCTGAAGTCTTCACAACTTTCCTGTCGGCACTTGAATTCATTGAAAGCGTGTCCATAGAATTTCTGTAGGTCCTGAACTTGTGTCGTGCTGCAGACCGGTTCATGCTGACCTTCGAGAAGAGCCCTAGCCCGCCCAACAGGTATCCTGAAATTCAGGAATTCGAAGAGTGAGGGTGCCCCAAGCCGCTTGCGCGCGGATGCGAGGACCGTAAGCCTGCGGTATACCTCGGGGAATCGTGCGTCCTTTAGCACTTTTAATTGCTGCACAACCTTGATAGGCACGCTTTTGTTTTGCGTTTTCTGCTCAGTGGCCTTGGATGGATTCCAATTGCGTGTGAGAATCAAATTCAATGCTGAGAGGAGAGAATTCACCACCCCCGTAGCCTCTAGATCTGACAAACTGAGTTCCACATGATCATACCAGTATCTCGCAGCATAATCCTGAAAACCATAATACCCTTTGTGCACGAAGTCGTGGACCTCGTCATCAGTGAGGTCTATTTTAAAACAATCCAGGGTGAGGTATTGAATACAAGTCAAAGCTGCTTGGGATCGAGCGCTTCCAATATTAATCCATGGCTTGAGTTCCATGGAACTAAGTTGGCCTGCGCTTGTCTGATACCGCTGGCTAATAATATACCTTTCATCGGCGTCAGCTCAAGATCTTCACGGGCGAGGAGCCTAGTTCTATGTCTAGCCATGCGAGATTAAAGGTACATCGGTTAATGTAAACTCACTTTCTAGCAGTTGTGTGAACAAACTGTACAGTTTCGTCAGACTGAAGCTCCACCAGAGCACCACACAGCTCCTTTGCATCTGGTATTAAGCGCCTCTTCTGATCGAAGGTCCCATCGGTAGTGCCCATACATAAGGCACCTTGTATCTCATGCCACTTGAGAGGGCGTCTGGAGCAAGCCAGCCAGCCAAGAATCTTCTCTGCATACACCTGATGATGCGTATTGATTCTATGTAGAATCTTATCATACCTAACACAAGTTCAATAAAAAATTCCTCTCCTGAGGGAGCAATCACTTACGCATCTTCAAGGCCTTTGGGTAGGCAATCTGGGTGCAGCTCACGATCAAGGTCCTCAAGTGTCACCTGATGACTTAAATTATTGAAGACCAAGTAGCAATAAAGGTACATCCCTGATGATGTAGGTTTAAGTACCGGTACATGTCATCCAAAGAGATACGTACGAGGGCTGGGAACTTACCATCGGCTATCTTCATCACCATGTTGACAATTTCCTCCATTTTCTTGTCTGTAAGGGAATGTGATCCCTGAATTCGCTTCGCCCATGTCCAAGCATAGTGTTGCATTTCAGGAAAATTATCCGTGCTTTTCAGGGTTAAGCACGCAGCTTTAGAAAGCAGCTTCGCGATATCAACTTCGTTAGTGCTCATAAAGAGAATACGCAGCGAGCCAGGCACAGCTTCATTCTGCGCCTTTGTTAATCTAGTGAATAGAGAGATAATCTCTGTTCGTACACCCTTGTCGCATTCATCCACACCATCAATAATTATACAAGTCTTCTCTAACACCTGCAAGCATTCAGCCATTAGGTCCTTTCCAGCTTGGGGTGAAATTAGCTTGAGTTCCCCAGTTTTATGTTTTGCTTTGAGAACGTGGGGACGCAGTTGGTCGTTTGCTTTTACAAGCTGGGCTATCACACCCCTTAAGACCGCCAAGAGGGTACTCCTATCATTGTTCCCAAACCTGCAATAAAACCAACCCACACCAAACTCAGGTACCTTGCACACTTGCTCAATGATATATGAAGCAAGCACCGTCTTGCCTGTAAAACCTTAGTCGTGCTTGAAAAACGGCGCTCGCTACAATCAATAAATACCTGCACCAGGCTTCCCAGTGAGCCAAATACAAGATATGTGGGTTGTCTGGGGATCAATCCATTCCTGATACTCACGACAACAAGAGAGCCACTGTCCACTTGCAGGGTAGTCCTTCCTTTTGCTCACATAGTATTCTTGATCTGTTGCAGGAGTAGTCTCTGTCGAAGCCATTGCCAACCATTCCATCACCTCCATCTTTTGTTTTTGTATTTCTGCTTCTTCCTGTTCCTTGAACCTTAATTCTGCGTCTGCATGGTACCTACGAAATAGATCGAAATGAAGTAAACTAGCCTGTTTCTCGACAAGGTCTTTGTGGCGGAGAAAATTAGTGCGAATTTCCGCGAGCGCCGCACTGAAGCGAGGGCGAGTGATATCGAAAGCAATTCTCAACACTGTGATATGAGTGTCAGTTCCGAGAATATTGCCCTCATGGAGATTATTAATAAAGCCCAGGCATGCAAGCACTCACTGGATCCATTCATGACTTTGTACACTCGAGCATGAAAGGTTAAGAGGTCCTTGTACACGTATCCGAGCATTTTGTACATTTGGGGATTACTGTGAAAATATTCTTCATATTGAGAATATAAAGGCAGACATTCTCCGAGTTCTTCATAGGCGGAGAGAACACATTCAAACGCATCCACAAATGTACTGGAAATCTATAAATTGTTATTTCGGGATAGACATTTCAGAATTGCGACAGGATTAATATACCATTAGGACGAGTTTAATAGGACCCTGTAGTATAGATATTTTCGAGTCAGTAACAGATACACATCGTAATAGATACAGTATAAAACACTTTGGTGTACTAACCCATATATACGCAATGATGTTCGAGGCGTTGAGGAACACCCCTAAAACTTTTCCGTATTGCCTCATAGCATCGAGGAATGGCATGATTCGAGCAATATTCTGCATCTTCTTTTTCTTAGTCTGGTCACGCTGAATACTCGTGATAGTATCCTCGACATCCTTGAAATCCACGCATTGAAATTGTGCCAATTCTTTCTTTGAAAGCCCTTGCTTGAAGTCACGTAACGCTTCTTCAAAGATTGTTGAGCCTGGTGGAGGAGGTTTAGCAGGTATCCCGGAGGACGGGAGCGGCGGAGGGGCTGCCGATGGAACCGGTACGGACTGCATTGGTGATCTGGTTGCGCGATTAGATCTAGGTTTGGTATAGATCTATTGAGGTATTGATATCGATATAGGTACGTATATATAAAGTCGGTAGCTAGTTAATGATGGGTTCGAATATTCTAACAACGTTCGTTTTGGTTTGCAACTTACCATAAATATCCCAGCCGTGGACGTGCCGACAAGGCTGAGCAAATCTCTCTTGGCACACATGTAAGAGTCCCATAGGTACAGTAGCCTTAGATAGGCAGAATAGACGGACTTCCAAAAAAAATCAAAAAAAGGTAGACCGGGGGGCAAAACATCCCTGTTTTCACACTACTATCCGTAATGCCCCGCAGGAAACACCAAATAAATGTTCTACTAATATCAGCGACATCGTAAATTGTAGTTATTTCCCCCTTCCTCTACGCTTGTGTGTTGAGTTAGATCGATCTACTAACCTCTGGTGCATATGAACATTACCCCTAGCTATTCAGCGCAAAGAACAAAGACCCCCCCGCCTTCGGAAAAGAGCTCAATAGCCCTGAAAGAGCGCCATGGCAATGATCAAATACTCTCGGTGCGTCCTCCCCTGCCAGACAATGAATGGTGGAATAATCACTCCAGCAGCACAAACACTAGTACTCTCCAGGACGCTGCAAAATTCACGGGAGCCCTCAGTTATCATCTTTGCAATGCTTCGACTTTCAACACGCACAATAGCCATGGTCGCTGTGCTATTACTCCCCATAGTGATTCCCTTCTCATTATTACTCCAGATGTTATTGCGTGTTTTTTTTTCCTGTAGACAAAATTGTCAAGTTTTCAGAGGAAATCTGCTTGGAGCTCAACACTGTTGCTTGCTGCTGCATGAGCTCTCTCCTGGTAGCGGATGTAGTTTCCTGGTTGTGGCTAAGGAATCGGTCAACCCAGTGAGCACCAACAACATGAAGGGGGGCCGTGGGGCGGTTGCAGAGCTTGAAGGGGGGGGGGTTGCAGAGCTTGAGGAAGTCTTATTGATTCCTGTGTTGCTCCCTGTTGTTGGAGATGCTTCTCCCGACGAAGTCGAGGGTTGCTTGTAGTTGTTTTTGGACTTACGATACCCCTTGGTCTCGCTGTGCTATTTGATTCTCATTCACCATCTATTGTGCTATTCTTCGTAAAAGCTCATGATTTAGCGGAAATCTAGCATCTGCCATGGGCCCCTGCAATTGCCCTCTCCTCTCTAATACCAAATAGCTGCTTATCCCTAGCAGCTGTAGCAGTCTGTAGTGCTTGCTGCATGCCGCCGACCTAGCGTGCGTACGTCTACCCCATATAGAGGTGCAAACTTTGCAGTGGGTACCCCTGGCTACCGTCGAGCATGTTGTACTGCTGTCTGCAGCTTCCTTTTATAATAAATCTTGCCCATGGTTCTAAGGGGGCGTGTTGGTGGTTCTGGCGGATCGATTGGTATAGCTGGACACGCATATCAGCTGCTAGGAGGCTCTGCCAATGAGGTTTTTTTCTTTTTTTAAAGTTTGTACGTCGATTCGACCTAATGTCATGCAACGGGAAGGTCCGGCACCCACAGAACAACGGGCAAGAAAGCTTACGTACAACTGTGTCCCGCCAGCGCAATACCACTGTGAGAGATCCGATTACCAATCCGACTCCTCCGGTCGTTTCCGTCCTCTCTCAAAGTCATATACCGAGACTGGAAGCCAGCGTCCCCGGACCTTTGCCTGTATCTGGCCTTCCTGTACATGAAATGAGACGGTTCTGTTGAGGGAGATAACCACCGAGCCTCTGTCCCCCTACGAGCCAGCGTGCTCCAATGATACCCCTCATGCCTGTCTTCTTCACATCTTGTATGGTGTCTGCCATGGGTCGTTGGCAAGATATCCCGTGCACTACAAAGGCCCTTGCGCGCTTATTATATTTGGTAGGTTGGGGGTCGTTCGTGGTCTGTTTTTTGGTGATGGGGGGGTCACTGGGGCTGCGTCCTCCATCTCTTCCTCATAGTCCTCATCTGCCGAGGAGGTTAGCCGACAGGGATGCTTTGCCCCGATCAATCTACGGTAGTTGGTAGCCAATGGTACTGATATTTCATTTCCAAGTCATCATATGTATAATACATTTATATACACATACCAGTACTGTACCCCTTTTCCATGCCAAACTCTGACTCCCACACAACCACTGTGAAAACATACTTACGTACTTATTGATGGCAGCTTCCTCAAAGAGATTCTGGGATATCGCACTCGCTGACCGTGCAAAGGAGCATCGTCCAACTCGGAGAAAACTAAACAACTCGGTCTCGTCCATTGTCATCGATAGCCAGTCCAGTGGGAGAGGAGATCATGTAGCTCAGGACTATGGATATCGAGCCGGGAATTACCCATGCTGAAGCACCGCTTCGGCCATTAGCCTAGTACCATCCCCATTTCCTGATTCAAATATGACCTGGCAAAGTTTGAATCCATCCATAACGCTGGCACCCCTCTCATTCCCGGGTATCTCAAATCCAGACCTCTTGAGCCCGTTCAGCATACATTGACCTCCAAATGACACATTGGAAATTAACCGAGGGTACCTCAGTTCTAGTCCGAGTTTGAGCCCAAGTGGGATGCAAATGCTCTCTTTGGACAGTGGTAGTGAGGTGGATCTTGATTCCCAAACAGGAGGTCCCCAGAAACAATATATATCCATACATCAGTAATTGATCCCATGACAACATGTACAGATGATATCGATTGAGATAGCTATTGTAATACGAATGAGCTGAATGTAAGTTTGTTGTGAGCACTTGAACCATCATGTCGCTACTGTATATTATTATGCTGACTTGGGGATTACAGGAATCTGAGCCAGTTATTGGTACCTCACGGTCCGGAAATCCTCTTCATGACCAGCATCCCGAATCTATTCCAACTACAGAAAAGATTGCCAGCAAACAACAGAAACCGGTGGAGCTATGTTTTGGAATGGTAGGATTACTATTTCACAATTCCTTTCCCTTCAGGAATCTTGAATTTGCACCTATGTGATGATGTATATGCTGACAAAGAATATCTAGATATTCGCTGTAATGCGGTGACCCATTAGATGAATACCGAGGAGCAATTAGGATTTGATATTTATCGTCGAGCGAAAGGATATTATGTTGTTCTATCACCCCTCAACCTTAAAGATATGGGGTTAATTAATCTAGAGACTGACAGGTGCCTACAGGCCATGTCTGATATCCCCTCACTTCGGCTCAAAGGCCATATTCTGCTACCAGAAGAGGCGGCATGGGGGGGCACCGGTACTTCGACCAAAAAGAAATCTCACAAAACACCAACGGCATCCGGGAAAGATAAACGACGAATCACAATAACCATATATGGATCCCACCAGGCTATGTCCACTGTAGGGAAGATCCTCTCTAGCAAGATGCCGTAGAAGAAACTGAACGTTGTAATTAGAGGAAGAAGACGAATCAAAACCACTTGAAACAAGACAATACAATACGAGAACTAGAGGACAAGACCACTAAGCTGGTAAGCCCTCAACCCCTTCCAGAATTCCCCACAGGATGCCCGGGATTACAATCCCCACGACGCAATCTAGTATTTTTGTCCCATACAGGTACTGATGCCGTTGACTAGGCACCGTTGCTTGCTGCTTCCGCACTTGCTACCTTGTTGCCGCCACTAAGTGCATAATTTATAAGTTTACATATACAATCTATACATGAGTGCCTTCACAAGCGACTTGGCTTTTATTCATCTACCAGATGTTGGGAAAGTGCAAGGTAATAATATAATAGCTACCAAAGGCGTAAAAAACAATACGAATATGTCAATACTCATGCATAATACCAACCTACTTGGGAACTCCCTTAGTATTTGTGCTAAGCTACTGATACAACATTTTTACCAAATACTCGGGTCCAGGCATTCCAATACCCACCCCGCCATTTGAGTTCCAAGGCTTGCACCGGTTGCGGGGGTACCGGTATACTCTCTTCCTGGAGTGATTCAAACTCCCTCAGAGCGGTGGTGCTCAGCCCGAGCATGATCGATCGATATCAGTGCAGGCTACTTGCCATGCTGGGTTGGGCGCTGGGTTGATCATGAGCATATGACTGTGCATGTAAAGGGGTTAAAACGCCCCGGAAGAGGCCGACATACCCTCCTGACCAAAGGGGTGTCGGAGCTCCTAGAGCTATCGGAGTCTCTTCGTGGTGGCTGGGGATGCTGCGGAGGGGGGCATAGATGATGAGGATTTGGTTGATTCGATGAGTGCCCTCAGAATTACTCATTTTGCGAAAGTTAGTGCCCCGATGCCATTTTGTACCCTCGGGATCCTCCTTCAGCACTGCTTTGTTGAAACCATAAGCTCATTAGTGAAATATTTGACCCTAGGGGGAAGGTTATCGGGTGGAAGGGGTGCGATTATATTTTTGATTTGGTGGGATGTGATCATTACTAGATATACAGTATCACGTGTTGCAGCAGCAGAAGCACACAGTGCCAATTGCTCGCCTATTTAACAGGTATGTACCTACATAAACCTGGTAAAAACATACAGGTTATCTTTTCACCTTAATCTCAATTGCTATTATCCGTATGTTGACAGATTAAAAATATCTATTGCTCGGAGTTTGAGATTGTAGGGGTCATGCTGACAATGACGATAGATGGCGACAAAGCTAAGATTAGACGCACTCTCAGGACTGCTTCCAGAAGTATAATGCACTAGCACTTTGGAGTGGTAGGTGTAGCTCTGGGGGTCCGGCAATACTTTTCTGGAAGGACTTAATAGTGGGAGGCCGCTGCGGGAAGCACTCGCTCTATGGGCCGGCGTAAATTTGTGCCTGGTCTTCACTGTGATGAGCCTATTGATGGGAGCAATAACTATAGCTAGATTAAAGCATTACATATTTACGAAAGGCTTTGCGGTTGTAACTATCAGCGGTTATCAAGTGAAGGGAAGAATGCAGTTTGGTTGTATCATGGGAAGCCTCAAGAAATTAAGAACATAATTGTAAAGGCTCTGCTGGTATATACTACGCAATGCAGAGGTATTCTGACTACTTCCTAATCATAATTATGAGAATTGTTCGCACTAGCCCTTTCAAAGTTCAGGGTAACACATTTGAGAGTTCAGGGTAACATCTGTGAAGGTTAAGGTAGGCTTGTATGGAGAGATTTGTAGTGGTGGTTCGAGTTGCAATAAAGGGATTCCACACCCCGGCCATATCATGTGAACAGCAAGGATATTGGAACCAGCCGGTAGCTTAATGGAATGTACTCTTGAAATAGATCCATTTCCACTTGTGGGACAGCATAGGGAGTGGGATTAAAGCGATTTTATTGTAGTGGCCTCCAAATGCGGTAAAGGCTAAACTCTGCGATATGACTATAGAGTGACGACCCAGTATGATGGCATGTCATGTAAATCAAAGCCCATAACCTAACAAAGTTTCTGAGCTATTGCATGCAAGATGCGGGCATTTGTTGATAGGGGTATGTTGAAGGATGTCTCACCAGA
>Ga0307511_10006708_pt1 | contig 11595 bp, 12 predicted proteins | sample 13_EM_MG_FD_200266 | JGI IMG/M metagenome (GOLD analysis project Ga0307511, IMG submission 200266) | Populus trichocarpa ectomycorrhiza microbial communities from riparian zone in the Pacific Northwest, United States - 13_EM | ecosystem: Host-associated > Plants > Roots > Unclassified | place...
TTATCTCGAAATAACCTTTATCCTGCGTTTGGATGAATGGGAGCCAGAAGTTCCGGCGTCGATGATACTTGGCAATGGGGGTATGGTTCGAGGTACCATCGTCGCGATATAGCTTCGCCAAGATATAGCTTCGCCAAGATATCATTAACCACGGCACCGACAAGTGATGGATAAGATATACCGTGCATTCGAAGTAACCCAGCTCCCAGTGATAGGTGTTACCATCTGGACCTTTGAAGACACGCTCGCTGTAGGACATCTACATTCAAATATAAATGTAAACAAAGGTTGGAGAAGACTTACCGACGAAGTCCACCTTTGGCTGGTATGAACTCATTGGAGCCTATTCCCTCGCCGGAAAGATCGTTTGCACTGCTAGTACCCCCGAACATCCGAAGCTTCGAAGGAGAGCAACGTGCCATTCGATTTCTCCTATGATAGCCGTTTGAACCCGTGATGTTCAAGCATTTGCTCCAGCTCTCGGACACGATCATCGTGGTTGAGACTCGATGCATCGATATCTGTCAAAGCTTCGTCCGACTCACGCGAAGTACTTTGAATGGCTTTCCACACTGTGGACTTCCGAGGTGTCCCAAGTGCCTCCCGCGGAGTAGTGACTTGGTAGAGGACATTGCCTCGCTCGTCGCTGATAATCGCGTGGCGAACGAAGTCGTCTGAGAAGACAAAGGTTCAGAATGGTGAGGTGGTGAGGTGACGATACCAAAGAGTGATCACGGCGATGGATTTAAGTATGCCATCGAGCGAGGTGTGCGCAGCATGCAGTATTGTTGGATATGTATGGAGAAGGATACCAGTTGAGTTACGTCGCTGTCGACTTCGACTGCGCAGCAACAACGCGCAAACACTGCAGGACTGCCAGGACATGACGGATCTTCAACACAGGCTTGCTTCGGAGAGTCGTCGGGCTCAGTATCACTGGAATGTCCTACCTTTGACGTTTTGGCCCTGACTGGCTTTGCAAAGTATGCCTCTGGGACAACAGCTTCGATCTCTGTTCTGTTTCAAAGTAAACAACGGGGCATCCGATCCCCCAGCATCCTACTGCACAACTTGTGCTTCGATAAATATCAAGCGGATTCTTCGTGATGGGCTCCTCAAGGAAAATGCGATATCTCTGGGCTTCCTTCTCGACATCATAAAGAAAGGTGACCACTGTGTCTTATGTCGCCTGATCTCTACTCTCATACGCCGTCGATGGCGCCTCGACAACCATCCCAACATTGATTTGCAAGGGATCGAGTGCTCGCTCACTGCTTTTAGCTGTGGAACTTTAGACCCAGAACTCGAAGAACGGAAGCAGTCTCATCGTCTTTATATCTATCCCTCGACTCGTCCGTCGGAGGTCTCCAGCGCTATGGAAGCCTGGGCAGACCTATCTCTGAATATCCAGCTTATGGAGGAAGATGCGCACAAGGTTTCGAGAAAGAGGGACCTTCATGGTCGTAGGATGAAGGATGTGGTGGACGTCGGGATGATCAAGAGGTGGATTAATCTCTGTGAATCTCAACATGGAGACGAATGCGAGTCGATATGGTGGAGGGCAAAGGACGAGGGTTTACCGGGCTTCGTACGGATGGTGGATGTGGTGCAGATGGCTCTTGTCTCAGCCTCGCCGAACTGCCGCTACGTAGCCCTAAGCTACGTCTGGGGTGGCCCTGGGGATGCGTACTGGACGACTAAGGCGAACGCGACCGCACGTGGCAGTCCAGACGGACTCGATAATTCTGTCCTGCCAGCAACGATTATCGATTCGATTCGGCTGGTTCAACAACTGGGTGAACGGTACCTGTGGATCGATGCCCTATGCATCATCCAGGACAGTTTGGAGGACAAGGTTGACCAGATTCATATCATGGATTTAATCTATAGTAGGGCCACGTTTACGATTTGCGCTGCAGGTGGAGACAGTGCCCGTGCTGGACTTCCTGGCCTAACAGCAGGATCACGAACATGTCAACAGCACATAGAAATAATTCACGGCCTTCATCTTGCCCTGCCGCTTCCGTCAGTCGCACAGTCAGTCGCACAGTCGACTTGGAACACCCGGGGCTGGACTTTCCAGGAACTAGTGCTCTCCCGCCGTCGGGTCATCTTCACTAAAGATGAGGTGTATTTCGAGTGCATGAAAGACGTCTGGTGCGAGGATGTCATCGCCGAGAGTCCAACCGTGCGGTTTTCCGGCACTCCCATGCGAACTCTTCGTACGGGCATGTTCCTTCGAGCTTCGTATTCTAGCCAAAGTATGGAAATCAGAAATTACGCAAACAACATTAAGCAATATACGCAACGTCATCTCACCCAAGAATCAGATATCATAGCAGCCATGACTGCGCTCACGAATGCTCTGGCCAGAACATCCGGGGCAACTGACAAAGATCCAAATACATCGTACCGGTTTGGAATGTGGATAACGAACTTGGACTACTCGTTGCTGTGGCAGCCCAAACTCAGTGTAGCTTGTTACCCTCGGCGTATGGTCACCGACCTGGAGCACTCTCACTGGCCTACGTGGACTTGGGCCGGATGGAAAGGGGCCGTTAACTACAACCAGGAGACGCAGCTGATAGGCATGCTTTTTCCCGACACTCACTCATCTCCTGATGAATCACTCGTCCCTACTTGGTACATGGTGACTGATGATGGTGAAGTTGTTCAACTTGACGTTCGAAAGCTTTCTTCGGTCAAAATCATCAGTGATGATATTCCCCCGCCGAGTTATATCGCCCCCGTGGGTTATGCAAGTGACGCAGACGTGGGGTTCTCACCCCCTGCGGGCACCCTTATCTTCCGTACTCGGTGCGCCCGCTTCCAAGTAAGAAGATTATGTGACGTAGAGCAAAGCGGGGATAAACCCGAAGTCTACGCAGTCTTTCAAATATTTCCGGTTGATCCGGGATTTTCAAAATGTGTTGGAAGAATAGCACTGCCGTCCTCGATATCCTCTCTTGCAGGTCTCGAGTTCATCGTGCTCTCTCGGTGTAGTGGATCACCAGGCATTCATGATGAGGAATTTTGGGGGAAGCATTATTATGGTTGCATGTTGCATGTCATGGCAGTACAGCAGGCACATGATCCTCGAATTCGAGAGCGAGTTGGTGTTGGTGTCATTCTTGAAGCAGCCTGGCTAAAGAGTGGCTTGGAGGTAGAAGAGAGTGTTGTATTACTGGCATAACCCTCCCATGAGAGGAATCAGAGGAAGACGATAAGAAAATACAGCTATGTAACCTCATCTCCCATTTCCTGCCTATCGGCCCGTTTCACTTATGCCAGCGTCCTATTAGTTGCAATCAGCGAGGGATGTCCGCCTTAGAACGCGTTATGTCAACGCGATGTTTGTTCCATGGTGTCATGGTGGACTCTTGCGTGAAACTATGCGGACATCTCGCCAAGTCTTGCTTCCCAACTCCCAACATCAGTGTCAGAAGTATCAGATGTCGGTGACTCTGAACATCGTATACGCAGAATGAGGCGACACCCCGCAACAGCGGCCACGGCCATTGTCATTTGATCCCCGAGCAATAAGATAGACTGAAGCTGCCCGGCACACATGAACAAGTTTGACAATTCGAAGTGATGATCACTTACCCCTGTCGAGGCATAAAGCATGATGCCGACTGAAACGGCCAAGGAATTTCTGCGGGTGTCCATCAAGAAAAAAAGTGCAGTAAAACACAAGGGAACTCACACAAAGAAATAGACTATATTGCCCTCAATGAGGGCTTTTACGAGGGGCATTCCGCGCCGATTAGCTGGTCTAGCTTGGATTTCCTCTCTCGAGCGCCGAATTCCGTTCAGTATAGCAAGGCAAAACAATAAAAAGTCGTAAAAACCAAGTATGGAGTACTTGAGAAAGAGTATTTGCGGGAGGATGTCCATGATCTGCTCGGCTGTAATGCGTTTCAGTCCCAGCCATGCAGTCAGTTTCCAGGTGAAATAAATATCCCACCATTTCTGATGGCAACGGAAGTGTATGCCATGACACCCATCATAACAATGACCTCAATGATGAAGCCCCACCCCATTACCAGTAACACTGTCTTGGAGCAACCATGAAGAAAATATAGTCGCATTTGCAGAATGACTGAAAGAATGAGATTCGCAGTGTTCAATGGTGAAAGTCTTACCTTGCGCAAGCCAGAAAGTAACGTCGCTCAACCACAACTGAACAATGAATCCGGTATTACTGACGACTGCGTCAACGAGGCAGAGAGTTGGCTCCTGGGTATCTTGAATATAATGCATGATTGATCGAACAAAGGCTCCATTACAAGCAACTCACATCTGGCAGTCGATAAGGGAGACACTCGTGATTATCGAAGAAGCGCAGCAATGATTGTATCGCACGTACCCAATCAACAGCTGTGGCAATAGGTTTAGAGCGTGGTGTAAATGTGAGAGCTAGGACTTACAGGGTCCCACTGAGCAGGAGTAGGAAGGCATGCTGGGCCCCGAAGTTCAGATAGCCTTGTCATGAAGGCAACGACAAACAACCTACTGCGAATCATTGCGAAGCTGTGACGTGCTCGAGTTAAGCCAAAGGTGATCCATTCAGGGGCAATAAATCACGTACAAGAGGAATCCTATACCGAAGTAACGCAACTGTTCAGGTTTCGTTGAGGGCTTTACAGCCTCGAAAAGGAACAGGCATGCACTCGTACCACTAGGTATATGATTGTAGGCGCGGAAAGGAGTTGTTTCTGCCGAAACTATTGTCAAGAAGCTGCAGCTTGGATTGTTAAAGGGAAGTACCCTGGCCCAAACGTATTCAACCTGAACCCATGATAAGAAAGGTAATAACCCGCAATCGAATTAACGAGATTACCTCATCGCCCAGTGTAAGGACTATGGTTTACATTGGAGTTCACGGTCCATCGCCAACAACGATGAGATGATCACTTACAATAATCATATACCACGAAGATGAACGGAGCCAATAAGTGTGGGTATACGGGAGAGCTGTTCGCCTGGGAGGCTGACATAGACAGATCTGGTTCTGATGTCGCTTGAGCCTGCTCGAGGGAAGGAAACAGCAATATCGAGCGTTCAACTGACTCAGCATTCAGAGTATATATTCCCTAGCCTCCACATTCCAAGAAGTACGTTCTGCACAGGATTTCAGGCCAAGAAGGTCATTTGACAGGAACGTTTACTATTCCCTGAACATGAAAGTAGTCATTAAAGTCCGACACTGATATGTATTCAATGCTTGATAGTTTAGCCCAGCGGCTAGCCTACCATTCTGAGGTCCTAGACAGACCAGCGCTAAATTGTTAGGCGCTGGTAGCAGGTGCACCCACTGAACGAAGGGTATTGTTGCCCAAAAGTGCTGTGAACTTCCACCGCCTTCAGTTCTACGCAAGTCTGAAACAAGGAATTTGCGCAGTTGAGTCAAGCGCCAGCGTTGTCAAACTTTAAATAAACTCGCCTGACTAAAGCTGTAACCCCTGATTCGTGGCGTGAACCATGGTAATGCACAGCTCTGCATCGTTGCCTTGAGTTACCTACTTGGTATTCGGCCGAGGGAGCTCCATGCATGTAGACAGAAAGGTAAAATACACACTTGCATTCAGAAAGAACATTTGTGTCATGAATTCATACTAGTGTATCGTGGCAAGTGGTCGTGCAAATATACCCCATCCAACTTTCCGATAACTTTGCGACTAGCTCAGCCCATCGGCTATGGGAAGGGCGAGGAGAGCGACAAATGTTGTTAATGTGGTTTTCATCCAGAAAGGCAACCTCGTGTCTCGTCAAATCTTTGGCACACGGAGGGTCTTGCTGACCATGGCAGCAGCCCACAAGCCGAAGATGATGCTGACAGGGTGGACGTCTCCACGACCTCCGGGCTGGCCCCAGAGAGTGATGATCCCACCTGGGATGCCGTCTTTGCCTTCCATCCAGCCACAACGCACCCAATAAGATAGCATCGCAACAAGGCCGAGTGATGAGGGGATCGGGAGACCCTCAAAGTATCGGGCTTTTCCAGTTGTATCCTTGGGTACGAGAGCAACGGTCGCATTGAAGCGAGCGAGCCGGGCAAGTCCACAACATATGAAGCCAGTTAGGCAAACAGTATCCAGGTATGTTCGGAGGCCCACGACAAACGCGAGGACAGCGGGGGCAACGCCGAAAGATATCTATCGTTCCTGTCAGTTATGAACCGGCACCGGAAATAGTTAGGTAACTTACCAGGTCTGCCAGACTGTCGAGTTCCTGTCCCAATAAGCTGGAGGTCTTCCTCCATCTCGCAACCTTCCCATCCATGAAATCAAACATGAGTCCTGCAAGGGGGAGGGCGAGCGCCCACCACAGGTAGTCATCGTCGCTCGATACGAGGTATTGGGCGGAGGAGAATATGGAAAGTGAGCCACAGACACCATTCATTATGGTAACAAGGTCTGCAAGCCGAAAGTTTCTATGTGCACACGACCGATGTTAGCTAATTCGTTATTGACTGATTCAAAACACCATTCCACCAACCTGACCAGAGAGAAGTGGCCATCAGAGTCGACATACTGTCTGAGAGAGGTGTCCTGTTTTTTGGCGAGTCCGTTCGCTTTGGATGCTTTGCCGCTGATCATGAATGCCTTTCGGTGGTGGAGAAAGGGAAGAAAGGTGGGCAGACGACAAGACTTCAGACAGCTGGGACTTTTCAATGCCTGACAGGGTCACTCTAAAAGACGAAACCAAGCACCAAGGACAAGGTAGCGTCACCTGCTGATGCTACGGTCGGGGTCCTCACTACCACCTTGTCTGGAGACCTCTGACACAGCTAGATAGGATAGGGACTACACGGCCTAAAATCAGTCTACTGCCATCGCCGTTCCTTCCTGGGATTGCTCTTTCTCAAGCTCAATGCTTCGCGCAGCGTATTGGTTCGGATGGGTAACGCTTTCTCCATCACCGATCCCATCGCTCTTTTTAACTCCTTTACTGGCATGGGTAATTTCAAACACTCGTGTGCATGCGACATGGAAATGGCCATCTTTTACTGTCCGAATGATTTCATGCAGATCTGTCGTGGTCAGGCCTTGTGACGAGTAATGTGTCAGGAGGCTGTTTTGTAGGTTTTCTGGCGAAAAATGGCGATATGGACATCCATGACAATCCCCGACACCAGGCTTGTCCGTCGTCAGGATTTGTTGGCAGCTGTGATAGGTGTCAGCCCTTCGTGAGAATAATATCCCATCGAGCTAAAAACAACCCATACCTCTTCGCAGGATAGTTTGCACGTTTACCTTCTAGACCGTATGAATGCCTGACATTGTACTTGTACTCCTTGTTGAATTTCTCGTCCGTGATGTTACTAAATGACTTGCGCCAAAACAAGATTGCTTCGTCGATCGAGAGGCCCAGCACCTACACAGGATCAGTCGTCGGCCGAAAATGCGTGGGGACGTCGACCCATACCTTAAGAAATAGTCCGTATTGCAATCTCCCAAAATGCTTCAGATGCCTATCACGGGTCAAACACTCATGTAGGTTACGCATACACATCGGGAAGTGCTTCTTGGCCATATCATCGATCATATCTGCTCGGATCTCATCGCCCGACGATGTGGGACTTGACCATTCTGAGGGAATACCGGCGAGGAAGCCCTGTGACAAGTTGTTTAATATTGGAACCAGTCTTGTATCCTCGTCCATGCGCGGAAGCATTTTTGCCGTATGCTAGACAATGTCATGAGCCGAACGTTTCGTTGATCCAGGACACTTCACCTCGAGCGCCTTCTGTAATTTACTTCCAAATTCATGCAAAACGATGCTCGAGAGGTCACGGGCGGGAACATAAGCAAATCCCGCACGAAGAAAGACTCGTCGTTTGGCAACCAGGTCAGGGACTTTGGTCCAATGTACCTTGATTAGAACTTAAGATTCCTAACTTCTCTGACCACCACAATGTGTGCGACATGCCTTGTAATATTTGTTCTCCTTCTCTCTATTGTCATCATTTTGCTTCACTTCCAATGCTGCTAGCTCCTTGTGAATTTGTGCCCGTTCCTCCTCATCGATCTAGGGGATTGTAGATATCGCAATAAACCGCAAAATGAACTCCAAGAGCGAATCACCTCTTGCCAGTCAAAATTTTGCGTTTTGAGGAAGCTGGACCTTTCATGCGACTGGTCCGTCTCATATCGCACTTTAAACAAAGTCGTTTCTGCCTTCACAAATCGCCTCCTAAGATCTTCTCTTCATGATTGCAGAAGTAGGATAACTAATTCATCACACACGCCTGATACTATGAAGAACCAAACTCACGAACGACAAAAAGCAAGCCTCAGCACAAAATGGCTCAAATGGTCGTTCTCCCGTTCCAGCACTAGAGGCTCTTTTGCACCTGCACCTGCACCGTTTGGTTTCAAGTTTAGGTATTTCTTGCATTGAGCGTCCGTCACGTTCTTCAGCTCCTCCCAAGTACGGTTCCGTGCATATGAAGATTCGATTTCGGCAAGAATGCGTAGGCGATTGAGTGCACATTCCTCAAACCGTTCCAGGGTAACTTCAACAAGCGGCGGGCTTTGGTAGCTAGTGTAAATGGGTAAATACCGGAAGGTCAGTGGGAAGTGCATGTCAGATCGCGTACAAGTTTAATCTATACTGATAATCCCCTTCATGAACTCTCGTTTCAGCTGTGTCCTTAGTCGCTTTCCCAAAAGGCTTCCGTTCATTGGCCTTGAACATATCTGGGGTTGGTGTGTCTATGTGAAAAGATAAGGATGGGAGTGGCACGTATAGAAGTCACAAAGACGCGTTTCGTCACGCGTAGGCCGTCACGTTGGTAGGCGTAATTACTGAATCTTAGACAATTCGAACTCATGCCAGCCAATGTACTTTCAAAATCTCAGGATAATACCCTGTTCTGGGCAGTTCAAAATGCCTCCCTTCCATCCCATGACGGTCTTCCATGCGCCCGAAGGGCCAGGCAAACGTCGAATATTCGTGCCGCTTCTGCATTGTCTGTAAACAGTGACATGTTTGATGGCCCCATTCTTCGAGCATTCCTTGCTCATCCAAACAATAAAAGCATCAGCATGAGACAGATAAATGGAGCTCACCAATTTTATTTCGTCATCAACTGTAATGGCGGGAACAACTACTCGACTTGCCTTCTTTCGCTCGTATATCACCCTTCACCAGACCGTGAATGTCCACATGTCTCCCCTTCACCCTTATCTATTCTTAACGCCATCATTTTTCCATCAGTCCGGCGGTGAATCCCTGTACGGCAGGTCTATGCGGGAGCGTACAAGTTAGAGTTGTTGGAGGGCATCAGTGTACACTCTTACTCACTTCTTTGTTTCTACCCCATCATCAGCAGGGGCCACTTTTTTCCCTACTCCGAACTCAGATGTAGACGTACTTGGCCATGGTCCTCTCATGTTTTCATTTGCACTTGTACTTGCAGGAGGCGCAAGAGCACTTGATCTAGTTGCGATATTTGCAACTGCCTTCATCCTGTCTGATGATTCGGGCTTGCGGCTGTTGGCTGTGTGGAAGCGGTACGTTGACTGGAGATGCGAAGGAATCTTAGGAAGTGGTGATTGACAAAGTGGAGGAACGGACAAATGGAAAGATGATTGGAAGGGAAGCGCTGCCAATTGGAGGGATATTACAAGACGGCGTTGATAGGCTTCTTCACCAGTCTCCGCCCAGGCGGGAAGTGCAGCACCATCTCAAGAATAAAGTCCTCAGCATTGTCTCGATCCATTCAGATGTTAGTGAAGGGGTCGTACGTACGCTGCGAAGAAGTGTCAGCGCTAGACCCCTGCCACACTGGATATCAAGCTCGCGACGGACGTGTGCTTCCTCCTCCCAAACAACTTTCGCTCCATGACTACCGAGGAAGGTGAGAGTGCCCTTGCAACTGGAAGACCCTGTGGCATAGCTGGGTGGCGCAGCCACAGCCGTGCATTATAAGAATCATGGACATCCATCGTCTGTAGAGCCAGTAGTCGAAAGTATCGCTATCATCGAACCGTCCCTCGGTCGTAGCTCACCTGTGGAACTCCGGATCTGTGAAACAATAAATATTTTCATCTGGAGGCAGTTCATCCCCAACGCGGTTCCGTGGCATGAAAATGACGACCTCCTTTTTGGAGGCTTTCCTTTCCGATTGTCGTCCCTATCAGTATGAGACGTACTTGTGTTGCATGCAGATCTGTATCATCAGCCCAGGCCAACATAGGCTTTATGGATCATACCTCTGTCCAAACTTCACTTTCAAGCCTGGGTCTCATCAATGGAGCCAGAACCAACACCGTGACGTTAACGATACTCACAATTGATCTGATGGGGCTGCGCTGTTCAAAAGGAATGAAGAGGGCGTGTCTGCAAATTCCCACCCTTGGCACGACTTTCTGTTAGTCTCCCTAAGCCAGACTCTCTTCGTAGACGAAGATAGTCGTTCCTCTAGAAGGAGAACTTTCTGTGACATTTTGTGATGACCAACAAGTGGGGGAGGCAAACACCTTCAGAGTAAGCGTTAGTAAAAGTATAGGCCCACACTAGCAGCTATCATACCTCTGTCTCAGCTTCACTTTGAGACCTGTCAGGTCCCGCCAGCGCCGTGTGCGTCCGGAGCAGCGCGACAAATTTCATAAACTGGACCAGGAATAAAGGAATATGCCATGCATCGTACACTATCGTACGTGCATCGGGGCCAGACTGACAACGATACTAGTACGGACCTATACTTCAAGTTCTCTACGCAGACCGGAAGGGATCCGCCTCAGGTAGTATGACGCACTGGTGAACAGTCGACGACCTCAAGGTGAAGCTTGAAGACTTCCGACCAGACTTGTTCCTCGACTCCCGCGTGGGCGCTGCGTTAGGGGGCGCCCACTAACATGGCATGGTCGACCTGCTGGGGGAGATTACCGATCTGACTATCAAGTGTTGCGAATGGCGATCTATGGGGCGTAGGTCATTTCGTCTTGCGTGTTCTTGAATACGATACACATGTTATCCTCGTCCCCGTCTCTTTCCGTCTCTACGTACTGTTTCTTCGTTGGCCGTATGTACTCGTACATAAGGATTCCGTTCCGACGCACCTCAGTCTTCGTTCACCTTCAAGACTGAGGTGAGACACTCTGTCACTGCACGTATATCGTTACTGATTGTAGTCATTCCTTTAGGTAACTATTAATAATGAGTCTTCGTTTACCTTCGAGACTGAGTCATTCCTTTAGTCAACTCGTTCCTCCTCGTTGCTGCGCGCCAACAGGCGCCTGATGAAGATATTAGATACATATACGAGGTTCAATCTCAAATTGTCCCATGTGCATATCGCGATCCTGCAGGTAGATCAGGCTCTGACGGGGGATGAGAACTCGTGAGAGGTTTGCACAGGCTTTGCAGAGGAGTTTGGGATCGGATGCGCCAGTGGTAGACGTCGCTGGTAGAGAAGTGCGCACCAGTGTATTTCAGTTTCTTTGTCATTGGTTTCTGACCATGACTACATTATCAAGCAGGGTTTCGATGTGCAGAAGCAACAAGGACTTCGAATTCCACCCCAAGCCAGGTGACCCTGTGGGGGGTGTGGTCCTTCGGGTTGTTCTGTCCGTAGAAGGACAG
>Ga0307511_10006709_pt1 | contig 11594 bp, 11 predicted proteins | sample 13_EM_MG_FD_200266 | JGI IMG/M metagenome (GOLD analysis project Ga0307511, IMG submission 200266) | Populus trichocarpa ectomycorrhiza microbial communities from riparian zone in the Pacific Northwest, United States - 13_EM | ecosystem: Host-associated > Plants > Roots > Unclassified | place...
AACTCGAGGTTCGCTTGCCTCCTCGATCGACCATAATCACAGCTGACGCAGAAATATAAGCTGTCGGTGACCACATCTTCAAGCTGGACAGGTTGTGGTGTTCCAAGGTCCTCATGAACGCAGAACAACCATTCAAATTCCACTCCTCCAAACCAGAAACCTTGATCACCCGCATCTCTACCCCACCGTACCTGAGCAACAAACCCGACGTACAACACGTCAACCTTGCTAGGATAAAATCTTTCGCGGGGGGCGAGATCACGTTTATCCTCTGCTCGGATGGTTTACTCGACTTGTTTGAGGCCCGAGACGAGTTGGACCTTAGACGTGTTGCCCAGGGTTGGATGGAGTCGGGGTCTGCAACTGATCCGAGGAAGTCTGGAGATCCGTACGAAAACGGGGCTCTCCGGATCCTCCGTCAGGGCTTGGGCGGAAGAAACGAAGACGCAGTAGCCCAGATGCTCACAGTCGAAATGGATGACAAATGGCTGGACGATATTACGACCCTCGTGTACAGACTCCAATAGGCATAACTGGGGTGTACTTTCGTATAGCCGTGGTAGTTTCGGTCTCCCAGTTGTTATCAAGATGGCGCGAGACAGAACACAATCAATGATTATGTGGGGATGAAGGGGTACTCGATTATAAACGAGGTGGTTGTAAACCTTCACGTTTGACAGTTGGCCGCAAAAGCGACCGATAGGATTCGAGGTCTCTGGGGGATGGCCGGTGCCAGCTCGTTTATAATCGAGAACGCTTTTAATTTCTTGCACCGCTCCTCTCGAACTGTTGCAGTTCACCCTGGCACACGATGTTGTACTAAACCCTCAGCGCCCAGCCTATGACCGACACTCCCTCCCCGAATCCGACTCTAGGTGCGATCCCACCTTGCTCGAGTCGATCTTCGATTGTTTTCTCTTCTAGTTTTTTCTTTTCTAGTTTTTTCATTTCATTTCACCAACCAAACGCGGTCGGGTTCCCAGTATTTTCTATAATCACGACTGCCGTCACCGTAAGAAATACATGGCGCACGCCTGGTTTCCCCCTCCAGGCAGAGACGTAGGGAGATAACCACAACCGACCGTGCGATCACCTATGTGAATATTGTATACTCTATGTGTCGGCACACACCTAATCCATGAACTGGCCAGGCATCACACGCATCACAGGGCATCCAGATGATACGGCATTTCCCCCTCCCCCTCCCTCTCCCTCTCCCACTCCCACTCCCCCTCCCACTCCCTCAGCCAAAATCATCTCCCTCCACGTTGTGGGGTCACACCCATATAGGTGATACAGCCTCCCCAACTGACAAGCCTGAGAAATACGAAGATCGGTATAATTCATAGCTGGTGTTACCGGAATCCGTGGTGGTCGAACCCGACATGGGGTGTATTTGTAGCGGTCGGTGAGAAGCTCCATGTGTATATCCGCCATGGTCGTATCGGTGATATGTCGCGACAAGGTGGCCAGGCGTTCCATTCCATGGGCTCGATAAAACTCAAGTGTAGCGTGCCCGATCAGCTCCAAGCCATCACGATCCACTGGGTTCACGACACCAACGGTCCAAGCCCACAGTATCACGACTTCGGCTGTGTTGAAACACCGGAGCTCCTCGAGACGCCTAATAGCGGCGATCATCCTCTCAGGCGCGTGAACAAGCACCGACCACGAGCGAGTTGTCATGTCGAACATGCATTTGAGAGCAGCACTCTTCCCTTCCCCGGTGGACACGATCTTTTCGTAGGATGTGAAATTGGAGCGGCAGAGGTGGTCTCGCCATAAATCCAATGACGCAAGTTCGATCAGGAGGACCGTGGTCATCAAGGGCTCGTAACCAACCGTGGTGATAGGCCGCCCATCCTGGATGGAGAGATCCTGGAACTGGAACAGGTCGCCAACCGCTTGAAGAAGCTTGCCGAGGTCCTTGCTTCGAATGTTCTCCATCTGCGGGGAGAGCCACTTGTCCGTGAATTGATCGAAGACCCTTAGAGCCAAAATGCGTGATTGTGGAGGGTGGGTTGGCAGTAGCGTCGACGTGAGGACGGGGAGAATCGTGTCAAATAAACCCTCGTATCTCGGACTGGCCGGCACAATATGGAGCGCGATGAATCCTGCGTGTGGCGGGGATTCTGCAGTGTAAAACTTCTCGCACAGCGACAAGAAGGCGAAGAGGACGGGGGTCCAACTGTGTCGTACAATTGGGAAAGGCGTGGAGTCAAACCACTTCCCTAGTCGTCGCACTACCTCGCTGGCCATCCGGTAGCGATCACCCTCTGGGTACCTGGAGTTGAGGATGCCGGCGACCAACGAAACGCCTGATTCTCCTCCCATGACTTGTAATGGGCTAAGGTGGGCCGACGCGGATAGGACAACCGTTAGATACCATTGGTCGGTCACCCCCTCCCTGATGCGTAGTTGCAACTGTTGCAAGAACAGGTTGATTGCTGCCCGCAATGAGTCGCTACCGGTAAATGAGCGAACTCCACGGAAAAAATGGAGGGGCAACATACTCAGTGTTGGGGGCATATAAATCGTGGATGTCAATTTTGACCCCTAGAGAGATAGCCATCGCGAGGAAACAGTTTATTTTGAGGATGGAAGGGATTTGATCACCGTCTACGGTAAAGGTCCGGCAGATCGGTCCCATTGCTAGAAAGTCGAGGACTTTGGTTGATTCCCGAACACACCTCCCCCGCCAGAGAGTCTGGAGGATTATCCTACTCAACCAGAGTTTTTCCGTTGTGGGCAAATGGTCAGGTATGCTTTCGAGAAGCTCCCAGCTCCTGAACATTGGACGCCCCCCAGCATCTGCAACAAATCGAAGGACGTCCGCAACAAGGATGAATGTTGGTTCGGGCGAGGATGTCCGCACACTGAGAATACGTTCACAGAGTTCCCTGAGAGCCGGATTCGTAGGTTTTGTGATGAGCTGGATGCTAAGAACCGATGCCAGTGCCATCCCTATTGAACTCGCATATTCCACCTTGTCAGGAATTACTCGCTCGCCCAACAGACAACCGAAGAAGAGGTCTGCGAGGGTGTGGGGCGACAGTACTCCTGCGATCTCTGGGTACCAGATCAAGTCCGTGGCAAACCGGACAGTGGAAAATATCACATCGGTATCTGTTGTGGTGCAGAGAATCCAAGAGATACAGCGAGCATCTGCCTCGCATACATCCCAGTCGATGGGAACGCCCTCAAAGATCCGGGTGAGTGGCGTCACAACCGCAGTAAGTGGTATATCCTCTGCCACGGTTGAAATACAACCAACGCTCTCCAGCGCCGCTCGAACTCCGGAGCGGAGGCACCCAAGAATTTCCTGGAGGATTTTGATGGAGGAGAGGGGCGGGATAAGGGATTGGGATGAAAATGTGAACATGGCGCCATGACGTGCTAGGTATCTAATGACCGTTCGGGTGAGAGCAGATGGAGGGGTCTGGTAGGGACAATTGTAGTAGAGCGTTGCCGCGAGGGTGAGGAAGACATATGAGGTGACTCCGAAGAGCGTGACGGCGACGATAACCCCAGCGACAGTGTGGCTGATCGTCCAGAGGTATCTCGATAGCGCACAACCGAGCAACAGCAACGCGAGTTGAAGCATCGCTGGGAGGCTTTCGATGGCAAGGTGAAAGTGCCACTTCTCAAGTTTCCGCTGTCTGTCACGGCTCTTGTCGGTAACAGAACCTCCGCGGTTTCTGAGGTACCGGTTGACCCATTGTTTCCTGAGCATCACGAGGAATGCCGCAAAGAGTGAGGGCGCGAGGCTGGCGTAGAGGAGTGACTGGACGGCGACAATCTCTGGAGGGGGTCCAGTCCAGGTGGTGGAACTGGAGTCGGCATCGGGGAAGAGGGAATTGTTCATCGTGTGGATCAGTATTCGCATGTACGCGGCGGTTGCGTCGTTTGGATCCGGTTCTAGCTTCGATTGGACATCGATTATGAACGCTGAGCTGACCGCAGAGAATAGACCGGCCTGTGCACCTCCGGATTCAGTATTGGACAGCGAGTCAATGTGAAAATCGGACAACGCACGAATATGAGGGATGTGTTCAAGTCTTCGTCGTATTTTTTCGCATAATCCCGGTCAAACTCTCCGGATTCCCTGCGGTACACGGCGAAGAAGTCGGTCCGCGGGTCATTAGTCCTGAGCGGATCGAAGAATTCTTTGAGGGCGGAACGAAGGCTGGATCAGGGTATCAGCAACGGCCCGTCACAATATTGAATAGATTAGATTTGACACACCACTTCGGATCTATCTTCACGACCACTGGTTTTTGCGGCTGGGGCCGTTCTTCGTGGGGGTGCGAGTCCATCCGTGGTGATCGTGGCGGGGGGCGTTTGACAGGTTCAAGACAAAGACAAATAGACGCTCCGGTAATCGTCGGAGGTAAACGTGGTCTGCTTGAGGAGACTAGTGACTCCATCATACCCGCCGACTGCCGATCCATCTCTGATCGTTTGCAACCCTTCCTCATCCTCTTCGTGGTCCCAAAATGACCTCGGATACCGCCTCTATCACACTATGTGTCAGCATGCGGGGCTGGCGGGAGGGGACTGGGGGTCGCACGGCGCTGAAAGTTGCTCGGTGGGTGGGGACTGAGAAGGTCGTCCTGCACCAGTGTCGAGAACAGACACTTTAGTTCCCAGATAGAGCCCCGATGCCGAGCCCCTATCTCCTACTCGATCGAGTCGTCCGGGTCCTACGCGACAAGCTCGAGACACTCGGGGACGTTGCCTCGTCTCGACGCGGTGGGCCTGGCGTACCTAAAATCGCGCCTTGGACATCGAGACAACCCCGGGTTGCGGACGCGGTTGTCCCTGGATTCTTCCGACCCTCTCCGCAACCTGAGGTGGCCTGGGGTGAACGATAGACCCCTTGGGTTGGAGTACAAAAGTATAGTGGGGGGCGCGAGAGAGAGGCTAAATTCAATGATGAGGCGCCCGGGCTGGCCCACAATGAAAGCCTCCTGGTTCGGCGACCCTCAGATACACGGTTACAAAGTCTACTCCAGCGAAGTCCAACGAGACAGACCGAAGTTCCACACTCCACCTCTGCTCGTTCGGCTCTGCGGGGGACAGTGACCGTCCCGGAACGCAGAACACGACGAGCGGAGATGTTGAATCGGCGACAACTCCTGGAATGTTGGTTCATTGTCGACACATTTGTCGGGAGTGGAGTGGATGGTCTATTAACCTGACCAGATACGAGGTCATCTGATACTGAAAACCGAGCGATTCCGGGGGGTTTCACGTGGTTGGGTGGGGTAGAATGCGGAGTTGGCAATCTTCGAGTGCGCAGCAGGTCATGAAGGTTTGAGCACGCCAAGAGAGTCCGACACAGGTGGATATATATGGCTCTGGGTATGCGTGTAGTTTTCGCTCTTGTAGGAACGGTAAGATGAGAATCAGCCCGGTAGGATCAGGCGTACGATCGACTCACCAACCCTTCTCACACCCTCAGCGACTCGAAGCCCAATAGCATAAAGATGACGGACGACGAGTGATCTCCTGCCAGCACGCCACGCGACCCTTCAAGGCAACGTAACTTGGGAGGGGAGTAAGCCGTTCATTTATGCTCGGGGAGGAGGGCGGACAACTCACGGAGGGCCACGGAATCGACAAATGGCCAGCGGCTTGGTCTATTCAACCGTATATGGCAAGGGTCTCACTGTGATAACTGCTCTTCGAGTGTGCGACGAAGGGACTTCCACTTCGACGTGATGTCAGGTCGGATCTTTCAATGTCGATGAGGACTTCCCAGGTGTTGTGCCGTCCAGGCTGGTGCAGAAAAAGCGGTGGACATCCTTCATTGTTGGTTGGTCGTCAGACCAACAACGCATCAGGAGGGCCCGTAAACCATCCGATATACTGTTTATTGGGTCCGGTACATCTGGCTGGGGCGGGCTCTTTCTCTCGCTGATCATCGGGTAAACGGCCTCAGCATCGCGAGAGTACTCGGAGGGTATTTTCTCCATGACGCATTCGAGTACCAGCGTTGCGAATGAATGCGTGTCGGAAAGTGTCGTTGCAGGAGAATTTCTGTTTTCGGTGGCTGAATAGCTGCCACTACCACCGGTCGAGGTCTCGCCTTTCGTGCTTTCCTCCACGGCATTCGTCGTCCCGAAGTCACACACCAGTGGTTCACCCTTACCAACGTATCGTCAGCCTCCAGTTCACACGTTATGAAATGGAATTTACCTCGTAAGAGATTAGAACGTTTTTCTACACGTGTTCAACTAATGGGTTTTCTTCGGGAGTGCAAAAAACTCACACATTTGACTGTGGAAATGGTCAAATCGTTCCCACCCGTCGGATCTCTGTGGGGCTCACCATTACCGTGTACAACGCTCTGTGAGTGAAGGTAGGCTAGGCCAGCTGCGGAACCGCACAACTAAACCATGTGACGGGTGAGGTTCCGTTCCCTTGAGCACTTTTATCAAAACCTACCAAATAGACTTTATTTGCCTTGAGATTCTTTTTAACGTAGCAAGAAGGTTTCCATTTTCCTGCCATGGTGATACCTAAAGACCTTGAATTGACCTCTTGCTTTCTCGAGTGTGACGGTCCACCCACTACGTAGATGTATGATCCAACGTCTGTGACGCCTATACAGCCATAAACTGTGGGAACCTTTCTGGGGAAGAGCTCGAGAAATACACGCACCATAGAATGGCTGGACGTTTTGATGACATAGCTCCGCCCAACGTGGTAGCTCGCGCTTGAGTTCCTAATAACCATGGGAGGAAGCACGAGCCGGAAACGGTGGAGAGACAGTCCGTAGGGGTCAAACCTTGAGCTTGAGTGCCCTCCCTGATGACTTTGGCATTCGAAGCGCTTTCAAGGCGACCTACCCAGAGCCGTGTCAACAGGATAGGGGTATTAAGGACCCAGGAGTCAACCCACCTTCTCATCATATTTTTCCTCCCTACTGTCTCCCCCGCCGCCGCATTTCTTCCATCTCCCTACCCAAACTTCGCAGTGCGTTCCCCAGGCAAAACTATGACCCTTTTCCCTAACAACCTCCCCATCTAGTCGCTTCACAGTCGGCAATTCATTGGCTTCGACCCATTGACCCTCTTGAGCCCCGGATTCTGCGGCATGGCGCGGTGGTGGTACGTCGGGTCTAGTCCTCTGGATATCGGCCATCCGGGTAACGACGTGCGCAAGGTAGGGGGGGGGGTGACAATATATTCGAGGCAGGTATCGCAATTTATGTACTACAACATAAGTGGACGTGTACGCAGTACCTGAACAAAAAACAAAGAACAAGCACAGTCGATCATCCAATCTAACCGTGCCGTGCGAATGGTTGACCGTGTTGACTAGTGGCCGTGGGAATGGTACGACCGTCACACGGCGGTGAGGAATTCCAACACTGGTATCATGATCCACATTCCTGGCACTGTAGGAAGCACGGTGGATACGACAAAAGTACCCACGGTATGACCGATCCATGTCACGTTACCGAGGACCTCCTCACCTGGTCCCACCCTTCTGAGATCCCTTCAGCGTCCCCACGGTACGCTCCCTGGCCACCAGTCACGGCAAGAGAATAGGGCAGACTCAATAGCTGGACATTAGAACGTCTTTGGAAAATCCACCCCCATCAATGAGTCTATATCAGATTCACCAAGGGAGATCTCGGGCCGAATTGCAACGGGAACGAGTTGCTCGGCACGTCCGGTGACGCCCAACTCAACATCCGTTCTTTCACTTGCAGATCGATGAATTAGGGAGGGAGAAATATTGGCTTGAGTGTACTCGAGCTCTTCGGATAATTACTAAAAATAGCCTGATAGGTTTCCCTAGACAAGGGCCTGGTTACTGTCATCCCGCGTGAGCGGAAAATAGGATGACAAGGGACGACAGACAGGCCGTTTGATATCTTTGTAGATGGACCGTTGCGGAGTGAGGGACGGTCGCAGAGACATTCGGTAAGATTGCCACAAGGACCTGCGAGCAACGGAGATTTCCCCCATCCGGGAGGGGGTGGATCTAACCAACTCACGGTCAGCGTGGGTGGGGGGTGAGAAGCACAAGTATCTCGGATGGCCCACGCCGCTTGAATCGCTACAACTCACCCGGTACTGTATAGTTTCGCCTGTTCCAAACTCGTGGTAGAGTGGAAATTAGTGATCGATCGATCACTTGGCGCTCCGAGGGATCACCACGCCTCGCGCACGGCAATGATGGAGCTGACAAACTGCTCCCACGCCTGTACGATTTTCAAGTCCCGCACCTTTGTTGTCGGACTCATATCCGCTTTGTTCTATCCGCGCCTTGTTTGTTTGCTACTTTTGTCCTCACGTGGAGGCACGCACATCTTGTTTTCCTTGTTTTAGTTATCATTCGGCATAAGGTGTAGCTCGAATTTCTTTTGTCCCCTCAGAGTTCACTTGTTCACTTGTTCATGCGTTGGGGTCTTTACACCCACTCCTCAGTCACGCGATTACCAGCTCAACAGGAGGATCGCAGGACACGAGAAAACAGACCAGCCAATGGACATCACCAAACCATCCTGGCCCGTTTAGTACTTGCCGAGTGTTTCTGGCGTCGGTCATTTTCTCGATCGTGAAAGAAGCAATTTCGAAAAATTCGATGGTGTGTACCACAGTCGCTGAGGCCTTGAACAACATACGTAGGTCCTGAACAACCTACGTAGGCCTCGAATAATCACGCCTTGTGCCCAAAGAAGCCAGAAACAGGCAAGAAACATCAGCTATTTCATCCGAAAAGTTCTTTGCCGCTCAAAAGCCCTCAAACACGAAAAAAAGTTCGCTTAGTGAACAGAGGGTTTGCTGATGGAGGTGTGAGCCTCGGATGGAAGTAGAGACTCACACACCGCGCAAAGTATTCAACACATCTGAAACTTCCGGGTTATGTGAGGGTTACAATCCCGGTAGCGTCGCACCAATGTTCACAGATTCCCTGTGGAGGTCAGACCCAGCATGGCCTTTGTAGCCAAGATAGGGAGATTATCATCAAATGGGGTGATGCTGGTGAATACTATTACCCGTATATTATGCGATGGGCAGTCGACCAAAGCTCTGCGCGCAGTAGGTCATCTGTGATGTACCTCAGTCATGACTGTTACGAGAGAGAAAATCTCCGCTTTCGTGCTGCTTGACGCTTGACCCCTCGCTCAAGACTTCTTGCGCAGTCTACTGCATGATGCGGTCAAGCTGACGCGAGGCATGAGATCCAGGACCTGGAACGCGTAGTATGGGTAAAATATGTCGTGTGTACACCACCGGAGTCGTCCACCGGGGTGTTTGGCTGGCTGGGGAGAGATTGGTTTTGGAGCAATTATGTGCTCCCTTGGGGTCCCTGTGAACCAAATTGGAGGGGCGGAGGTAGTGGAGACCATTGGCGACATCAGGCTGCTGGCGGCGGGAGCGAGCGCGGGATAACACAACAGTGGGGTAAGGATACGACGGGTCCGAGTCTGTCTCCATTGGAGTGCTTCTCGATCCCAGTCTCCCCGAACGGACCACGTTTGTCTCCGACGATCGTCTACTCGGGTGTGACGCGGCAGCTCCCCACTTTGCATCTAGCTCGAAACGGGCCAGAGGGGGGCGTCAGTGATTCTACCACAAGAAGCGAGGTATTCGGGTGTGTCAAGCACTTACATATTATAGCTCATTGGTGGAACGTCTGCGAATTTCGCCAGCAATGGCAGACAGCGGGAGCGAAGGCGGAAGAACGCACTTTTGTAGCCTTCCGCGGACCATCCCCGACATGCACCCGTGCACATTCGATGCAAACCATTGAGCCCTGAAGGTCCCGAGGTGAAAGCGTGTAAGATGCGGGGAGTATCTTCTTGATCGTACTTTTGAGTTCGCACCTAAGCGGGGAGGTCGCTGATACTCTTCCACAAAAAGTATGCCGCTGAGTTGACCGTGCAACCCAGGTGAAGACTGTTGAGGCGACGGAGTCTTGCAAGGTCGGGGCATTGGGGTGGGCACGAAGAATATTAGTTGGGGCGGTGGGGAGTGGGATGAGCGTGGATGTGCACTGGTGGGAAACCCCGTCCGAGCCGATCGGCGAGGCAGGACGTGTAGGGGGGGAAAGTGACGCGAACGTCGCAGACCGGGGGTGCGGGTAAGTCTGTGCCATGATCTAACGCGGCCCCGGATGGGGCACTGGAAATCCCGGTACGGACGTCGTCGCTTATGCGAGTCCCAAAGAGATCCAGATAGCTCGTCAGTTGCGGAACGCAATCGAGTTCAATTTGAGCAGTCTCAAGCGGACCATGCAATGCCATTGGCGATCACCGGTGACCTGGCCGGTGAGGCCTCAGGCCTCAGGGATCAGGATCGCACGTATTAACGGGGTGCCCGGCCGAAGAGAGCGAGGTAATAACGTTGTTGAACCACTGAACTGTTTTCCATCAGTATCAGTTACTGTACTATCGATAAGAGTAATCGCGCACCCCCTATATCTCCCGCACTGCCGGTCCCCCCTCATTGAAAATATTCACCAGTATATTAGTGAACGAGTACACAAGATATCAGTTGTGCCCAAGGTCCCAGGCACTTTGGACGAGTGTGTGACGAACCCGGTAAGACTTTGTGCTGAAACTACTGTATTTTGGGATATTTTCGTCTCGGGAGTCTCAGACACTGGAGGGAAAAAAACATTTGACTGAATATACCTTGTGTACTCGTTCACGAATATACTGGTGAATATTTTCAATGAGGGGGTGCACGATTACTCTTCGTGCACGGTTTCTGTGTGATCGATAGTAGTCACTGTGAGGGCAAGGAAGTGTCCGGTCGGAGTTGGAAACCGGAAACGCAGATTGGTCCAGCGGTCCGGCTACGTTTTGACATCCAGATCGACGTGCGAGAACTTTCGACCACATTCTGAGCTGGTCATCACCCTGCGGATTATTTAGACTCTCGCAGATCCTCCATTGACCCACCCACCCAGACTCATCCTGACTCCATCGTCACCCGCCGACCCACCCGCGAATATGTCCGTCCTCCAACCCATGTCCCACACCACCGCCAACTGGCATTGGAAGAACAAGAACATCGGGCCGTGGGCCAAGCAGTGGTTCCAACGCGAGCTCACGGCGATAACGATTACCGGCGACGGCGAGGAATCTGTCCAGATCACTGACGTGTCGGAGGTCGATGGGGATGTCGAGCTCGGTCAGCGCAAGTCCAAGTATGTCATCATATCACCTCGTATACCTCTCGCCCTAGAAGTGCTCGCCGCTTACCTGGAGCATGGCTGATTTTTGCTTTTTGTCTTTGGTTTCGTTCCTGGACAGGCTGATCACGATCTACGATGTCAAAATCGAGCTCAAGTGGTCTGGTAAAGCCTCGGACGGAACGGAAGTGAGCGGCGGGCTGGTCATCCCGGAAGTCTCTCATGAAGTCACGCTTGATGGGCTTTCGGATTACGTGGTAAGTTTTCCTACTTTCCCGCTTACGGTTCACAACTATACTCACACGATCCCGTTCGCTGCAAAGTACAATTGGACGCTTTCGACGAAATCATCCAGACCCGTCGACGCCCTCTACCAACTCGCGAAGAAGAGGTTACCCGTTGCGTTGGAAGTCAAGTTCGCCGAGTTCCCAGCT
>Ga0307511_10006710_pt1 | contig 11593 bp, 13 predicted proteins | sample 13_EM_MG_FD_200266 | JGI IMG/M metagenome (GOLD analysis project Ga0307511, IMG submission 200266) | Populus trichocarpa ectomycorrhiza microbial communities from riparian zone in the Pacific Northwest, United States - 13_EM | ecosystem: Host-associated > Plants > Roots > Unclassified | place...
TGACTTTAGGAAGCTCTGGCTCTTGCTTTTTGTAGAGACCGTTCGGAAACTTGATTCAATCCATGTTTCTGAAAAGTTTGGAAACTTGATTCAATCCATGTTTCTGAAAAATCTAAGCGGTATTTCTAATTTTTTTTTTATGTTTTTGAATTATTAATACATCTATTACTTGACTTTAGAAAGTTCTAGCTATTGTTTTTTTTAAAGACAGTGAAACATGATTTAATCCGTGTTTTAAAAATTTTAATTTTTTTTATTGAAAGTTAATTTTTGTTTTATGTTTTCAAATTATTTTAATGTATCGATTTTAAAAATAATTTTTAAAAAATATAAAAATATTATTTTATTATATTTTTCAATAAAAAACATTTTAAACCACAAATATAATTTCAAAAATACCTTTAGTCTTGCCGCTGCTTATCTATTATCTATGAGTACGAGTTGGAGCTCGTGGGTTTATGACCGGTGCTACTGCTATTCAATCATCTCTTTCAAATACAATTACTTACTTCAGGAGACAATTCCAAACACATCTTAAAGGAGACTTTAGGAAGTTTGAAGTTTGCTTGCATCTAGGGATGCGTGTGTACGTGGCACGTGTTTGTTAAATTATTAAAATAATTTTTTTATTTTTTTATATTAATATTTTTAAAAACATTAAAAAATATTAATTTAATATTTTTTAAAATAAAACATGTTTTAAACTAGTATTCGTACTCTCAAACAATATTTAAAGACGTACTCTTAAACAAGATTTTAAAGATAAAGAATTGTACTCTCTATTATAGAATAATATAAATCATATCCTGAGATCTCACCTAATAGCTTAAGCTATTGGGTTGAGATTGTTCTTTAACATGGTATCAGAACCTTGATAACTGATCAGTCACGAGTTTGAATCTTACCATCCTTATTTATTTGATAAAAATTAAGCACAAGGTAATGTGGGTCTGTGCAAGTTTCAAGTCCAAAGAGTTTTTACTTGAGGGGGTGTGTTAGAGAATAATATAAATTATATCCTGGAACCTCACCTAATAATTTAAGCTATTGGATTGAGATGATTTTTTTATACTCTCAAACTTTAAAAGATAAAGAGAAGGGTAGCTTTTGATTTTTATACAATTATACAGGAAAATCATTTTGTTAATCAAAATACTTTTGTTTTTTATATTGAATTTCATATATAATTGGTTTTTAAATCTTAGCTTTGTAAAATATTAAATAAAGATCTATCTCACAGAAGTCACTCGCCAGGATACACATGAGCTAGAAACCAACAAGCATCTGGGGAGACAGATGGAGTAAATCCCAATTCTCTGGAAGCAATTAAACGCATGGCAATTGATTTTCACGTCTCTACTCAATCTGGGGAGGAATCGAAATCGAACAGAAAGCATGTCACAATGGTAGGATGACAAAACCACCATGGAATTGGTGAAATTAAACGTTGATGGTTGCAGCAAAGGCAACCCGGGATTTGCAGGGGCAGGAGGAGTACTTAGAGATAGTTTGGGATCATGGATCAAGGGATTTGCCATTAACACGGTGTTCGCTTTTCAGCTAAAGTGGAGCTGTGGGCATCGATCACAGGATTGGAATTTGCTCGATCATTGCGTATACGTAAGATTATTCTTTCTATATATATCCTTTCTATTCTCAAATATTAACTTGGCAACTAAATGGCGATTTGGGGATGTTATCTGTGACCCAGGCTGTAAAAACTAAAAAGAGTTAGAATTAATGTGTTAAAGTTCATTTTATAGCTTCTTTTGATTGTCACTGGCTTTGGTTTTTAGAATTTTCTATTAGGAAAAAGTGGGAAGAAAACCACTTGGGGTAACCCCAATGGATTCGTGTGAAGACTTAAAGAACAAAATGAGGGATCTTGTGAAGAGATCTCTATCTGCAAGTATGGAAGGAGCTACGGATCACGGGTAGTGAGCTTCAATGTATGCAGGGGGCAGGTAAGATAAAGTGAGAACGTGGTGCCTAATTTTCAATATCTGCGTGCTGCCCTCATGATGACATTAATCTTATGTCCGTTGGTTCTTTGAAATAGACATGATGTTCTCTGTTACGGTGATCTTTTGTAGCTTTTTTCAATGCCTTTTCGGTGCTGTATGGCATGTTGATGGAAGCCCTCAACTAGTAAAACTAGCATAGCACTCTCTGCCTAGCTAGGGCACGAGAATTGAAATCAAGCCATAGCTATTCCCATTTCGGTTGAATGATCCCTTCAGGCCCATGACACACTAATTGACCCTCTGACGTGACTGAGAAATTTTCACCATCATTTTCTACATCAAGGAGGTTTTCGATGGGCAACAAGTCGAGGTATTTGAATCAAATACACCCTTGATATCCTTAGATTCTAGGCTGCATTGCTACATAGCTCGCATGCCTCCTTTTCTCGAGAAGGTGAGGTGGTGTCAACAAAAAAAAGAAAAAAGAAGAAGTTCATTGAAGTCTGTCCTATCAAGTTTTGATTACAAATGTCTAAATAAGGAACTTAAAAAATCCTACCCTTCGAACAATTTTCAAAAAACTTAAATGCATTGCAAGACTCAAAGAAAGAATCAAGACTGGGGGCAGTTATTAAAACCGATGACTTGGTAGTTCGACTCGATTTTAGTTTGGCCGAGTTTTGAAAGAGATGAATCTAGAATAGATTTGGGTTTATTTGGTTAACCCGACGAGTTAACTTACAATCCGATCAAACTTTTAAATTATTTTTTAAAAAATCAAAACATTATTTTCATGTATGAAAGTTAATTCAAATTAATCTGTCGAGCCAAATCAGCACAGTAACTTCGGCAGACGACACATTTGTGTAACATTATGCGGGCTGGGCTTATATCATATGCTGAATTAGGAGGGATCCTTTGTGAAGCAAGGCCTCGTTTATCTCTCTTACTACCGGGTTCATACCGGCCCAGCATATAACCTTATCTAAGCCTGAGTCGTGGGAACTTTTACTAAAAGTTCCTTCATATATATCAACGAGTACAGCTGGTAACATTAGTTCGAATAACATTAGTTGAACTAGATCTATCTATCAGAATTATAAATGGATACGTATTTTTGGTTTTGAATCATCTCTACCACCACCGAAGCTTGTTGTTGCACCACCAATATGGATGCCTTGCACTCAAAGTCTTTAGATGCCATTATGTCTCCGATTACACCCAAATCCTGATCAATCTCACCCCACTCTGATAGTCCAATTAACTGTGTAGAATCAGGATCATGTCTTCTTCCCACCATAATGAGATCAAAATCGTTGCACATGGCTCCCAGCAACCGAACGGTGTCATTTCCATGTCTAACCATCTCTTCCTTATATGAAACACGCGGGCAGTCGTTATTGTTGAGCCTGAATTCATTGATCATGTTCGAGTTGCGTCTTTTCTCTATCAAATCAGTAAAAGTTTGGTCCACAGAGACTAATCTGAGCACTATCAGCCTGATGTTGGGATGCCCGGACATGCGTTGAGCGTATGCTAGCGTCTCACGATCATCAGCCCCTCCTATGAAAACCACACAGACCTTCATTGTGAGTCGACCTGATAAAATATATCGATCCAAATTCCCACGGTTAACAAGGAGAGCGACAGAACATGGAGCCTTTACGAGTATGTTCCTGTTGACTGCCCTCATTGAAGGGCTATCATAGCGTTGAAAAGGAACGATCACCAAGGAGGTACTCTTCTCTAGTACCATAGTGCAAACGTCGTCGTGCATTGTAGCATAAGGTGCGAAGGATGTGAAGCATTGCACAGTAACAAGACCTTGATTTTGCTGTTCAAATTGATAGAAGGCGTTGCTGACAATGTCGATTTTCTCAGCAGATGAAATATTGTTCAATCTGTGCGATATGAAAAGCGGCAAGGCGCCTTCTATCAACTTCTTAAGGTTCAAAACATAAACCGCTATGGGGCTTGCCCTGGTTGGATTGGTTGCTTCAAGAACATTGATAATGGAGCGGACATCATCTTGTTGATGGAGACAGGCAACGATTTGTAGCTCAGAACGGAGTCCGGTGTTCTGGATTGTGCGTGGTTTGTAGGCTATATATCTTCTTGAAGGGTCATAGAGAAGTCTCACTAACAGGGTAACAAACACCGATTGCAGCATTGCTGTGACAACCAGGATGCTAAAAAGCTCAGTTTTTAGCCCCTGCACATTGTTTAGAGGTTTTAGTCCGTTAGCTCTCTTGATTAATTAACAAAAGCTGGGAGCTAATAGATTTCATGCTCACAGTTATGTACAGTCAAGTTGAAAAAGGTACCTCGAACTTATTTGCAGCGTTGTATAATAGTGCATCGACGAAACCTTTGCAATTCAAGATGAGACCGAGCGAGAGAGCATCCCGAAATGGCATCTTGTAATAGAGTGAAGTGGCTATAATGGCAGAAAGTTTGGTCAAGGTAGATATAAAGACGAGCATTAGCGCAAATGCAACATGTTTGAATGTGGCAAGGAACAAATTGATTCCTCTGCCAACATCTACAAGGAAACATGGCACTAGAAATGAATTAACAAAGGTACCAATCTTCTCCATCAAGCAAGAATGCAGCTGCGGATTATCAGGGGTAGCTAAGCCTAAGACCAGAGGTCCAAAAAGAAAATGATGTCCATTGATTTCCCCCAAAAAACCACAGAAAAGAACCATAGTACTGATAATCAAAATATATGACTGCTTCAGAGGCTGTCCCTCAGGGGTTCGTCTTACCATCCACCACATCATAGGTCGGAAAGCGAAAACAATGATCATAATCATGGGGATTCTGGTTATCTGCGCTAATATTATACCTTTCTTTGAACCAAGCTTCGAGGCTTCTTTGAAATTAGCCAAAAATACTATAAAACTCCAGCTGAACAATCCACTGACCATTGAAGAAGAGAGAGCAAGGCGGCCTAGTTCTGAATTGAGGAGCTTGAGATCTTCAAGGATGGAAAAAACAACATGGAAGGAAGTTGTTGATATAATAACAGCCACGACATGGACCTCCTCGTGAAGCTCCAATTTAAAGAATCCTCTTAGATACGAAGCTATTAGTGTTGTTATCACCGTCGGAACCAAAAAAGAAGCAAGGCCTATAACAACTGCAAGTTTCCCACATTTCTTCACGACGGTTATATCCAGCCGTAAGCTAAGCAGGAAAAGAACGAATACGAGACCAAACACTTCAAAGGTATCAAGAATCATCACACTCCTTGGTGCAAACAAATATTTATTAATTCTTTCCATATGTCCAAGAAATGAAGGGCTTATGGCAATTCCACCCTGGAAGCATGAAAAAACCATTGTCATCTCAGCTGAACAAGAAGAACAAAAACATTGATCGAAACATCATGGCATCAAGCTAATTATTTGTCATAAACTCAATCAATAGCACGCTCAATGAGTAACAAGGTGAGGATTTAATTACCAGGATTTCCGGAACAAAACGCTGCTGTCCAAAAGGCATGAGAAGGAACTGAAAAAATGTTTTTAAAAGAGTAACTAAACCAATCTGCACAAGCACAGGTGAGAAACTGAAGTAATTTTCATCATCATGCTTAAAACGTATCATCTTATGCGCCTCAAATGCCTCGCAAACTAATTCTGTGGTAGAATTTTGATTCATCCTTTGTTTTCAGTACTTTTTAGATCAAGAGGGAACCAAAAGACTCTGAAGTCGCAGCTAAAGCAAGAGGTCATGTATAAAATTAATATAAAATCAAGGATATGGGCTAGTGCGAGCAGGAAACAGAAAATATACAAGAACAAAAATATTTAGTGAGAGAGAAGTTTTTTTTTTATGGAGAGTGGATAGCATATTAACAGGTCATTATAGGGGGGGATGGATAGTGTTCTTGAACAAGAATGGGAGAGAAACGTGGAGTGCTGTCAAATATATGTGCACTATTTGAGCTCACTAGATCTTTGACTGGTAATGCGTGGCCTGCAATGTGCATACCCTAACCAAAAATGAAGCCGAGATCAATGCTCAAGAACTTGGACAGGAAGCACGTTAGTAAAATTTCCTCACTTTAACAGAATGGTCTTTTCAGATTTATGTGGTCTCGACATTGAGAGAATATTTATTTTTTGTTTGACGGTAAAGGGTATCCTCCCCTGGCTGGCAATACGTGTGGCTCCGGCATGTGATTTATTGGTTATGGTTTTCTTGCTCGGAGAAAATGCAAACAAGAGGAGATCCATATGTATAAAGGTGATGGATCTGAGTCGCAGAGCGAATCCTGTCTCAAGAATCTTAAAGCATTCAACTGTTTGATGCATGCCTCATACAACGGTAGGTTGGTGCCGTATCCATAAAACTGGCTTTGGTAGCTCGGTTCCTGATCCTTGTCATATTTAAGAGGAGTACAGTTTACTTTCGATATGGCTAGCTTGAAGAAGATTTCCAACGATGATTCAAAACCAATCTTTATATAAGATAAATTATTAAAATGAAAGATGTATGGAAGGAATCAAGACTCTTATAGGATTGAATTGATTGGTAACTGATATTGAAGGAACTTGTCAGAAGAGTACAAAGACAGATACACTTGCCTTTTCCCCATCCCTCATCAAGGAAGAAGAGATTAGCTCAAATAATATACCAACAGATGGAGTTTGCCAAAATCAGATCATCAGTTTTCTTCTTGTTCTTTTTACATCCAAAAAAATTCTAATCAGTCCCCAAATAGTGAAGTGTGCTTCCAATGACCATTTATCTATCAATATTTCCACTTAACAATTATATCAAGGGATAATTTCATGCGAAAAGGGGAGCACCCAACATGGTCCGTAGCTTCCTATATTTGTACAAATGAGGCATAAAAATTCCCTGAGGTGCAGACCACTTCAGTAGAACCTCATTACAAGGTCTCGGACAGAGAAAATTGTCATCAAACTTCAACAGTTTCAACACCTTTGTAAGCTCTGGTTGATTTTCGTCGACTCAAAACTTTGCGAAGTCGAGGGAACTTTCCGGATGAATTAACTTTTTGTAATCTGAAATGAGGAAACTCATACTCCTCTGAGTTAAGATCAATGTTGGCATTTTCAGAGCTTCCCTCTCGTTTCTTGGATCTAAACCTCTCAGGAACTGCTGCAATCTCTGAGTGATTGAGACTGGCCCGGCTCACCTCAGAACAGGTTTCGAATTTGGCCAGACTCACGTCAGAGTAGCCTTCAAGCTCGGAATGATTTACACTGAGTTGGGTCACTTCAGAGAAGGATCTGGTTAACAAAGTCCGATTCTTCAGAAACAAGCATATAACCGCACTGTCATCAACCTTGCTGCCAGGAAATTTACTTCTCCATGAGCGAGCAGCATGCTTTACTACCAATTTAGCAGCCATGGATCGCTTCCTTGCAGAAGCAACAATCTTTATGACCTCATAGTTTGTTAACACATCCCACACCTGTAAATACAACAAAAATCCTCAAAGTCCAGAAGGCCCATTCTTGACACTAGCAGATTAATCGATAAGTTTTATAAGACACTTCGATTATATTTAAAAATATTTGTTTTTTTGTTCCTCTTACCCCATCAGTTGCCAGAACCACAAATTCATCCTTATCAGTAACCCTTCTATAAGAAACTTCCGGAGTTGAAATGAGGCCATAATCTTTCAAGCAGAAATCTCCGAAAGCCCTTGCCATGGCTAGACCAGGACAATCTTCATCAGGCATCCATATTCTGAACAATTCTGGTTCCTTTTCCAATGCAAAAACTCTGCCATTAGAGTTCTTGATTCTTTCAGCTTCACCTGAGAGTAAGAATCAAAAGAAGATTGTTAGACTTCATGATTCTTGCCATGAATTGAAACGATACTAAGAAAACACCCACTTGCAATATTCGGTTTCAGATCAACAGTCAATTGGATGGGAATGAGTTGATTTTTTGGGCCCTTAGAACAAAGAACAGCACGAGAATCACCCAAGTTGGCAATTATCAGGTTGTTTCCCTGAAGATTAGAAAGAAGATGTCAGAAACACACAACATATAAATGTCTATCCATTGACAATGTATTTACTTGGAGTGTAATAATACCTCCTTAACTATAGTTACAGCAGTAGTACCGCTGCAGAAGCTATCAATGCTGGCATCAAGGCTAAGTTCTTCATCCATTTCCTTAAAGGACTTGGTGAAGGTAGCCTCCCATGAAGATAACAGCAGACTGCTGCTATCATCATCGTCAACACTATCTTTGCCACCTTTGTTTTTATTGACCTCATCGCTATTATCTCCTTTTCCATCAGCATCTCTACTTTTGAAGCTATTATTCTGTGATGTTTTGATTTCTCTAGAGAGCCTTGAGGGTAAAGTGTCACGTATATGGCGTGCAACTTTGTGACCATAGGGACCATGACCATCAAACACTCCACAGAAAAGCATATCTTTATCACCTGTTAATTCCTGAATCAAGCTTCAAAGTTTAGTCGAATACACAAGATTGTTCACGTTCTACCATTCAAAAGAACGATGTAGGTATATAGGGCAAACATACTGCATCTAATTGGAGCATAAATGAAGATGAGGCATGGTATCTCTTTCTCAAATTTAAACCTCAAATTAGCTTAACTGATATAAAAACTTCTTCTGTTCAAAGCCCTGCAATGCTGAGAATGATGCTAATTATAAACCTATATATTTTTCACGAATTTTTCTCAAGTCAGAGCAATGCATTTCAGATCACCAACTAGATAGCAATGAAGGCAGCAATTAATCGAAAAATTTCAATATTTCTTCTCTTGTGCTCAGCAGGTGCAGGGTGATTATAAGAACACCAGATCATAACACACAGATACATGACAAGCATACAATAAAAATACATGGGAAATTAAACTTTCTCTGGAAACCCGAAAAATTGTCCTAGCCGTATTGACAAGGCAAGTAACATCCAAAGAAAACTATGAAAACATGGGACACAGGCAACAACAGAAAAAGAACTATATGCATAAGGCAATGGGATGTCATCACATGCATCAAAATATGTATAAACAAGTTCAATATTACAGCAAAAATTTTGAATTTCATCTTCATGAATCTTTCTGAATTATCTGCATTGATCCATAAAACAACATATCCTATGTGTGAGAAAAATCAATGATTGAAAATTAATTAAAACTACAATCACAAAAACGAAAATAAATCAAAGGCCAAGAAATATGGTAACTACCAAAACATAATGAGAGGTTATGAATAGATCATTAGAGAAAAGATGATAAGTTGATAAGGGGAAAAAAAAAACAATGAATGATGTGCATATCATTTTCTATCACCTCCCAAACAGTCATGGCATCCTGATTGATCCCTTTCCTTCCTTGTTGGGTGTACATTGATGTATATTTTGAAGCTCCATACAACCTCATACGGGCTCCATAATCTCCAACAATTACATCACCCTCCTCCTCATCCTCTAGTTCTTTCTCTTCTATAGCATCCTCTACCACCCCGTCAGAATATGGTTCCTTACTGCAACAGGCTCCCATTCTTTGAGGAACTAGAAATTTCTAGCAAAGAATAAAAAACGCCAAAGCAGAACCACCAAATTAACCCAATCAATAACCACGGTTTTTTCTTGAAAAACAAGAAGGAAAACGAACGAAGATGAGATTTTTCATGGACCCCGGAGGCTAGAATTAGGAAGGGACAAAGGAGAAAAAGTACTGAAGGTGATATTCATATACAACACAACATTTCTATTTGGATTTTAGACAAAAACAGTATTTAAAAATGCCTGCAGAGCCAATCATGGGACATTGTCTTTTGTAGGAGACGGATCAGAAGACAACCACATTTTAGTCTGGAATTTTTAAGAATAGAATTAATTCGTTTGTTGCTTCTGAAGTTGACTTTTTAGTCCTTATAGATTTACAAAATTTCAATTTAATCTCTGTAGTTAAGTGCTTGTTTGATACTTCAGTAGCTCACTTCTACTTCTTGTTTTTATATATATCAAATTAATTTTTTAAAGGTGTTTTTTAAAAGTTTTGATATAATAATATAAAAAATATTTTTTTTATAAAAATAAAATTATTTAATATATTTTTAATTAAAAAATATTTTTAAAAAGTATCATACGCAACACACATTAAGTTTCTACATTTAATCCCACAGGTGCTTTAAAAATTAATGTCCAATATGTCTCTTGATTGTTAAATAATTAATAGAAGCTGATGACTAACTGAATTTCGGAATTTTCTTTCTTTTTTTAAAATTAATTTTAATGATATTAATTAATTATCACGTTAGTTAGCTATTAGCTAAATAATGGTCAAGCGCTGCATTGATTTTTTCTTTTTCTTTTTTGGAAACTACAGGACTAAAATAGAGAATTCTAAACTGTGAGAAACTTAAGTGGAAAATTTTATAAAATAGCGGGGTTAAAATTAATATAGCAGACACTTTGTTTATTTTTTATGGTGTTTTTCTTTTTATTTATTTTTTCAAAATCTTTAAAATTCAAGAAATTTTTTTTTCGCTGACATATTGACTAAAATGAGATTAAATGGAGAAATATTTTTTCTTTCATTTTTCAGTCAACAAAAACACCATCTCTCTCTGTCTCTGTCTCTCTCTCTCTCTCTTGTTACTTAGTTACCAAAAAGAAAAAGAAAAAGAAAAAAAACTAAGAAAAAATTGGTTTGAGATATCCTTCCTTATATTTATTTCATTTTGACTTGTATTTTTTTTCCAACATGGACTTAAGCGTCTGCAACAGCTAGGGAAGAAAATTAAATCTATATATATATATATGGGCAACAGAATGATGAGGTTTCTCTATACGATTGCTTAGTTATATCTACTATTCAGCTAAGATATCAGCCAGATAGGGTTTGGCTAGTATGAACCCTTAGTAATGAAGCAGGACTCTTTACAGATGTTAGAGTTAGACTCTATACTGCTAGGCCAACACATGCTGCTGCTTTTACTGGATAAAGAAGGCGTGCCAGGTTTATCAGCTTGGCTGCCTAATTCCATTTTGATGCATGGTGCTGTTAGTTCTATCTCTCTCTGTGTGTTTTATGTTATTCTACAGCAGATCGAGTTGCTCCTCTCTTCTCTCTTTTCTGTGTTTAAAGTGTTAAAACTATCAATGTTAAACTTAGTAACTTGCTGTATAATCTTTCTCTCTTACCAAGAAATCAACCAAATTCATTACCATGTGATGCCATAAGCCACAATTCTTACAAAATATTATGATCTTTATCAACTGATGATCCTGAGATATATTTCAGAAACCATATAATTGCATTAAGAAACAAAATTCACAAGCAATGGAACTATAGAAGCTAACATTTCGGATAAAATACTCGAATTATTATTTATGGAAAACCAAGTTAAGCCAAGAATTTATCCTGTGCAAGATTTTTTTTTCCTCCTCTTTCGTATGATTTCAGTTCCTCCACCATCTTCAAAACAACACCTCCACTCTCTTGATCAGAAACAAAACTAAACCCCAAATTACCACAAGAACGCCTATCTAAGTGGTTGGCCATAAACGTTCAGGTCCACACTCTGGGCACTCCTTCCTCAGCCTCTCCACGTTGCCACTCTCATCACTCACCTTATAAAATTTCAAGACAGCAAGA
>Ga0307511_10006711_pt1 | contig 11593 bp, 7 predicted proteins | sample 13_EM_MG_FD_200266 | JGI IMG/M metagenome (GOLD analysis project Ga0307511, IMG submission 200266) | Populus trichocarpa ectomycorrhiza microbial communities from riparian zone in the Pacific Northwest, United States - 13_EM | ecosystem: Host-associated > Plants > Roots > Unclassified | place...
CCTCGTGAAGTTGCCAGACTTGATGTTTTTGCATGCCGATAGACTACTTTGACTAGTCACTTACGTCAAACTCAACATCGCCTCTGTGCCACATCGATCCCTCGGCGGTCGCGATTTTGTTGATCCGAGTCCGGCGCTTCGATTTCCTCTCGGTGGCGCTCCCGTCGAAAAATTGCCATCATCTCTTGCTCCCCCTGCTCCGATACCATAAGCAAAATTGATGCGCTCATCGGACAGTGCCCCTCGCCGCCGGCTGCAGATCGGCTTTCTCGGACGCATCATCATTGCGCTCACGGCAGCGGGGCTGATTCCGCTGGCAGTCGTTTCGTACCGCTTTGCCGATCTCAACCGCGAGGCTATGACGTCGCAGGTGCTGCAGACGCATGCGCTCTCGGCAAATACCGGTGCGGACCGGATCAGCAGCACGGTCTCGGCGTGGGAGACGTTGATCGATGCTCTCGTCGCGGCGCCTGAAGTCGAGAACGATCCATCCTCGGCCGCAGCGAAGGACACGGTGCGGAGCCTTCTCCAATCGCGCGGCGATCTCGTTGCGGTCGTCATCCGCGATTCCACAGGAGCGGAGATCTTTCGCGGGCAGAAAAAGTCGGCCGCTGCTGTCATTCAAACCATCCTGGCCAAGCCGCAGCGGGAGCGCCTCGAGATCCACCCGGACAACAGCGGCGCCTGGCTGTCGGTCGTGCGGCCGCTGACGAATGGCGGGCAGGCCACGGCCATCTTCGATGCCCGTGCTCTCGAAGACGCACTCCACTCCTCGGAGCTTGGCGACCAGGCGCTCCGCGTGCTGATCGACCGGAGCCGGCATGCAGTCGTCGGAAATCCGGCAGCCGTGGCAAGCATTCCCCCTTCCCTGCTGAACATCGCGGCCACCGGCCGGGTCCGCGGCGCCGGGCGCTTTCCCGCAGCCGGAGGCGCGGTGGCGGTGGGCGCCTACGCGCCGGTGGACGGGACACCGTGGGTCGTGGTGTCGACGCAGCCGGCCACGGTGGCCGAAGCGATCGCGCAGAACCTGCGGACGAGATCACTCTTCGCCATCGTCGCCGCGCTCCTCCTCGTGGCCGCGCTATCCATCGCCGCCTGGTTCGCGGTAGTCCGGCCGCTGCGCGATCTGCTCGAAGCGCAGAGCGAGATGGGATTCGTCCCCGCCGGCGACGGCACCGACATCGACCGGCTGCGCTCCTCGCTCGATCTGCTGCAGAAACGGGTGCATGCCCGGGAAGAACTGGGCAACGTTTTTCTCGGCCGCTATCAAGTGCTCGAAGTGGTCGGGCAAGGGGGAATGGGAACGGTGTTCCGCGGCTGGGATCCGAAGCTCCAGCGGCCGGTGGCGCTCAAAACCATCCGGCTCGGCGACGACGTTCCGGCGCCGGAGCGGGGAAACCTGGTCGAGTCGCTGATGCGCGAAGCCGTCACGGTGGCGCAGTTCCATCACTCGAACGTGGTGGCCGTCTTCGACGTCGAGGAGTCGGGCGATTCGGCGTTCATCGCCATGGAGTTCGTCGACGGCGTCAGTCTCGACAGTCAGATCGATGACCGCCCGCTTTCGATCGAACAGACGCTGGTAGTCGGCCTGGCGCTGGGCCACGCGCTGGAAGCGGCCCACGGCGCCCACGTGATCCATCGCGACATCAAGCCGGCCAACATCCTCATCTCGTGGGATGGAACGGTCAAGGTCACCGACTTCGGAATCGCCGAGCTATTGAGTGCTCTCACGGATCTCACCATGACCTTCGGCACGCCCGGGTACATGGCTCCCGAGCTGATCGCCGGCCGCGGGTCGCTGCCGGCGGGAGATATGTTCAGCGCCGGCGTTACGCTGTACCAGTGCCTGACCGGATTCGCCCCGTTCGACCGGCCGAGCATGAAAGAGACGCTCGAAGCAACGCTCCGCTATGTGCCGCCGCCGCCGACGGCTGCCAATCCTCTGACTCCCCTCCTGCTGGAAGCAACCGTGATGAGAATGCTGGCCAAGGATCCGTCGGAACGTCTCTCCAGCCCTGGGGAGCTGGTGGCGTTGCTGCGACGGATGACCGCGGAGCAGAAGTTTCAACTCAACCCACGCGCGAACATGGCCCGGCGTACGAACACGAGGCGCGCCGATCCGATGTACGTGCCAACCATCTCACTATCGAAAGCCGATGCCTGAACGAAAAATAGCCGCTCTCGCCGCCGTCCTTTTTCTGGCCGCCATCGCCGCGCCCGCCCAGACGCCCGACGGTCCGCCACCTCGGGCGGGCGATACCGTGGCCTGGTACACCGTCCGCCCGGGCGACACACTCATCGGCATCACCATTCATTACCTCGGCTCTCCGTCGCTCTGGACGGAGAACCTGCGCATCAACCCGCAGATCCATGACCCCAAGCATCTGAAGCCAGGATCGCGAATCCGGGTGATCGTCTCCCGGCAACTGCCGAAGAGAAACGCGCTGGTCGACCGCGTAGCCCGGCGAGTCGACGCCAAACCGGACCCTGAGCCATGGGCCACGGCGCACGAGGGCGACCTGCTCAAGGAAAACGACGGCGTCCGGACCTACGAGAAGTCCTCGGCCGACCTCAAGTTCGACGATGGCTCGCACCTGACCATGACCGAGAACTCGTTGCTCTTCCTGAAAGAGATGCGGCCGGCGCAGCGCGGGCCCGTCAGCGAGACCATCGAGATCATCGATGGCCAGATCGACGTCAGCAGCCGTCCGAAAAAGAAAGCGACCGCCGAGCTCCACGTCGTCATCGGTGGGACGTCGATCAGTCACAAGGCCTCGGGAGAGCGCCCCGTGGCCACGCGCAGCCGCAAGGCATCCGGCGCCAAGGCGCAGGTGATGGTGTACGGCGGTTCGTCGGTGGTGGCCTCGGCCGGAAAAAGCGTCGATGTCGGCGCCGGAATGGGAACGCAGGTCGAGCAGGGCAAGGCGCCCGAGCCTCCGCAGAAACTGCTGCCGGCACCGGCGACGGTAGAGCCGGCGGCAGAGGCAACGCTCCACTCCGGCTTCGGTTGGAAGAGCGTTCCCGACGCAGCTTCCTACACCATCGAGGTTTATCGCGATGCCGATGCCAAGCAGCTCGTCGAACGGGCCACCGGAGTCCGTGAAACCTCGTGGCAGACAAGCGCCCTTCCCTTCGGCGACTTTTACTGGCGCGCCACCGCGGTCAGCAATGCGGGGCTCGACGGCTTCCCCGCGAAGCTGGTGCATTTTCGGTCCGCGGCCGGTCTGAAAGGCAACGTGGCCGAGGATGTCAACGCCGCCGGCAGCATCGAGAAGTCGCGGCCGCTCGCAGGAGTCCGGCTGATTGCATGGCGTGACGACGGCAACGGCGTCCCCGCAGACGATGACGTCCGTGCCGGCGAGACACGCACCGACGCCACAGGACAATTCTCCTTCAATGGACTCGATCCCGCGGTCTACTGGATCGCCGTCGATTCCCTCACCATCGCGCCTGCAGCCGCGCTGAGCTCCGGCGCCGCCGCGGAGTCGGTCTGGGCGGAACAGACATTCGGCTCGACCGGCTCGCTCTGCACCGACGGCTCGGGGGCGCCCGTCACGCGGACAGCAGCAGGTCCGTGCGTCGGCGGCCGTTGGGCCTCGCATTCGGACGACGCGAGGAAACTGTCGACGTCCAAACATCTGGCGCGCGTGGACACCACCGATCCGGCGGTCCGGGCCACGGCATCATTCGGCTTCAGCTTCAACGTCGTCGACAACGCTGACGACATCGAGGAAACCGCCGGGCGGAGCAGACAAGGCTCGCTGCGGCAATTCATTCGCAATGCGAACGCGAATGCCGACCCCAATGCCATGCGCTTTCTCCCCGCAGCCGGGGCGGAACAGCGGTGGACGATTCACTGCGCCACGCCGCTGCCGCGGGTGACAGACGGCGGCACAGCGCTCGACGGAACGGCCTGGATGGCTGCCGATCCGGCGCGTCCTCGCAACGCCGCCAACGAACAGCGGCCCGATCTCGAAGTGGACGTTGCCGGCAACGGAGACGCACTCACAGTGGAAGCCGAAACGACAATTTCGTCGATGGCACTGCAGTCAGAAGGCACAGCTATCCGGGCCACGGCGACCTTGAGCGCGACAAAGTTGAACGTACGCAGCACCGCGCCCGCGGGCGTGGCAGCGGTGGTCATCGATGCGCCGCGCTCAACCATCGACAGGTCTGAGATCGATGGCGGCGGTCGCGCCACCGGACTCGTCGTCGATTCGCACGGCACGAACGTTCAGATCAAGAACACAGCCATCCTCCACGCCGCGGACGGTGTCGTGTTCCGAGGGGCGGCATCGAACAACAGCCTGCTCAGCGACCGGTTTGAAGACATCTCCGGCACGGCCATTCTGTTCGATCCGAAGGGAGGAGCGCGGCCGTCGCGAAATCGCATCAGTCAGGCGGAGTTTGTCTCCGTCGGCACACCCGCCGGCAGCACCGGCGGCGCGTCGTCGGCCAGAGCCGGCGGCTGCGGCTACGACGATTCGGCGCCGAACCGAGGGATCGCTGTCCCCTTCATCGGAGGTTTCGAAACCGTTCCCGGCGGCCTCGGATCACTCTTCGGGCGAGCCTGCGCCGCAACGACAGTCGAGATCTACGCCGGAAGGATCGCCGGCCGGACCACAGCCAGGTTCCTCCGTTCGCTCACGCCCGAATATGACGGGACGTTCCATGTCCTCGTCGAGAGCATGAGCAGTTCCACACGAACGCTGGCGAGCGCTACGGACAAAGACGGCAACACATCGCTGTTCTCGACATGGGAGCCGGCGCCGCCGAGCAAGACGAAGTGAGCCGGCACGGCCGGCAGAGTTGGTTGCCCAAGACTCGGCCACGATCTTTTGATCCAATCCTCAGCCGCGCAGGCTCGTATGACCTGATCGTGACGTTGCAGCCGGCAACTGCTGATTTACACTGTGCCGCGGAGGGAGAGACGGCCAAGCTGTAGGCATCACCGGCCGGCGCACGACGATGACGAGACTGCTGCGCAGATTGGGCCTGGCGAAGGAGCGCAGGAGCGAGCCACGCCTGAAGTTGACCGTGATGGTCGTCGTGGGAGTCAATCGCCACCAGGGAAACCTGCTCGACATTTCGAAGAAGGGGGCGAGCGTCCAGTCATTCTCCGCTCTCAAGCCGGACGAACGGGTCTACTTCACGCTGCGTTTCCGGAACCTGAAGATCGAGCTGAACGGAATCGTCCGCGGATGCCGGGTGGTGGCCATCAATCCGCGCGCTACCTACATCTCGCGGCTGCAGTTCATCGATGTCAGCGAGACCGCCAGTGAATTGCTCGACGCGTTCATGCGCATGATCGGTGAAGTAGGCCGGCGCACGTGGAAGCGGACCAACGATGGCTACTCGCGGCGCGTCACCGGAACTCCGCGAGCGGTCATTGCCGTCTACACGCAGTTGGTGAAGCGGGACAGCATTTGGGAAGAGATCCTGGTCTTCGATCCCGAGCAGCCCGAAGACGGCGTAACCCTTCCCTCCGGCACGCCAACCGCGGAGATCGCTCACTTCTGCGAAATGTACGACGCCGCGGATGCGGACGGACGGGAGTTGCTGCGCCAACAGGCCGAGACGCTTTGCAACTTGAACGCGGACGCCCACTGAGTTTGGCGGGCGGACGTACTCACTATTCAGATGCGCGTGTCCTAGGCGCCTCCGAAGACGATCCGCAGATTACGCAGATGAACGCAGAGCTAGATCGCCTTCATCTGCGTAATCTGCGGATTATCTTCTCCTCAGAAAACACCGTACAGCCCACGCCATCGCGTCTGCACCCCCCCGGCAGCGCCGCCGAAAGCTCCTCTATATGGGCGCTGGGCGCAAACCTAATCCTTGGGGCCAGACCTTCGATCCGCAGCGGCGGTTTCGCATCCTCAGGCCACGGCCAGACTTTGTTTTGCGTGGCGTAGGACACTGGAGCTTCGGCGCCAAAGGGAATGCGCGCTCGCGAAAAACGGATGGAGTGGATGCGTGACGTTAGATCAGGCATGATGGATAGAAACTGATACGGCTGCGTCGGAGATCTCATGCGCGGACGGTTCCTCCTGCTCGCTTTTCTTTTGCTCGTCTCATCGCCGGCGTTTGGCGCGATCACCGGTACGGTCGTCCGCGATGACGGGCGGCCGGCGGCGGGTGCGCAGGTGGCGGCGTTCGCGCTCGAGTCGTCGGAGCAGGAACGCGCGCGGTGGCTCGCCGCCGATCCCGTGCGGAAGGCACTGGCCGCAGCGATTGTCGACAGCGAGGGAAACTTCGCACTCGATCCCAAGGTCGCGGTTGCCGATCTGCGCTTCGAAGTGGCAGGACTGCCGGCAGTCGGAATGCGGGCGGCGGCGAATGAGGACTTTGGTGTGGTACGTATCGACGCGGCACCGATGACGCGCGGGACCGTCACGGCGAATGGCAAGCCGCTGCCGGGAGCGACCGTCATCGTTCGTTTTGCCGGCGCGGAGAGCATTGCCATGACGGACGCCGGCGGTCATTACGTGCTGCCTGATCCGAAGCGCCTCCTTTCGCGCGTGCTGGTGCGGCATCCGCGTTACGCGCCGGTCGCACGCGAGTTCGGGCCGTTGACGTCGCAGTCTGCGGACGTCGCGATGAGCGCGGGCATCGTTCTGACCGGCCGCGTTGTGGCAGACGCACCCGTCGCCAACGCCATCATCGAAGTGGACAACCTCCCGCTGGCCACGACCGGCGCGGATGGCGCGTTCTCCATCGAGCACACACCGGCGGGCGCGCGGAAAATCGTGGCGCGCGCGGGGGATCGGATCGCGTCGCGGCAACTCGGCAACGAGCGCAACCTCGTTCTCCGATTGTCGAACGGTGTGACGGTTGCCGGTTCGGTCCGCAATCTCAAAAGCGGCGCTCCGGTCGCCGGCGTTGAGGTGACTGCAGCACCGCCGCGGTTCGGCGACACCGAGCATGGCGCCTGGGTCATTACCGATGAGAAAGGGAACTACGCGATCCGTGGCCTGGCAGGCGGCGAAACGGAGCTGACGGCGATCCATCCGAGCTATGCCACGCCAAGGGTGACGTTGAATTTGGCGACGGGCCGCGAGGTGCGAAAAGTGCTGTACGTCTCTCCGCTGGCGCGGATCGCGGGCTCGGTCGTCGACGAACGAGCCCGTCCGATCGCGGGCGTCTCGGTGACGCCGCGGCCGATGGGTGGCGGAGACATGCTGTGGACGCCCGGGTTGCTGCGCACGGTGCAGACCGGAGTCACGGCGCCGAATGGCCGGTTCCTGGTGCGCACCGCCGACGAAGGCAACGTGCAAGTCGAAGCCACCAAGACGGGACTGCCGCCGGCGCGATCGGCCGCGCTTCGCGTTGCCGCCGGCGCGCGCGTGGCGGGAGTGACGATCACGATGCCGCAGGGCATCCTGCTCAGTGGCCGCGTCATAAGCAGTGAAGCGAAGGGCAGCGAAGCCAAGCCGATTCCCGGAGCCGGCGTGAGCGTATCCGGCGATCTCGTGCGCACAAAGAACGACGGCACGTTCGCCATGCGCGTGTTGGAAGGAACGTACGACATCGCCGTCGCCGCGGCCGGCTACGCGCCGCGCAGCGTACGCGCGCAGGTGTCGGCAACTTCGCGGCCTCTCGAGATCGCGCTCGAACCGGGCGTCGCGGTGAGCGGGCGGGTCACCCGAGGGGGCGCGCCGGTGGAGGGAGTCAACGTCTACACCGTCAGTGGCGGCGCAGGCGCGCCGGTGCAGACCAGCGTTGACGGCACGTTTCGCATCGACGATCTTGGGCCGGGCGAGATCCGGCTGGCCTTCAAGAAACCGGAGGACTTCATCCAGATCACGCGCGTCGTCACCGCCCCCGCCAGCGGCGTCAACGTCGACCTGCCGGCCGGCGCGCACGTCAGCGGAAGGGTCATCGACAAAACGACAGGCCAGCCGGTGAAAGCATTCGATGCCGGCCTTTCCATCTCCCGTCCAGGCGCCGCCATCATGCTCGTCGCGCCCGTCATGCGCAGTTTCACCAGCGACGACGGAACCTTTGCGCTCGACGGCGTGCCGGCCGGGACGCACACGCTGGCGGTCAGCGCGCCCGGCTATGTGATGGCGCGCGTGCCGAACGTGACCGTGGACAGCGAGAAGAACGCCGACAACGTCGAGGTCGCGCTCGATGGCGGCGTACACGTCAACGGCCACGTGACCGGGCCGGATGGCGCTCCCCTCGGCGGTGTGCTAGTCCGCGTCGATCCGACGATGGCTACACACGGTGCGGCGATGAATGACCCGTACACGCTCACCGATCCCGATGGGGAGTACGTGCTGGAGAACCTCGAACAAGGGGCGACCACACTCGCTTTCAGCCGCAACGGTCTGCTCACGGTGCGGAAGAATGTGACGCTCTCCGGCACGTCCGCGCAGGTCGATGCACAGCTCTCTTCCGGCGTCTCCATCACCGGCGTCGTGATGCTCGAAGGCGGTACGCCGGTCGCGAACGCGCAAGTGCAGGCCAGGTCGGCCTCCGATGCCGGCTCGGCCAGATCAATACAGACCGATGACAGCGGAACGTTCACCATCGCCGACGCGGCTCCTGGCCACTACCAGATCACCGCCACGAAGCCGGGGTACGCCGCGGCAGCGCTGCAGGACGTCGACGTCCCTGCGCCGGGCGCGCTGCGGCTGATCATGAAAGGCGGCGGCACGATCACCGGCCGCTTTCTGGGACTGTCGCCGGCGGATCTTCGAGGAGCGGTGGTGCAGACTTCGTCGGCCGACGGCGGCGGCGCGGCGGCTTCGCCGGACGAGAGCGGACACTATCGGATCGAGGGCGCTCCCGCCGGCACCGTGCGCCTGAGTGCGCGAAGCGGGCAATTCACGACGAGCTCGCGCACGGCGCAGACGAAGTCGGTGCAGGTCGAGAGCGGAGCCACCGTCAACGCCGACTTCGATTTCACGGCGGACATCGTCGTCAGCGGCCGTGTCACCCGTAACGGTCTGCCACAGCCGGCAGCAGTGGTCTCGTTCCTCTCGCCGACTGCCACGCAGCGCAGCGCGCGGACGGCGGCGGACGAGAACGGGCACTATGAGATTGGCGGTATCGACGAGGGCAGCTACAACGTCACGGTCCTCGATCGGACGAACGTTCCGTACACGACGTCGTACCAGGTCAGCGGGTCGTCGACGTTCGACATCGCCATTGCCGGCGCGACCGTTTCGGGACGCGTGATCGATGCGTCGAATGGCGATGCGATCGCCGGCGCCGCGGTCGAGCTGCGGCGAAAGGAGACTGCGCCGGACCTCCGCTCGACGCTCTCCGATCCCGCCGGCCGCTTTTCGTTCGATCAGGTTCCGGCCGGCAGCTATGAGGCGAAGGGGATGAAGCCGAGTTATGGCGCGGCGTCGGTTCCGGTCGCCGTCGGCGAAAACGGCGCCCCGTCGATCGAAGTGAAGCTGACGCCGTCGTCCGGACTGCGACTACGCGTCGTCGATGCACGCGACAGCCGGCCGCTAACGGCATGGGTTCACGCCGATTCGGGCAACGGCCAGGGTTACGACGGAACCGTCCCCGCCAGCACGGAGCCCACCAGCATCGCCCTTTCCCCCGGCTCCTACCGGCTCACCACCGGAGCCTCGGGGTATGCGCCGGTCACGTTGACGGTCGACGCGCCGGGCGAGCAGACGGTCGGCCTCACGCCCGGCGGCACGATCGTCGTGTCGTCGAGCAGCGACACGTTCGCGTTCGTGCGCATCGTCGACACCGCCGGTGTTCCGCTGCGTTTCGGGCCGGGTCCCGCGGCGGATTTGTTCCGCGTCGACCCGGCCCCTGGGACAACCCGCATCGACAACGTCGCCGCCGGCACGTACACCCTCCAGCTTCTCGCCGCCGGCAACGTGATCCGGTCGGCGACCGTTACCGTACGGGAAGGCCAGAGCGTCGCGGCGAAGCTGTGACTACGGGTTGTATACCTCGATGTAGAAGCACTTCGTGACGTGGCAGCCGACGGCATCGGTGACGGTGAAGCAGACGAGATATTCGCCCTCAGCCGTCGGCGTTCCGGAGATCAAGCCGCCGCTGGTGAGGCTCAAGCCGGGCGGCAGCGATCCGGAGTAGATCGTGAAGGTGTAGGGCGCCGTGCCGCAACAGGGGTTGAGTTGATAGCTCCCCGCCACGTTGAGGTGGAACGGCGTGATGAATTCGTCAATGATGTCGATGGTGTTGCACGCAGATTGGACGAATGGCGCGACGGCAAGCAGCAGGATGGCAAGCAGGAATACCTTCTTCACGAGATTCTCCTTTCGCACGAGTTGATACTCAACTATTTTGACGGCAGTCAATATACATCCCACTCCGGCAGGAAGTCAGTTGCCAATTTTGGAAAGTCAGCGATGAGCGGAGCAGCCTCATCCGCAAGTAGAGTTCATAGAGAGTGCACGGACATGAGCAGAGACTGGACGGCCAATCCCGAGCACTTCAAGCGCTCGCCGTTTCCCGCCTGGTCGCTTGCCGCCATCAAGTTCCTCTTCGAAGAGCGGAAGGTGACGGCCATCGGGCACGAGTCACTCGACACCGATTCGACGGAGACGATGGATTCGGAGACGTGGATCCTGAAGCAGAATCACTATCAGATCGAGGCCATGGCCAATCTCGACAAGGTGCCACCCGCCAGCGCCGTCATCGTCGTCACCTGGCCCAAGGTGAAGCACGGCGTCGGCTTTCCGGCGCGGGCGTTCGCGATCCTGCCGTAACCGTCAGCCCTTCCGAACCTTGTACCCGAGGAGCTCAAGCTCGGCGACGACGCGCGCGACGTGATCGCCCTGAATCTCGATCTCACCGTCTCCCGCCGTGCCGCCCGCACCGCATCGCTTCTTCAACGACGCCGCCAGCTCCGACAACGATTCCGCCTTCAGCCGGAATCCGCTGGCAATGGTCACGCTCTTCCCCGCACGGCGCTTGCGATCGATGACGACGCGAATGGTCTGCTTCGACGGCTCCTGATCCACCTGCGCGTCGATTGCGCCCTCCTCCCGCAGCCGCTTCGCAGCTTCGGGATCGCTGGTCCAGACGAGGCGGGATTTCATTGATGAGAATGATAGCGGCGTGCGGAGTTCTCGCGCCTCGGTCGATCATGCTTCGCTACCGGACGATCTTCGATCGCGCCGGCTCCGTTCCTACCAATGGCAAGGGCTTTACTTCTCGACGTAGGGCATCGCTGTCGCTTTGCCGCGGATACAATTTTCGGAAAGCATCGTTCGGAGGTGTGAGGTGAGCGTGAGAATCGTCTGGATCGTGGTGGCACTCCTCGCCGTTTCCTTCTCGCTGTCGGCGCAGCCCTCGGGGCAGTATCTCCGGCTGCAGGGGTTTCCGGTGCATGGCTACATCGAAATCCCGCATGATGTCGCTCTCGACTCGCCCGCGATGACGGTCGAAGCGTGGGTCTCGGTTCGTGACGCACACTCGCCGCAATGCTCATCGATCGCTGGAAAGGGATACCTCACCAGTTGGTGGCTCGGTCTCTGCGGCACAACCATGCGCAGCTATTTCAACGGCGGGGCAAGCGTGAAGGACGGCGGGGTCATCCCTGACACCCCCAATGTCTGGATCCACATCGCGGCCGTCACCGACGGGACGACAC
>Ga0307511_10006712_pt1 | contig 11593 bp, 3 predicted proteins | sample 13_EM_MG_FD_200266 | JGI IMG/M metagenome (GOLD analysis project Ga0307511, IMG submission 200266) | Populus trichocarpa ectomycorrhiza microbial communities from riparian zone in the Pacific Northwest, United States - 13_EM | ecosystem: Host-associated > Plants > Roots > Unclassified | place...
GACGACTTGGCAGGGCTAGAGGCAGGCCTGCGGTATTTAGTAGCAATTATTTTTTTATTTTAAAATAATTTAAAATAAAAATAAAAAATCTTAAAAACATGATTTAATCACGGAAACAAAAACAACTGTATAATCCTAATTCAGGTTTCGAAGTTAAGATATCAAATCAAATCACCAAACTACCTCAGGGTCAATGCACTCGCTGCCACCTCATCCTCTGGTATACCACTTTTATTTAAACAAACCTTGACGGTCGATCTGAGATTCAATTTAATTAAAGTTGGATTTAAAAAAAAATTAAAGAGAGTTGACTAGTAAATTAATAAAAAAAATTAAAATTTCTTAAAAATATACATAATTTTTTAATTGATATTATTTTAATTTTTCTCAAAAAAAAATTAATTAACTTCTTTAATTTATGATTCGTCAAATCAATTTTTAAAAGTGTGATAATTATTATTTTTTAAAGTGTTTTTTTAAATACATTAGAATAATATTTTTTTTTAGTTTTCAATATAAAATAATATTAAAATATTAAAAAAATAATTTTAAAAAAACATTAAATTTTAACAAACCGGACACTCGATGGAATGGAATGGTTTGAATTCCAAATTGTTTTCAAGAAAAAGAGTTATAATTTATATACGCGATATGCCCCAACAAGAGGTGGAATAGTCTTCCTGCCTCCATTTTTTCGTAGCCCAAAACCAAAAAGTTTTGAAGTTCGAAACTTAATTTAAATATTTAAAAGATAATTTTGATGAAAGCTAAACTATAAGAATGTGTTCGAAACTTAATTTAAATATTTAAAAGATAATTTTGATGAAAGCTAAACTCTAAGAATGTGTTTGATATTCCGTTTCAGAAATATTTTTAAAAAATTTTAAAATTTTTTTGCTTTTTTATTTACTTCAAATTAATATATTTTTGATATTTTCATATCATTTTAATGTCTTGATGTCAAAAATAATTTTTAAAAAATAAAAAAAATATTATTTTAATATATTTTAAAATAAAAAATAATATCATTATACTTTCAAAGACACTCACGTGAGTTATCGTTAATACAAAGCAAAATAGGAGTTAATCAACCGAAGTAAAGTGAGTGTCATGTATTTTGAGAATGAGGAGGGGAAATGTGTAGGAGGGCACATTCACGTTCTAATGTTTTGTTTTCCTCTCTATTATTTCTTGTATCAAAATAAATGCTGTAAGTTTTTGTATTTGGAGGGGGAAGCTTTGGAGGCCATAGCTTGTGATATATTTCATATGTTAACACGGGTTTTTTTTATCAACTCATTACAATTTCATACAAATTTTAAGAAATAACATAAAAAAAATTATTTAAAAAATAATATTTTTTTTACTCATCGCTAATGATAATAGCTATTGTCAATAATGGTTGTTGTAAATATCCGCTATTGTCATTAACAATTGTTTATAATCACTAACACATTACCATTGTCATTAGCAGTTGTGTGAAGTAGCACAACCAATCCCAAAATTTTATATAAAATAAAGTCTAAACCATCACGATTAGAGGCCAAACAAAACCATAAATTATCAAACCTCAAACCCATAATTGAAACATAATATATTTTAACATCATTTTTATTTGTTAATTATAATCTCAAATTAATGTGTATGTTTTTTTAATATTATTTTTATTTATGTGTATTTTTCAAGTTGTTGATGGATGATTTGAAATTTTAAACATGTTTACACGTTCATTTGTTAATTAACGATATTAAATCATGTTTATATAAACTAAATATGAAAATGCATAATATATATGACAACTTTAAAATCAACATAAAAATAAGCAAAAACAATATTACAAAAGTAGTAATAATAAAAGTAACTTTTAACTAGAAAAATAACACAACATAATTATATACAATTTAATAATACACCTGAGCCTATCCATGTTTTTTATGACAATGAGTGGATGGATCAGTTCCATCAATAACACGACTTTCACCTGTCTATGTAGTCTTATTTTTTGAGATAAAATCATCTAGGCTCAATGTTTCTCCTAACAAGTTAAGTATAGTACGACATGTCTTGAATTAAGAAGATGCATAATAAAGAATAAGTCCATCATCACTGTTAAAATTATGAAAATCAGCCGCAAAATCGTTATTAAGAATGGTGATTGCATTAAAATCGTGATTATAAATAGTGATTTTTCAACCACCATAATTCCTAATAGCGAGTCTTTACAAAACCATATCATTTTCCCAAAACTTTTCAAAATAATATCATTCCTTATTAACTTTCTTGAAACGGAATATATATATATTGTTTGTGAATGGTTGAATTTCCCTGTTCACAGGTGTCAAAGTCTCTAATCTATATTGGGTGGTCTTTGGTGCTCCCAACGAACATGGATACAAATAATATAAATCAATGTAGATGAAAGCAATTGGTTGCTAGAGGAAAACAATTAGTTTAATTAATATATTTCTTATTCTTTTTCGAGAAATAGTTCCTTTTTTTTAATAGTAGGCCGTGAATTAACCTATTCAATCAACATGCAATGTTCTACATTTAATTTTACAAATTAAAAAAAATTAGAAAAAAATATTTAATTTAAAAAACTAATTAGAAAAAGAAAATTAAAAAAAAAAAAGCAAAAACCAGGCGTTGTTGAAACTGGCAAGCTAGGCCAACGCGCATTATTGGACCCTTGGATGTTTTTGTTTGCAACTGGGACGGAGGACATGTCATCAACTTCAATTTTTTTTTGAAGTTGACACAACATTTGATTTGTCTAGATTCTTAAAAATATTAAGGAACTGGAATTATATAATTTGCTTGATTTTAAAGTTGAAATACTAAAGTGTTTCTTTTACGAAACTTATGACATACCATCTATTTTTTATGTTTTTTTTTTATTTCGGTCTCTCTTCTTTCAATTTTATTTTTGTTTCAATAAATCAAAATTAATTAATTCTTAATTAGAACTACATCACACAAAAAAAAAAAAATAGAGAATCAAATTTTAAAAAGGAAAAATTTTGCACAGCTTTTCAACAATAATATGCAAAAGAATAAATAGTAGAATTTTTGTATAATAAAAAACTCACGTTTTTTAAAATAATACTTAATAATGAAGATATAATTTTTTTTTTATCGGAATCATAAAAAATATACATCAATTTTTTAAATCACCAAACTTCAATGCGACAACATCTCACTTTTATTTATAAAAAAAGATTGATTCAAACTGGAGCACTTTTTTTAATAAGAAATTCATATCCACTCACTTTATTGGCGTCTTGCTTCACATGTGTATAAGAGCTGGTACTTGTTTAGTTTAGTATTGAGATTGAATCTATTTCTCATTAAAATTAAAATTTTATTTTTGCTTTAAATTAGTTTTTTTTAATTATTTTAATATGCTAATATTAAAAATAAAATTTTAAAAAATAAAATTTTAATATAATTTGTAAAAATAATAATTTAAAAAACAATTTCTACCTGGCTTCCTCCCGGTCACCAAAAATTTGACCAGCAACTCTCATCATTTGAAAAAAAATGTAGAGAAAAAAATCTCTTAATTCCCGGAATGATAAATGATTGAGTAATTCATACCCACTTGGCCACTTGCATGAAACCAAAACAATTCCCATGCCCCCAAAAATTAGCTCATTCTTTGTAGGTGTGAACTGTGAAGTGTAAGATATTTTTTTAAGAGTATATTTTAATTAAAAATTCATTAAAATAATTTTTTAGATTTTTTTATATCAACACATTAAAATCATTAAAAAACATAAAAAATCCTAATTTAATAATTTTTAAAATAAATCTAAATGTAATTTGAAACACAGGAAAAAACCAGCAAGCATGGGAAAGCTAGTGAGCAATTGTCAATACCATTTCCAGAGACCCAGATGCACGAGACAAGATAAATAATTTTGGCCTAGAGTCTGGCAAGTAGGACCACCCTATTTGGTATTGCCCACCTAGCTACCTTTTACTCACAAGTTACGTGAATCTCATAGGTAAAATGAGAAATGGCAATGCATACAAACTTACTAGGACAGTGGACAAATGACCGTCCGAAGGGACCTCGATCGGCCTGTTTCATATATTTATACGTAATGGAAAAGGACAGCTAAACCACCACATCCTTTGGTTTGTGCTCGATCTTGTGTCTTGTCGGCATGGTGAGATCAACTGTTTGATTTGATAAGTTGTTAATTAAGCTCCCTCTAGTGGTTAAAAGTGGCTTTATGTTTAATCATGTTAGGTATTAGAGTCAACTAATCCAGCTCTTCCACAGTCTATTTACTGCTTGTTTCTTTTGGAAAAAGCAAAGCTTGGATTGCTTGTTTCATGGGACTTGAGAAAGTTACTTGGAACTCAAATAAGGATTAAAGATACTTTTTAAGCCTAAAGTACTGGACTGGAAAAGGTATTTATTGAGGAAATAAAAAAGTTACTTGGTCAAATTTTAATGGAGAAGAGAAAATTCCCGTTGATACCATTTGTCTATAAAAAAATAATTTTTATGTTAGTGGGTTTTTTTCAATGAAAAGAATTTCATCTGGGTTTTTTTTATCATTTTTTTATTTAAAATGATAGGTCTAAACTTGTAAAGTTTTTTATTCTGAGTTTTTAGATCGAGTTTTGAGTTATTTGAGAGGAAGTTGAATTATGAGAGCTAGAAAATGACGAGGAGATGGATGGCTGTATTTGGGTTGACACAAAGTTAGGGGAGGAAAAGGAATGAGATGATTAGATTATATGAGTGGAAGTGTCTTTTATTGGAGTAGATTCTGGTGGAGCAGGGACGACTAACAGAGGTTCCAGGAGTAATAGAAATATGATAGGTAGTTGTTCACGATCAATACCTGTAAATTAAGGAGACATGAATAAACTATAAGGTGTGGTTAGTTTTAGAAAAAGAAAATGAGAGTTGAACTTTATAAATGTGGTTGAGGAGAAATAAGATTTCATGTGCCATTTGCACAAAGTAATGCATTGAACTTATCATCAATGGTGGCTTGCCATTGTGGATATTTGAGGGCAATGGTGGAATATTTTGGTTTTATAAGTGATGTGATGTAGCAGGGTGTTTGGTAGCATTATAGATACACTTTTTTAAAGATGTTATTTAATGAATTTTTTTTTGTTTTCCGTAGGTAGCTGTGAGTGTTTGGATTAGTTTATGTGTATCTCGATTAATTTTTCAAGAATCTAAAATTAATGATTAGTCTCAAAAGTTAAAGTTAATGATTAGATCACTTGGGATCTTAAAATGAGTGGGAGATGATGATTTTTGAAAAAATTTTGTTTTAATCGGAGATACATGATTATTTGAGGAAATTAAATGAGATCTAGAAAATGATGAGGAAGTGGGCCGATTGTGTTTGGGATGACACAAAGTTACGAGAGAAAGAGATATGAGTGAAAGTGTCTTTTATTGGAGTAGATGCTAGTGGAGCAAACATGACTAACGGAGGTTACAGGAGTCATAGAAATATGATAGGTAGCTGATTCATACTCAATACCTGCAAACTCAGTGTTGTACTGGAAAATATTTTAAAAAAAATTTAATTTTTTTTAAATTAATATGTTTTTTATATTTTCAGATTATTTTAATATGCTAATATTAAAAATAATTTTAAAAAATATTATTTTAATGTATTTTAGAAAGAAAAACACTTTAAAAAGCAATCGTTACAACAATTTCAAACACCATTATATATAAGATGAGATAAAAAATTTATCTGTTACTTTATCAAAATAAATTTAAGCACTTTAAGAATTAGAGTGCCTAATAAGAACAAAAGGACAAGATAAAGCTTAAAGTTTATTTTGAGTGTAGGGTTGAAGATAGGGTAACACATGCATGCAACCTGAAGTGCAAATCTTTTTTATAGTGAGACAATTGATTATGGAGCTTTTCAAAAGGAGATTTCATTTCTAAGAGTGATGAAGGCAACCGTTTGACTAGATATGCTGTTGTTTGAAAAGCAAAAGACAGGCATGAAGACTTGGTGAAGTAAGGTGATGAGTCCAATTTCGACAATGCGATGATGTTGACTTTTGCCAGCTCCATTGTGTTGAGGTGCATGAGGTTGGGTAAGAAGATGAGTAATACCAAACGTGGCAATTATAAAGTTTTTTGTTTTTGATCCTCACAACCATTAGAGTAAACTGTAGAAATTTCTTGTGAGAAGTAATTTTGTGAGAAGTAATTTTCAACAGTTGCCTTGAGTTTTAAAAAAATAGTGTAGAAATTGATCTGACTTGTTTTTCATTAGATAAAGCCTTATGTATTTAGTAAAATGATCTCCATCAAAGAATCATCTCAATCCAATAGTTTAAGTTGTTAGGTGAGATCTCAAGATATGATTTATATTATTCTGCAACACACCCCTTCAAGTGAAAACCTTTTGGACTTGAAACTTGTACAGGCTCACATTACCTTGTACTTGATTTTTATCAAATAAATAGGGATGGTGAGAATCGAATTCGTGACCGCTTGGTCGTCAAAGGCTCTGATACCACGTCAAAAAACCATCCAAATTCAATAATTTAAGCTGTTAAGTGAGATCACAAGATATGATTTATATTATTCTACAACACAAACATCATCACTATATGATAGATCAAGTGGACGATGACTTGTAAGTGTTGAAGTACAAGAAAACGGAAAGGAAAAGATTCAATGGATGTATGATTAGTCTTGCAAAATTTTGCCACAAATATGGGGTTTTGTTGCACAATAGGCACACGAAGAACATTCGGAAGAGAGAAAGATAGAGATGAAGAACTAAGTTTTGTTGAACATGTATGAGCGATATGTATACAAATTTGCACCATCACCAACAATTATCTCATTGGGGCCAGTATAATCTGAGTGAAGAGAGAGATTGCCAATATTACATGTAATGTGATGATATGCAACAAAGCTAACGAGCTATCCATGAGAAGAGAAGGAAGGACTAGAACAAGTGTGGTTGCAACAACATTTTGAAGTATAGAGACTTGCATCTGGGGATTCTTTTTAGCAAATGACCCAGCTGATCACAATATTGACACTTAGGAAACCTGCGTCTGTTGTTGGAGAATGATTGTGAAGAATTCGGTCCTCTAGTGTTAGATTGATTGCCTACTATAGGAAGGATTGTTGCAAGCGAAGTTATTAAGGTTAAAAGTGCTGCGAAAATTGCTTTGTTGGTTATTGGATCGCTTACTGTAGTATTTAATAGTGATGGCAGATAAATTATTCTGATTTTCCTCTTTTTTCTTATAAAAAAATTCATTATAATCGATAAATTTGTCAGAAAGATCCTAGAAAATGATAGGAGTGTCCTGAGCTCTAATAGCAGCAGCTAACTCCTTGAATTCACTTCTAATGCCGTTAATGATGTGAATAATTCATCCATGATGGACTTCATAGATTGAAGATAGTATGCAACAAAACAAGTACCACGAGAGAGTCAATTTATCCTTCAAGAACATAATACAAGATTGTGATCGGTTAGCAAAAAGATTATTTAGTTTTTGCCAACCTTCTTGAGATGTTTTGGATAAGGCTATGAGGGTGACAATACATTAAGAATCAGATGTGAGAAGTAAGAAAGAGGTGATCAAGATTATTATCTTTCGGTTTTCTGAAGCAGTAGGAAAGTAAGAAAGTGGTGATCGAGATTACTCTGAGAAAGCCACAAATAATTCCAGCTATCAAGAACGTGGTGGAAGATTTCGACTTTGTTGGCATATTCCACTACAAAGCTTCTTGTTTCCGAGAACAGAAACTGCACTTGTATTCTGAAACACTCCTTGAATAGGCCTTCAAAGTCTTTAAAAGACAGATCGAAACTCTCCAACAACTTAAAGTCTCCCAAGAACTCAGGAATCTAGCCAGTCGAGTTGTTGTGGGAGAGATTAAGATCTTGCAAAAAGTTTGCTCCAAATGCAAACTTTCCAAACTCAGGCGACTACCAAGACTTCTAGGAATTTCTCTAGAAAACCTGGGTTTAGAGACGTATAGATATCCTAGATTCATCAGTTTCTCCACTTCAGTCAGAAGGGACCTGTCAGCACATTCTCTGATAGCACTAAATACGTTGATAAGGTATCAATACTAGCTAATTCTTTCGTTATGGGACCGCCCAAATTATTTTGCGAGATAGCCAAGGACAATAACTTCTGCCAATTTCCCAAACTTGGTGGAAAGCTTCCCGCTAATTATCGAGCCCCATGTTAATTAATTCTACCTAAAGAAGTCGTATATCCCCAGTGAAGATTCCATCCTGCCTGAGATTTTGCTTCCATTAAGAAATAGATCACTCAACTTTTGTAGTTTCACCATAGATCTTGGTATAGTTCCAGTCAAGTTGACGGTAGTTTCACCGAGGTTTCCGATTTCGGTTGGAATGCTACCACGCAAGTGATTTCTCGCAAATGTCATCTTCATGAGCTTTGTGGAAAAGTTGCTTACAATTTCAGGAAGCACCCCTAAGAAATTGTTGTCATCCAAAGCCTCCAAACTGGTGTTATTTGCTACAGAAAAGACAAAATTCAAGTCATCATCTTCACATTGTCCCATATATTAATTCTCACCGATAACCAAACCTTGCAAAGCATGGGAGCTTGACAGTGGTGGAGCTTTCTCAGTGAAGTTGATCTTTCCAATTGAAAAGAAAGGAGATTTGAGGCATTGGAGGAATTTTTCGGAATTAGTCCACTGAATTGATTGGTGAGAATATTAAACACTTGAAGGTTTGGAAGAGTTTGGCCTAAGTCAGGAGGAAGACTGGGTTAACTGGCACAGAGAATAGAGTAAGAGAAGAGAGATTGAATATGGATGGAGGGATCATGCCATTTAGATTTTTTGCACCTAGTGAAAATACTTCAACCTTTTCATTTGTCTAACAACATTTGTTAAGCTCAAAAATAAATACCTGCAACTTCCATATATAATAACCCAAGTTCTCCAGGAAGCTTCCCTGTCAAATTGCCTCTATTTAATCAAGGACTCGGAGATTAGCGCAACGTGAGATGTTGACAGGGATTCCACCATCGAATGTGTTGTTCCTGAGGACCAACCTCTCCAGCTTAAGCAAACGACCTAACTCTTGGGCCGGGAACGTTATGGCTTAAGCTATTATTTGCCGAGTCTAATACCATGAGGAAACTCAAGCTGCCAATGTGGGGAGATAGGCTGCCCACTAGTTGGCAGTAGTGCAGGTCAAGCTCTACAACTCTTTGATGCCAACGTCCACGAGTAAAACCTGACCACTCGCAGAAATGCAAAGATTCATTCCATGAGCTGAGCTTACCAAGGTGATCACCGGTTATTTAAGCTTTAAAAGCAAGCATGGAGTCTGCCAGTCTCGTTTCCTCCATATATTGAGAAGGAAAAAGAGAGGACTAGACTTATTTGCAAGAAGATTGGTCACAATATGCATGAACTCAAGCCAGGCAGCACCATCTTCATGCGAATCTCAAGAGCTTTATTAATAATGACTTTTGAAGATACGGTGATGAAATCTGAAAAATCCAAGTAGCCTAGGAATAGAGTTTTCAAGTTGGATAATTGATTAATTAATTGGTCTTAGCAATCTCATTTATTCTTCATAGTCAAGGTAGTTGATAGCTTATACTTGGTATTTGGTAGATCAAGGTGGTTTGTGGCCAGTACTTATAAAAAATCCATCTTGGTGGAGGTGAGGACTCTTCAATGCTTAAATAAATATTTTTTGAGAGAGAGAAAATACAATAATATTCTAGAAAAAAGATACTCTGAAAATATATATGCAGCATAAAATAAAGATTGTGAATATTAGTTCTAAAGGTCTCATAGTGTATTTATAGCTCATGAGTTTTGTCATTTTATAGAGAAAAATAGCTAGAGTGTAACTTCATCTTTGTGATATTTTAAGTTGTATTCCACTTATTTTATCTAGGTAAAAGATGGATAAATGACTGGCCATGAAAGACTTTAATTCATCTAATGGTCTTGGTAGAGTATAGACTTGTTTAATTAAACATATTTATTGAGAAATAATTCTTCTATGAATTTTATATAAAAATCTATAAAATTGATGATGTTAGACTCAATCATCTCTTGAGTCTGGGCAGCACCAAATCTAACGTGCATGGGCTAGGTACACTACCAAGGCCATCTATGGCTGGTCTCGCCACGCCAGACCCAACGCTTGGGGCTTAGCATGCTGCCAAGCCCAATTGTAGTTGGGTCTGGCTAGCGACAGGCCCAACACGCTTTTATTAGGGCATGTTTGTGTTCTGGAAAATCTATAGAATTAATGGTGTAAGACTTAATCATCTAGTGAGTCTGTGCAGCACCAGATCCAACATGCATAGGTTAGGTACACTGTCAAGCTCATCTATGGCTGGGTCTAGCCAGCGCTAGACCCAACGCTTGGGGCTTATCATACTGCTAAGCCCAATCGCGGCTGGGTCTGACTAGCGACAGACCTAACACGCTTTTATTAGGGTGTGTTTGTGTTCCGAAAAATTTATACCCGTAAGTTTTTCTTGAGACAATGTTTTTTTGGTGTGTGTGTGTGTGTGTGTGTGTGTGTATGAAATCTTGGTTCATCATATGGTAAACAATGTTCAATGATGAACTCGAAGCAGTAAATCGCTCACTTCTGACTATTGATAATGTAAAGTCACGAGGAAATGTAATTGATGGAAAAGCTAGAGCCAACAAAGATGTTTTCTTGTCAGGTCACATTGAATTTGAATTGATGCTAGCAAATGCTGGTTTTCCATGAGCTGAAGACATTTTCGAGGTCCAATTTTGCAAGGAACCCCACTATATAAAATTTCCCCCTTTTCTGGTACAAACCAAGTGGATAAGCTCTTGTTTTCGAATCGAAAAACATGTAGATTTTTCAACTCTGGCTTTGATCACACAAAAATGGATAGGAGTAGGAGATGAGATTAGATGAGATGACAATAACTAGGAGCTTGACTGATAACTTCAAAGGATTAGTTTTGTGATTAAAGAGTTTTTTTGGAATATCATCTACGAAATTTATTAAGTTTTTCTTGATGCATCATATATGTTTTTAAATTTATTTAGAAAGGGGTTTAATCTTAAATTTTGCTCAAACAAATTCAAGGAACAACTTCATTAAAAATTAAACTAAAATGATTTAATTAAATATGACTTGATTAAAATATATTTTAAAAATTAAAGACTAGAATATAATTAATACAGAGATTATATTTCTAAATCTAGAAAAATCAAGTAAGGACTTGATTGAGTTAATTTCTAAAATTTTCCTGAATAAATATATGGATATTATTAAAGGGGCAAATTGATATTTTATCAATTTATAGGGTTTGTCAGATTTTCCTATAAATAGTAAACTATACCTTTTATTTTTTAGTGGTTGTCTGTTAGACAGAAAAATTACGTAAGTCACAGAATAGAGAGCTGACACTTCAAGCATAGCAAATCCTCTCTCCTAAATTGGAATTTAGACGATTTCTCACTTGTGGTTCGTGTGGATTATCATTGGAGGCCAGAAAATTAGACGACTTGTGGTTTGCGACAACCCAACCTTTAAAGAATTATTCAAATCCGAAGAAGATCAGA
>Ga0307511_10006713_pt1 | contig 11592 bp, 11 predicted proteins | sample 13_EM_MG_FD_200266 | JGI IMG/M metagenome (GOLD analysis project Ga0307511, IMG submission 200266) | Populus trichocarpa ectomycorrhiza microbial communities from riparian zone in the Pacific Northwest, United States - 13_EM | ecosystem: Host-associated > Plants > Roots > Unclassified | place...
AAAGAACTCGAAGTGTTGCCCGGTCTCTTCGGCGAGCCGGTCCGCGGTCCGATGAAAGTCGTTGCGTGTCGCCTGGTGGGCCGCGGCGTTCTCTTCTCGCATCGCAACGAACAAACCTTTGAGATCGTCATCCATCACGAAGCTATTTTACCTCGGTCAGGCTACGCGCTACGGACCGTAGATTCTTCGTTCTGAGAGTCCTCAAGACAGCGCCCACTTCTTCCCCGCATCAATAACGTGTTTCAGTTCCTTCGGCGTACACGCCTCGGCGTAAATCCTCGCTACCGGCTCCGTTCCTGACAGCCGGAACAGCAGCCAGGCGTTGTTGTCGAAGATCAGTTTCACGCCGTCGGTCTTGTTCACGCCGCGGACGGTGAAGCTGTCGATCGACGTCGGCGGGTTGGCCAGTTTCTCGGCCAGCGAGTCCTTGAGCTGCGGCGTCAGCTTCATGTCGATGCGCTTCGAGTAGAAGTAGCCGAACTCCTGGTACATCTCCTCGATGAGCTGGTTCAGCTTCTTGCCGGTGTGCGCCACCATCTCCGCGACCAGGAGGCATGCCAGGATGCCGTCCTTTTCCGGCAGATGGCGGTACATCGACATGCCGGCGCTCTCTTCGCCGCCCATGGCGATCTTGTCATCGAGGATCAGCTCGCCGATGTATTTGAAACCGACAGGCGTCTCGTGCAGCTCGACCTCGAGCTTGCGGGCGATGGCGTCCATCAGATGCGTCGTGGCCACGGAGCGGGCCAGACCGCCGGGGATTTTGCGCTCGCGCTTCAGGTAGATGGCCAGCAGCGAGAGGATGACGTTCGGCGAGACGAAACGGTTGCGATCGTCGATGATGCCGAAGCGATCGGCGTCGCCGTCGGTGGCCAAGCCGAGGTCGAAGCCCTCGTCGGTCACGACCTTGCGCAGCTCGCCGAGGTTCTTCTCGTTGCATTCCGGCGAAAAGCCGCCGAAGTAAGGATCGCGATAGTTGTGAATGATCTTCACCTCGACGCCGGACTCGAGGAGGAAGTAGTCGAGGTAATCGCGCGACGTTCCGAACAGCGAGTCGATGGCGATGCGCAGGCCACTCTTGCGGATCGTATCGACGTCGACTTTCGTCTTGAGCTCGTTGAGATAGCGGTCCTTCGGATCGATCTCTTCGATCAGCTCCGCTTTCTCGTAGACGTCGACGCGCTGGCCGGTGGCGGCAACGGCGTTGATCTCTGCCTCGATTTGTTTGGTGATCTCAGGCAGGGCAGGAGCACCGTTCGATGTCGAAAACTTCAGGCCGTTGTACTCAGGTGGATTGTGCGAGGCGGTGAAGTTGATGGCTCCCATCGCTTTGCGGCGGATGGTCTCGAACGAGGCGCAGGGCGTGGGAACGTCGCGCGTGCAGAGGTAGGCCTGAATGTCGTTGAAGGCCAGGATGCGGGCCGCTTCCGACGCGAACTTCTCGGAAAGAAATCGCGTGTCGTAGGCGATGACGACGCCGCGTCCCTTCTGATTCGATTTCTTGAGGTAGTTGGCAATGCCCTGGCTGGCTACCCGGACGTTGTCGAAGGTGAAGTCGTCTCCAATGATGCCGCGCCAGCCCGACGTCCCGAATTTGATCATGTCTCTCCCATCATGCGGCGTGGGAACTTAGCACAGAGGCAGGGACGAGGGATGAGGGACGAGGGGAAAAAGGTGGGCAGGAGAGCGCGTCTGCATCTCCCTCGTCCCTTGTCCCTCGTCCCTGCCCCATGGCCCGATTCACGCAATATCATTGCCCGACGATGCCAGAGCGGCCTGTCCTGTTGATTGCTGACGATGACGAAGACGTCCAGCGGCTGCTGACTCTGTATGTCCGTCCGCTTGAGTGCGAGGTGCTGACGGCGCGGGATGGGGAGGAAGCGCTGGCTGTTGCCCAGTCGCGGCTGCCGGATATCGTCCTCCTCGACGTCATGATGCCGAAGCGGAGCGGGTGGGAAGTCTGCCAGGCTCTGAAAGCTGTACAGCGCACCTCGCACATCGCCGTCGTGCTCGTCACCGGCCGAGGGGATGTCAAAGACCGGCTGACCGGCCTGCAACTTGGCGCCGACGACTACCTCGTCAAACCGTTCAATCGCGACGAAGTCGTCAAGCGCATCAGCGCCCTGCTCCATCGCAAGCATCGCGAAATGCCTGCCATTGCGGAGGCCGCCAAGCTGTCGGAGAGCATGCTCTTCGATCGCGCCAGCGGCCTGCCGACCGTCCCGATGGTCCTGAGCCGGCTCAAGGAAATGCTCATCGAACAGGGCGAGATCGGCATCGTCTATGTCGACATCGAACAGTTCGAATCGATCGAAGCCGAGTACGGATGGGCCTTCTTCGACGAATTCCTCCGCTGCGCCGGCGAAGCGGTCAATGCTGAGGCGAGGGCGCGATTTCCGAAGGCCATCGTCGCCGCCAACCTCGTCGGCGGCTCGAGCTTCTACATCTTCTTCGAATCGCGCGGCAGCGATCTGCGGCAGGAAGCAGCCTTCGATCTGATGGCCAACGACATCCGCGAGAAACTCATCGCCGCCATGCGCGAGCGCTTTCCGAACATGCAGCAGGGACAGATCGGGTTCTTCGTGGGCGCCGCGCGCATCGACTACCGGCCGCAGATCCGGCTGGAGCGGCAGGTTTATCAGGGGATGCAGACTGCCGGCGACGCCGTGCGCGATGCCGAGCAGCAGCGCAAGAAGCAATTGACGCGCGAGCTGCGCGACATCATCCGTCGCAAACGGGTGACGACGCTCTTCCAGCCGATCGTCTGGGCGCGCGAGGGGACGGTGTTCGGGTACGAGGTGCTGACGCGCGGCGCGGCGAATTCGTCGTTCCGCAATTCGGACATGCTCTTCGCCTTCGCGCGCGAGGCCAATCTGGCCTGGGCGCTGGAGACGGTGGCACTGGAGGCGGCCCTGAAGCGGCTTCGCTCCTTCGCGCTCAATGGCCGCAAGTTTCTGCTCAATCTCGAGGCGGAGATGTTCGAGGAGTCGGAGTTCCGCATCCACGAGATGGTGACGTTTTTCTCGGAGCATCGCGGCAACTTTGTCTTCGAGCTGACGGAGCGCGCCGCCATCGAGGACTACGCAGTTTTCCGCCGTCTGCTCGATGAGTTCCGCGACAAAGGGATCGAAGTAGCCATCGACGATGCCGGTTCCGGCTATGCCTCGCTCGAAGCGATCGCCGCACTCGCTCCCGACTATCTGAAGATCACAAAGGGTCTGGTCTCGACACTGGCCGACGAGCCGATCAAGCAGGACCTGGTGAAGATGCTGGTCGATCTTGCCGCCAAGATCGGCGCGAAGACGCTGGCCGAGGGGATCGAGACCGTTGACGAGTACGAATGGTGCCGCGACCTCGGCGTCGATCTTCTGCAGGGCTACTATCTCGCCCATCCGCAGGACCAGCCGGGCGAAGGTGATGCCGAAGTGAAGGCTTCGCTCGATGCGGACGCGCAGCGGCGCGTGGCAAGCGCGGCGCGCTGAGGAGCGCAGCCGCGCCAGCCGGCGGGACGCCAGCGCTCCGGCGCCGTAATTCGATCACCGTGATCTCCGGCGAAATCCCGACGCCGAATCGCCACGGCAGCAGCCAGTACCCCGTCCCTGTATTGACGTAGAGCTGCGATCGCCCATCCCGATAAAGCCCCATATGGTAGGGGAGAAAGACTCCGGCCAGCGACCAATCCAGCGGACGAAACGCGAATTGTCCGCCGTGCGAATGCCCGCACAACGTGAGCAACACTCCGTGCTTTTTCCCCTCGGCGAATGCTTTCGGCTGATGCGCGAGCAGGATCGGAAACGCGTCCGCCGCTCGCCCACGCATTGCCGCATCGACATCCGGCGCCAGCCTCGGCGTGCGCGCAGCAAAGTCGGAGATGCCCGCGATCCAGATGTTTTTCACGGCTGCTCCTTCGTTGACCAGAAGGCGAATCCGGCTCCCGCGCAGCCGTCCGATGACTTCGAACGGCTGGCCGTACATCTCGTGATTGCCGAGGACGGCAATCAATGGCAGCCGCGGATCGAGCACGTGCGTCGCAGCAAGAAGCTTCGTCGTGAAGATCGGATCGTCGTCGATGTTGTCGCCGGCAAGGAGGATGACGTCCGGCTTCTGCGCTGCGGCGGTAGCGAAGATCGTCTCCAGCCGCGAGGTGCGTGAATAGAGTCCCGTGTGCAGATCGGAGATCAGCGCGACGCGGAATCCCTGCAGCTCCGGCTTGAGATCATCGATCGCAATCGGCACGCGCTCGACGCGCAATGGGACGAGCGCGTTCCAGATGCCTGCCATACCGACGACGATCGTCGTCCACAGAAAAATGCGTGACGGCCACCGCGCAAATCGAGCAAACGTCACGCGCCCACGAACCGTCAGCCACGGAATCGCCATCAACATTGCGAATGCGGAGTAGAGGATGGCAAAGCTGTTCCAGGCAAACCACGGAGGCCCGAGCGTTGCCCGCACGAATCGCGAAAAATCCATCCGGGCATTGAGTATCGGGAAGAAGACCCACATCACGTTCCCGATCGCGATCAGTGCGATCAAGAGCCCGCGACGTCGCGGATGCACGCGCACCAGGATTCTGAACGCGGCGATGTTCGCGATGAGGAATGTCGCCAGTACGATCGCAATGATCAACGCGGTCATGGGCGGAGGATTGTAGCCGGGGCTGCGGCTCTGCAACTTGCACGGACAGCCGCCGTACACGCTCCCGGGAGATCTGATGAAACCAAGTCACGTGCTGGTCTGGGCGCTCATTCTTACCGCTGTGACCTTTTTCGCTGTCTTTGTGATCGACGGTCCGGTCGCTTTCGCAGTAGTCAGGGTTGCGCCCGCGCTCGGCCCGGTCATCAATGCACTGACCGGCGCAGTTGAAGTCCTCTTTGCCTTTCCTCTTTCCAAGTTTGCCTCGGGTGCCGTGGTGTTACTCGCTTCCATCGTCCTTTTCTTTTTTCGGCTCAGGCGATCGACGGCCTGGCTCCTCCTCTTCGTCAGCCTGTCCCAACTGACGACGCGTCTCGTCGCCGGGGTCTTGAAGAAACGTCTTTTTGCGTCCGCGGCCCTTTGAAGCATTCACAGGCGCCCAATGGCACGATCGCTTCTTTGTCCAGGGCAGTAGTTCGTTTCCGTCGGGTCATGGAGCCCATTTCTGGGGCTTCTTCTTTGCGATCGCCATTGCCTTTCCGCGATACCGCGTTCCATTTCTGATTCTGGCTTTGGCGATCTCGCTGGCGCGAGTGCTTGTCAACGATCACTACGTTGGCGACGTCGTGGCTTCGGCGGCCATTGCAGCGTTCGTCGCCTACGGCTATGCGCTCATTCTTGTCCCGCGCGCGCTCAGCGTACGGTCGAGCGAAGAAGCGGCGGCCGCGAGATAGAATCCGCGACGCTTGACTCGCCGTGGCCTGAAGCAAGGGCCTCAAAAGGAGTCCCGATGTCCGTTCAGCAAGACCAAATAGTCCGTAATGACGCAAGGGGAACGATCCTCGCCGGCGGCATCGCTCTCATTGGAGGCGCGCTGGCGTTTCTCGGAGTGTTCTCCTACCTCGCTGCTCGCTTTCACTACCCCGAGGTTCTCGATGGCAAGGCGAGCGACGTGCTGCCTGCGCTTCTGGCGACTGGTGCGACGGGACGGGCTGCCTGGGCTCTCTATGCAGTGCTTCCGCTGGTTTTCATCCCGGCCGGTGTCAGCGCGTTCGAGGCTCTTCGCAAGCGGGCCGCCGGCCCGATGCGCGTCGGAATGCTCTTCGCGTTTCTGGCGGCAGTGAGCATGATGCTTGGCCTCATGCGCTGGCCGAGCGTGCATTGGGCACTGGCGAGCGCATGGGGCGGTGCAGCGGAAGGCGAGCGGCTGGTGCTCGCTGCGATGTTCAATGGACTGAACGTCTACCTCGGCAATTTCATCGGCGAATTCCTCGGGGAGCTCAGCTTCAGCGTGTTCTTCGTCCTCTCAGGAGTCGGTCTATGGCGACATCAGCGAGCGCCGCGCTGGCTGGCCTGGTGGGGCATTGCAACGGGCGCTCTCGGTCTGATTGGTATGTGGCGCAACGTGATACAAGTCGTAGGTGCCATAGCAGCGATTAACAATTACCTGCTGCCGGCCTGGATGATCGGCTTCGGTATATGGCTCGTCATTGCCAGCCGCAGAACGGCTTCTGTCGACGCCGCCTGACTCTGTTCCTATTTCGACTTCGGCCGTACATCCATTCGAGAAGAAGTAGAATTCAGGGCAAAAGGAGAACGCGATGCCAAAGTATGTAATCGAGCGCGAATTGCCGGGTGCAGGCAAGCTTTCCCAGGACGACCTGCGCGCCATCTCACAAAAGTCTTGCGGCGTGCTGAACAGTATGGGTCCCTCGATCCAGTGGCTGGAGAGCTTTGTCACAGACGACAAGATTTACTGCGTCTACATCGCTCCCAACGAGGAAATGGTGCGCCAGCACGCACAAGAGGGCGGCTTCCCAGCCAATCGGGTCTCCGAAGTCCGAAGCATCATCGGCCCGACTACCGCAGAAGCACCGCACGCGTAGATCGTGACTCGAAGTACCATGCATGTCGCGCCAGCTCAGGCCGGCCAAAGAGGAACGTAATGAAAAACGTCGTCATCGTGCTTGTTGTGCTACTGGCGTCCGCTTGCAGAACGCCGTCATCCGTCACACCGCTCACTGTTCCGCTGAAATACAAAACGATGGCCAGCCCTGCCGAGGTTCCTTCGCTTCCCGCGTGTACAGCGATATCGAAGATCGAAGTCGAAGATGTGCGCGACGAGAAAGCGATCGGCAAACGCTTCGTCCAGGACAATCCGTCCGCTGTAGCGCCTGTGACTGCGTCGACCGACATCGCTGCATGGGTCAGGGAAGGGTTCGAAAGCACATTGGAGCACGCCGGCGCTCACGTCGGCGGTAAAGGATCGGTTCTCCACGTCCGAATCGAACAGATCACCACGAATGAAAATGTGTTGCATCGAGCGGGATACGACGGCCGCATTGCATTGTCGCTGGAACTGTTGCCTCCAGGCGGCGGACCTGCGTGCTGGAGCGACCGGGCGGAAGGATCTTCAGAGAATTATGGATACGCCGGCAGCATCGAAAACTATCAGGAGACGCTGAATCACGCGTTGGACCGCGCTGCTTTGCATGCACTGTCATCTTCAGGATTCAGGAAAGCCGCCTGTTCCTGTGGTGGCAACTGACGGCTGATTGGAGCCGGACCAGTGATCGCGCCTGTGATCTTGCGGGCGGCGTATTTCACGGGTTGAGCAGCACCGCCATCCCGATGAACGGCGGGCCGCAGGCGTTGTTGGGACAACTCATATTCGAATAGATCACCTGGAACGCTGGATCATTTGTGGGCATCCAGATCTGATAGTCGTCGAACATGCTCTTTTCTTCATCAGTGAGGAGCGAGCCGGACGGCCATAGATAGTTTACGCGGCGGGCGCGGGTGATCGATTCCCAATCTTCGAAATCGACGAGTGATGGGTCACCGGTCGTGGCGCTGTCGGCGTAGAGAAGCTTCATCGGCTTGAACTGATCGGCTCCGCCGCTGTTCGTCGTGTTGTGATTGAAATAGAGCTTGTAGCGCGCGCCGCCGATGTGGACCGGCATCGGCGCCTGGATTCCGGGAATGGTCTTGGGACAGCCGCCCGCGCCGTATTGCAGATTCCAGCGCGTGCCGTCCCAGACCGCGTATCCGAGGTTGAAAAACGTGCTGCTGCAGCTCTTGTCGGTGCCGAAATGCAGCGTCACCACCATGAACGTGCCGGGCTCGCCATCCCACGTCCAACTGTTGAGCGTCGGAAGGCCAACCTTCAGTTGGCGCGCCGCATCCACCTTCAGATTGCCATCGCCGGCCACGCCGACGGCGAGCGATGCCGCGCACGGTCCGGCGGCGAGGAGGTCTGCTTCCTGGCAGATCGTCGCCGATCCAGAGTGAAAGTCGCGGCCGAGCCATCCGTCGCGGCTGTCGACGGAGTGAACGCGAGCGTGACCGTCGGCATCGGACGCTTCGTAGAAAAGGCGAACGTTTCCGCCGAGGCGCGGGCTCAGCGCGACGACCTGGAAGGTGGCGGGTCCGGTCCCTTGCTGACCTGCCGCATCGTTGCGCCGGAAGCCGAAGCCGGAGAGGCCGCTGTAGCTCGCCACCGAATCCGCCGACGCCGTGATCGGCGCGCTCATCGTGCCGATCTTGATGCCCTTCTCCGACGACGACATCGGGTCGTAGTAGAGCTGCGCTTTTCCGGCCAACCCAACGCCGGCCTCGGCGCCCCACAACAACGCATACGGTTTGGTGTTGCCATCGGAAACGATCCTGGCCGCGGTGGCGAAACTGTTGCCGGTTCCGCGAACCTGCCAGAACTCCTCGTCTGTCGTCACGATGACTGAATTGCCATCGACCGATGTGGAGCAGGCGGTATTGACACAGGCGCGAATGGCGATGCGATATTCGGTTCCCGACTCGAGCGCGGTGAGTGTGACCGACGTCGTCGAAGACGCCGCAACGAAGGTGAGCGGCGCACCGCCCACGGTTTCCGTCGCAGTGAGCAGGTAGTGATCGACGCTCGATGAAACCGCGTTCCATTGCGCCGTCAGCGATGACGACGAGGAGAACGTGCTCGCGCCAACAGTCTGCGCGTTGCGCTTGGCGACTGTAAGCGATGCATTCCACGGCGCTCCAACCGCCCGTCTTCTGTCAGCGTGTGCTGAGAAGCACATGAGTAGGCAGCAACAGGCGGCGAGGAATCGCATGAACGACATCGTACGCGCAGGATCCCGAGGCGTAGCGCCGGCGGCCCGCCGGCTGGACCGCCGCCGGCTCGGCGGCAGGTCATCAGGAGCAGACGCCTGACGTACACTTTTCATCATGTTCCCCTATCTAGTCGGGACGCTCGTGCTTGCGCTATTGCTTCTCGACATGGCCCGCCCTTCAACGGCCCCTCGGCGATCTCCGATGATGCGCATCCTTCGCGGCGCGCCATTCGTGATCGTGGCCGCGCTCAGCATTTACGTCGCCGCCCAAGCTCCTCACGGCCGCAAGCCGTTCGCGATCGACCTCAGCATCTCCCGCGCGGATCTGGCCTGGTCGATGACGAAAGTGGCCCACCTGCGAAGCATCGCCGTCATCTTCCTCCTGGCCGTCCTGGCTGTCGGGACGCAGCGCCTGATGCTGGCGTTCGCGCTCACCATGCTGGTCGGCGTCGGCTGGGAACTGGCGGAAGCGACGGCCATCAGACACTACGCCCGCCTCGCAGATCTGGCTCCTAATCTCGTATCCGGTCTGGCAATGCTTGCTGTGCTCGCAGGGATTCGCTGGATTGTCCAAACGAGATACAAGTCACGCGAGCTGGCGGTGTAGTTCGGAGCGCCGCCGGCTCGGCGGCTGGACCGCCAGCGGCTCGCTGGCGGTTGCGTTCAGGACTCGCCGCCGAGCCGGCGGCGGTCCAGCCGGCGAGCCGCCGGCGCTCCGGCTCGCTCCGCGCTACGAACTCCCTGCCGCAGTCTTCTTCTGCGCCACCACCCTCATTGAGTGATCGAGGATCCGTTTGCGGATGCGGATCGATTGCGGCGTTACTTCCACCAGCTCGTCGTCCTCGATCCATTCGAGGCATTGCTCGAGGGTCATGATCTTCGGCGGCGTTAGCTGCACGGCCATGTCGGAGCCGGAGGCGCGCATGTTGGTGAGGTGTTTTTTGCGGCAGACCTGGACGACCATGTCGGCGTCGCGGGAGTTTTCGCCGACGATCTGGCCACCGTAGACTTTGAGTCCGGGTGAAACGAAGAGGATGGTGCGTTCCTGGAGCGGCTCGATGGCGTAGGCCGTCGTATCGCCGCCTTCTTTGCTGATCAGCGCTCCGCGGTTGCGGCCGGCGATCTCGCCGCGGTAGGGGCCGTATTCGAGGAAGGTGTGGTACAGCAATCCCGTGCCGCGCGTTTCGGTGAGGAACTCGGTGCGGATACCGAAGAGGCCGCGGGTGGGAATCTTGAACTCGATGCGTACGCGGCCGGAGCCGGGGTTGACCATGTCGGTCATCTCGCCGCGCCGGGTCTGCAGTTTCTCCATCACCGCGCCGACGTGGGCTTCGTCGATGTCGACGACGAGCGCTTCGTACGGCTCGCTCTTGCGTCCGTCGATCTCTTTCAGGATGACCGTCGGACGCGACAGCGCGAACTCGAAGCCTTCTCGGCGCATGTTCTCCGCGAGGATTGAAAGATGCAGCTCGCCGCGGCCGCTGACTTCGAAACGGTCGGGGAGATCGGTTTCCTTGACGCGCAGCGCGACGTCTTTGCGCAGCTCGCGGTCGAGGCGTTCTTTGATGTTGCGGGAGGTGACGTATTTGCCTTCGGTTCCGGCGAACGGCGAGTCGTTGACCAGCCAGAACATCGAGACGGTCGGCTCGTCGATGGCGATTGGCTCGAGAGCCTCAGGATCTGCAGCCGAGGCAAACGTCTCGCCGATCTCGACATCGGCGAAGCCGGCTACGGCTACGATCTCACCCGCGGAAGCCTCTGCAACTTCTTCGCGGCGGAGACCTTCGAAGGCAGTCAGTTTCGTGACGCGTCCCTTTTTGTGCGTGCCGTCGCGGAGGATCAGGATGACATCCTCGGCCTGCCGGAGCTTGCCGCGCTGAATGCGCCCGATGCCGAGGCGGCCGACGTAGTCGTTGTAATCGATAGCGGAGACGAGAAGCTGCAGCGGCGCATCGGCGTAGCCGGGCGGCGGCGGGATGCGTTTCAGGATGGCGTCGAACAGCGGCCGGCAATCCTCAGTCGTATCGTCGAGGTTCGTTCGGACGATGCCCTGGCGGCCGATGGCGTAGAGGATGGGGAAATCGAGCTGCTCGTCCGAGGCCCCGAGCTCGATCATCAGATCAAAGACTTCGTTGACGACCTCGGTCGGACGCGCATCCTGGCGATCGATCTTGTTGATGACTACGATCGGCAGGAGGCCCAGGCCGAGTGCCTTGCGAAGAACGAAGCGCGTCTGCGGCATCGGACCTTCGGCGGCGTCGACGAGGAGGATGACGCCGTCGACCATCGACAGGACGCGCTCCACTTCGCCGCCGAAATCGGCGTGGCCGGGGGTGTCGACGATGTTGATCTTCACTTCGCTCGGATGGATGAAGGCGGCGGGAAGGTCATGGCCGGAGGCGGTATGGGTGGCCTCGTGATGGACGAGATGGCCGAGGGCGTCGGGCTCATCTACCAGATAGCGAATCGAGGTGTTCTTGGCCAGGATGGTGATCCCGCGCTCTTTCTCGAGATCGTTCGAGTCCATGACGCGCTCGTCCATCTGCTGGTTGGCGCGTACGGCGCCGGCCTGGCGGAGGAGGGCATCGACGAGCGTGGTTTTCCCATGGTCGACGTGGGCGATGATGGCAACGTTGCGGATGTCGTATCGAAACTGCGGCATGTTTGGGCGTTAACGTGTGACGGCTCATTGAATTCCTGTGAGTGGCGGTCGCGCGGTTGCGGGGTTTCGCGGTGATTGGGTTGCTGAGTTGCCTGGTTGGAGTTGCCCCGATTTCGTGGACACCTGAAGATTTGGGGGGATCCACGATGCCGAGATACCGAAAGCCGTATCCGAAGGAGTTGAGAGAGAAGG
>Ga0307511_10006714_pt1 | contig 11591 bp, 7 predicted proteins | sample 13_EM_MG_FD_200266 | JGI IMG/M metagenome (GOLD analysis project Ga0307511, IMG submission 200266) | Populus trichocarpa ectomycorrhiza microbial communities from riparian zone in the Pacific Northwest, United States - 13_EM | ecosystem: Host-associated > Plants > Roots > Unclassified | place...
CGGCGGCCTCGTACTAGTCGTGTGTTTTGTACCCGGTACGGTTCAGAACTTGAGCACTCTAGTCTCCGCAAAAATTGCAGGGCTGAGCCTGAACCAATGATTTTGAATCGGGGATGACTTCCTTCTATCACTCTCGGCCCTCAATTCTCGCTCTCTGATTTGGTGCATATGTCTGCTTAGATCAACGATAATATAAAATCTGGTTGGTACTCTATTGTCTAAGAATACAATTGACTTTTCATCTGCAATATCCTTGATCATGATGCGGCCGGGACATTCAACGGCTGAGAGGCCACCAGCTGCGATGACGACGTACATGGCTGACAGAGCACTCCGGGTGTGCATTTACAGATACCAAATTAAAGCTATCCCAGAGTATGATCTTCACTATCATTCAGCCTATATCTGCTAACCTGCAGGCAGCCCTTAGGTATCCCTATCATGGCGAACAGACATGCTGTGACGAAGACTGAACAGAAAGCTGGGTGAGGTACGTAAGAGGGAGTGGCTAGTTCACACTTCTGTTGGCCACCTTGGGGTCCGCCCATAGAGGCCCACATCGATATCAGACACAGGTCAGAGGATCAGGTTCTACACCTTAGCATCTGCACTTGAATAAGAAGTGAGCTCATTTTATCGATGTGGCAGTTGGGACTCGAGGAACGCAACGCAAAAAAGCCAATCATTCTTCTGCATCTCACCCATCGTGCTAGTTGGGTATGTGAAGTTTGGTTAGTTTCTTGTGGCTTCGGGAGATCCAGCTTATCCAGTGTATCCATTTCTCGGGATCCATATTAGAGATGGAGATGGACAGATATCACTGGAAAAGAGGTGGCCTAAATTTCAACGAAGGACCCTGGAGCGGGGATCTTTCTCGACTGTCAAGTGCCATTTATGTTAAGAAGTCCTGAACTCTAACGGAGGGAGAGGGCCTAGGCTCCAACGGATTACCCAGAAGCCATGAGGGCGAGACAAAAAACACGTCACGCAACATATACCCCCAGTACGAATAGTCTGGTTGCAGCCCCAGTTATAGTGTGCATCGTGCATCGTTCTCCACCGGATCCTACTTTTAATCCACGCCTCGATCAACGGTATCTTTGCTCATCACACATTTTGACTACTCTACTGGCTATGGCTCAATAGCCTAGGATGCCGCTTCTGCATGATATTAGAGCAGTTTCAAAGAAGCCAATACCACCCACAGCCAGGAATCGAGTACGTACATACGAGGTACATTATTCCCGGTCAGCATGGCTCGGGATATTGCGTTTAGTTGGGGCTAGATAGAGAAAAGCACAGAATAAAAAGCAAAAAGTTTTCGAACACCCCTCCAAAACATCACCAGAGCTCTCGCTATCCTGACCAGCTTCATGCACGGAAACTTGGAGATAATCAGTCCTATTCGAGGCTTGAAAAAAGGCCTAAGTGAATGGAAGCGTTGGGAAGTCCATGTATGGTCCATTGATGGCTCAGTATTGAAGAACTTACTAAACGAAGCTCAAACTGTGTCGAATCATTCAATTGATGGACCCACGAGTATACCCGGGTGCATCAATAGGCCTTGGGCTCAGTAGTGTGTGTGTGTGACGGTTTGGTAACCAACCAGCCTGCATGTATATTTGGTTTACCGACTCTAGGACAGTTCTCAATTGAGATTCGGTTTATGCCTTTCTTCACATTCAAAGGGCAGAAAGAAACTTTCAACACAATTACGCAAGATAGGTTTTTGAAATCGAACGGCACCTATACGGATTGGCATGGGGGTAGACGTTGCTAGTACATGAGACGGCGCATACAACTACCTAATTTACCTACAAATCTGTGAGACAAATGTACATGATGCTGACAGGCAGTGAGCGAAGGGTCTCACACTTACAGTACTATAAAAAATTGGTTGCCTTTGTGTCTCTCACGGCCACTCGGTAAAGAGATCGGCATACATACAAGTCCGACATGGTAAATAGCAAGCCTTTCAAAAGCTCAGGGCCTATGAGTACTGTCACACTACAGGATAGTGAACGGACCTCCTTATTGTGCTGCAAAGGAAATTCTGGCGTAACAATTTCTGCTAGTGGCGTACCCCACTCAAGTGACACCTGGGTGTGGATGGAAGTATGTACTTAAAGGTGCTGGTAATGACCCCCTCCCCAATACTGTTGTGGAGGAGGTTATATCAAACGCCAAGAAAGACGGACGGACGTCGTCATAGTCTTGTTACGTCGTCATTGCGCGTTTGGAGAGTTAGGTTGGCTGACAAAATAATATACCTTAGCTGACACTGCTGGACATAACGTTCCCGAAAGACACAAGCACCGCGCGACTCTGATTGTCCCCAACTACACAGGCGTGGTTTTGGCAACTACTCAATGATGCAGAGCGAGAGCCCATTCTCGAGCGCGTCGCTGAGTAAAGTCCTTCGACTGGCAGAGGTCCTGGGAACTGACGGGGGAAGCATCACAGCCTCTATGGTTCTCCAGAGAATAAACCGAGAAGTTTTGTGGGGCTTAAATAGCTCTCTTGGGATTTCTGGCGGAACCGGTACCATGCTTCTTCAATTGGAAGGGTTTATTAGCTACCACAAGTATGAAGATGACCTTGGGGAAGAAAAGTCCAAAGATGTTTATCGGGGGCAAAGATTTGATTTGGTAGGCTTGCCTATACCACTTGACACTTGACCCCTCCCAAATCCACCTCATCCTCTTGAGAAAACTCTCACCACCCCATACAGATCACGCTTCATTAAGTTGAAAAGCATTCTAAATCTTGTTCCTATATCAGGGTAATATACCGTTGGATATGAAGACTCCCGTCCATTCACCTAAGCAGAATACACCACTCGTATCCCCACCAACGATACTACCCACAGAACCTATACCCTCACCATATCCAAACCCTTCGTTAACATCACCATTGCATGCAGATCCGTACTCTACTCTTGCAGGCAACCACAATATCAACTTCCCTCTGCCGCACCAGGGTGGCGATTTCCATGTTATGGCACACCAGAACGCTATGTTATTGAGCCCACATATGGGCCAACCTCCAATCCTGGGTCTCCAGTCTGTTTCCCCTTTTTCTTCCGAGGATAGTGGGAGAAAAAGGTCAAGGGAACGAGAGGCCTTAGACCCAGGTGAAAATAGTGACAGTGATCACTTGGAAGAGGGTTATATAGAGGATGAAGCGGATGTAAATATGCAGCGGTTACATTTGCAAACTTCAGAGATACCGCTAGTCCCCGGGCAGAGGCTAGCCTCTTTCCCTACTCACAAGGAAACACCACAGTTACAGCCAAGCTTGACGATACCTTCATACCCAACGAAGGTTCACAAGATTGGGACTTCGCGGCCCCGAAAGAAGCAGTCACCTTCACCCGCTTCTTCAAGCACACATCCTGGAGTTGATAGTGGAGGCACAGCTGCCAAAAAAAGGTCTGGAATCTCATTGGTCGAAAGAATCTGGCATGGCATATACGAAGGAACGAAGCTAGCAAAGCAGTTTCGCGGGGAGATCGGGTTGGACGTATGCCATACTCCTTGAACGATAAATGCTCTCGCTCCAAGCTCATGAAATGAAATAGATTGCACAGGCGGCAAGGACAGTCAGCTTGCAATTAAGAAACGTAGGGAACAACAACTCAATCAGTCAACAGGTTTTTATATCCTTCATGAGTTATCGGGGAAGAGAGGCTAACTGGTCTACTAGGTATTTCAAGACATTAATAGGCACTGCTCGACGCTATACTCGTCAAGTAACAGCTTCCGCATCCTTGACTTGATCATGCAAGCTATCTGGGTTGACCTCTTCCACGCCCGGGTGGCAACACTTGCCTCTGAACCACAAAACCAATATAACTCTCCAACCGATAACAATATATTGGCGTTGAAGGAATCACGGACACTTTTTGAATGCTCAGAAAAAGAGATGCGCAACAAACTCGCTATATGGTCTGGATATAAGAAAATCAAGGATACTGAGGGCTGGCCTGCGCTTATCTTTGCTGAAGAAGGTGGAGGTGTGTACAATGTGTGCAAATATAACAGCACTCCATGACGCAGCAAGGTATCTACAGACAGCAGTCATGCGGCTGCTATTAGAAAAAGATGCCAACATGCATGCAGTCACCAAGCAAGCGGAGGCGGCTTTACATTCCGTATTTACTACCCCTATAACAGATTCTCACCTCAGGGACTCAAAGAATCTTATATCAATGATAACAGTACTTCTTGCGCATGGGCAATTGTTATGCAGAAAAACGGCAGCGGTAAAACCCCACCCAACCTGGCAGAAGAGGATAGACATTCCGAAGCCAAAAGGCTCTTTCTACGGCATATCAAGGAACACAACCTCAAACCGCCACAACAGGAGGCCCAGGTAGTCCAAACTAGGGACCTCAATACGTAACTGGTGTAGCTCGAATGACCCGATAAGCATGAAGCTAAAGATATATACAGGTATCAGAAACGAGCCACAAAAGATGGGTAGTGGCAGTCGACGACACAAATACCCCCTATATGTTAGAAGATGGTAATTTGCATCACGATTAGGGATCATCCGTAGGGATATGTCTCAAGTTTTCATGACAGTTGGAGTTTCATATGTTGGTATCATGCACAATTGGTTATAGCAATGGGTTAATATTCCGGGCATTACTGTTCTTTTCTTAGCGCTAGGGCGACATAGGAGGATATATATATGGTGCATAACCCTTTTCCTTTTTGATTAAGCATTTTGAATATACATCTTCTCTCAACTGCAACAGTTCTCTCATTCTTACACTATAGTCTTTGTATTCACTCTATCTCTTGAGTATGAAACCACCGCTTGAACGATACCGTTGCCAATCAGAGTTTAGTTACCCTGAACAGACTCACTTATGAAGTGAAGACAGCAAACTCACAATCAACCCAGTAAGCTAGAAAAGAAGCACTACCTGATGCTATTCATACTAACCCAGATGTTATAATTACCCAACTGCCACCAAAAAGATCCGCCTCCGCCCGGAACTCTAATGTTTTGCAAGATTGATCTTTGAGCAGCCTCTTTCTTACTGAGTACATGTATGGAGTATTGCCACTTAAATTGATGATCCATAGGAGAGTTACCTTCCATGAAGACAGGATTGGCAGAGAACACACCAAATATGATGGGCTTCCTATCTTGTACATAGATACAATGCGTGGGGTAAAGTTATGGCGCACCAAGTTGCAGAATATGCAGCGCTAAGCCAAATGCCCCCTATTTCTGGTGAGACATACTGAGTGATGCATAAAAGGGGTGCGCCATAACTTTCCCCCACGCACTGTATAGTCTGGCGATGTATGTAAATAGGTACGAGATTATGTAAATACCTCCATCCATTGTTGTGCTCAATCTGGTTAGCGGTCAACTCATTGTGATACATGTCATTCATGTTTCACTTGGGTGCCGATCGCTGCATAAAAAGGAGTGCGCGGAAACTTTCCCCCAGGCACTGTACCTACCTCATTCACGCTAGCATGTTGACCTCAGACAAAAAAAAGAAAAGAATAAGGGGGCATAGTTACTTTGCCCCAGGCACTGTATGCACTGTACAAGGACGAATAATGCATTGTATTTCTACAAATGAGGCTTAACTGACCCAATGGCTGCTGCCTAGGATCGATCGATGTCTCGGTCTGATTGCTCTCAGTATTTAGCAGAGCTTGTGCGCTGTCAACAACTGGGGATTGAGCACTTCCCCCTCTATATTCAATTCAATTTACCGCCTCTATATTCAATTCAGAACTCGCATCAACAATATTGCTCCGGTCAGTTTAAGCGGTAGCGAACATCCGGGTAAAGTTTGTCTAACTCCCTAATTAGAAAAGCTGTTACATAAATCTTCTCGGTTGCAAGCAGGGTGTGAGCTAAACCCTTCACGTGAGGAGAGCCACATCTACCTGATCATTGATCATATACTGACCGGTGATATATATAGGTACGATTTTTCATACACAACGCCAATCCCACTAAACATGAGCTTCGGATACGGAGTCGGCGATTTTCTAGCCGTCACTAAACTCGCTTGGAAGGTGTACACTGCATACAAGGACTACAAGGACGCCCCTGAAGGTTTCAGTAATATCTCAGATGAGATCAAATCGCTACATATCATCGTCGACAGACACAAGGACGAATTCCAGAACACAACCCTGAATCCGGATGAAGCAGCACAGTTAAGAGAAATATTACAAGGATGTACAAATGTGTTGGAGGATTTGGATCAACTGCGCATCAAGTACATGAGCTTGGGATCAGCCCCAGGCACAAGCTCGCAAGCCATTGATCGCATCAAGTGGAGTCAGGAAAATATTGCAGAGCTGCGAGCGAGACTTAACTCGAACACTACACTTCTTACCTCGTTTAGTGCAAGGTAAACAATCATGATAGATATGGCTTGTATTTCCAAGAGCTAATTTTCGGGTTCTACAGTCGTACACATGCCGAAGTAGTGTCAGGACACGCCGAGGTAGTCTCGGGACAGGCCGAGTTGCTAAGCTCGATGCAAGAAATGAAAAACCTTTTCCTCAATCGTCTCCACCACAAAAATTCAACCTTGTCCTTGCGATCGATAGCTTCATTCGCGCCTAGTATAAATACTAAAGAAGCAATGAAGGAGCTTTGCAAAAACATTTACAAAGCTGGGGTTAGAGCAGACATGATTCGGGGTCGAGGAGATCAAGCCCTCGCCCTTTTCCAGGACCCGAATACACCCCCGGTGGTCAACCAGGAGGACCCCCAAACTGCAGGTTCAGTGGTTCATGAAGGGGAGGTATTGGGTGGGAGACAAAAAAGCAAAAGCGGAGATCCGACTCTAAAAACTAATTCAACATCATTTAGAGGCTCGGCTGTACATATGGCTGCCCAACTGGGACTCAAACAGGGGGTGCAACTTTTGTTGGCGAACGGTGCCAATATTGAGGCCACAAATAGCGAAGATGGATCAACACCGCTTGATTCCGCAGCGTATTTTGGACATACAGACGTGGTAAAACTGCTCTTGGAGAAGGGAGCGAATATTGAGGCCACGAGAAGCACTACGAGATCAACGCCGCTGATTATCGCATCCTGGAGAGGGCACGTAAGTGTAGTGGGGCTGCTATTGGAGAAGGGAGCGAATATTGAGGCCACAGAGAGCAATTATGGATCAACACCACTTGATACCGCGGCAAATTTTGGAAATACAGATGTGGTGAGGCTGCTATTGGAGAAGGGTGCCAATATTGAGGCCAATAGAAGCACTACGGGATCAACGCCGCTGATCACCGCATCTCAGAACGGACATGCACCAGCCGTGAGGCTGCTATTGGACAAGGGTGCGAATATTGAGGCCACGAGAGGCGATACTGGAGCAACGCCACTTGATGCCGCAGCACATAATGGACATACAGACATGGTGAGGCTGCTATTAGAGAAGGGTGCGAATATTAGGGCCACGAGAAGCGATCATGGGGCAACACCCCTCGATACCGCGGCGTATAATGGACACACAGATGTCGTGAGGCTACTATTGGAGCAGGATGTGAATATTGAGGCCATGAGAAGCGATATTGGAGCAACACCGCTGTACAGTGCATCTTGGGGAGGGCATGTACCAGTCGTGAGGCTGCTACTGGAGAAGGGGGCGAATATTGAGGCCACGAGAGGTGATACTGGAGCAACACCGCTGGATGCCGCAGCATATAAGGGACATACAGACGTAGTGAGACTGCTATTGGAGAAGGGTGCGAATATTGGCGCCATGAGAAGCGATATTGGAGCAACACCGCTGTACAGTGCATCCCGGGGAGGGCATCTAGGCGTGGTGACCCTGCTATTGGAGAAGGGCACAAATATTGAAGCCACTAGAACCGATAATGGCAGAGTAGCACTTCATGTCGCAGCAATGTATCTACATACAGACGTCGTGCGGCTGTTGTTGGAGAAGGGTGCCAACATACATGCGGTGACCAACCAAGCGGAGACGATCTTACATCACGTATTTATCGTCCCTATAGCAGATCCTCACCTCAAGGACTCAAAGCAACTTATACCAACAATAACAGTACTTATTGCGCATGGGGCAAATTTTCTGCAGGAAAACGAAAACGGTAAAACCCCACTCGATCTGGCAGAAGAAGGGGGGTACTCCGAAGCCAAAACGCTGTTTCTACGGCATATCAAGGAATGCAACCTCAAGCCGCCACAGGAGGCCTAGGTGGTCCAAGCCAGGAACAACAATAGGTAATACCAGTGGGGCTCCAAATAACAATGAGCATGAAGCTAAAAATATATACAGGTATCAGGTACCGGTTGCGAAGGAGGCACAAAAACGGGCAGTTGGCAGTGGAGGGGACAAGACATAATAAATACCCCTATATGTTAGTATGGATCATGACCAATGGGTTACAGCGATAGATTAGTATTGTGGGGATTACTGTTCTTATGCGCTAGGAGGCCTAAGGCGATATATTTATAAGATGTAGCCTTTTTCTTTTTCATTAAGCATTTTAAATATACATCTTCTCTCAGCTGCGAACAGCTTGACTTCCAGAGACACTGCTCCGTTCTTACACCATAGCCTCTGCATTCACTACACTACTTGGGCATAAAAAGTGCTCGAGCGATGCCATACCAAACTGAAATAAGAGCCCTAGGCTCAAGATCATCATTATATTGGGTTTAGGTAGCCTGGTTGGCATAAGCCCCTCGGAAGAGAACCAGACTAGGGTTTAGGTAGATGTGCGGAAAATTACCCGGCGCGGAAGACATAGTCCGAAACATGAATTACCCTGAACTATCTCACTCACACAACCCAGCAAGCTAGAAAAGCATTTGATATTTGATGATATTCAAATTAATCTTGACGTAGTAATTACCCAGTTGCCCTCTGCCCCACAACTCTAATGTTTGCAAAACTGATCTTTGAACAACCTCTTTCTAGACTGCACCAAACCCATGATCCAGATCTGGTTGATTAATTCACTTTATCCTGGCGAGAATAAATGTGTAATAAATCAACAGTACCCTCAGGAAATGTGACCATCGGGTGTCGAATTCGTGTATGGGGTGCGGGCTCAGGTAGATATTTGACCAATGTTCCACATGGAAAACACCCCAATCTATTCAGGCACAAGGATACCTATAGTCTCTGCATTCACAGTACCTCTAGAGTGAACCCGGGGGGCATAACCGGATCCGCGGTTGTAACTCTCTTGCATAAAGAACCATGTGAGAAGAACCACATAATAACCACGTGAGCAGAACCACGTGGGAAGAACTAGGTGAGAAGGGGGAAAAGTGATATTGACAGGCAAACAGAGGCTGCAGAGGGGCTGCGGGGCGCAGGGTATGAGGGCAGAGGCAGAGGCTACGGAAGATCAGGATGCTGAAGGAGCTTGAAATAGCCGAATTCTGTACTGTAAATGCCTGTAAATAATCATTTTCCATACTGCCCTATGCCTGTAAGTTGTATCTTAACGTAAATATATGAAGGTGGTCAATTAAGGTACTGTTACTTTGTAGACTTGTCATGTCATGGTAACTGTAGGGGGGGGTATTCCATAATCTTTGAGGTGGATTGGTTGTATATGGCGAATTAGGAACTGATTAATTTACACTATTACGGATCGGGTCTAGGTTGGAAATGTACCTAGGACTTGGCACAACAATCAACGCCTGCCGGTATATTGCATTCTGACCAAACAGATCTCAAAAAGTAAGAAAGACTCCTGCAGCAGCTTGTCATTTCTTACCCCATGCACCACACTTTCAGCGAGGGATTCCCAATAGGACAAAAGTAATCACATTTTACGGTTTCTGCATCTTTCAATCGGAATTCGAGTTGGGGGCTCGATATTATGATTGCTCAGTTCGGTATTTCTGCGGTGGGTACGGTACGAGGCTAATTCTGGGTTCGACTTCGGGTATATTAATTCCGCTGTCTCCGACCGGTTTTTGTGGCATCATAACCCAAAAGCTGCAGTAGCAAATGCAGGGCCAAGTCCGAAAATGAATCAAAGCCCACCACTATCAAGTTCCATCTCCCCAAGAATTAAAGAAGAGCAGTGCATGCCACAATGAGACAATTGCATGGCGAGCCCGAGAGACTGTGGAGAGCTGAGTGGGTATAGACAATGTTCTGAATATTAATGGTCCTGCAGAATGAACGCTTATACTACAGCACACCGAGATTGCTGCATGAATAGGATGAAGTTCCCTTTGGTAGGATAGTCGAGGTATGTCTGCAATGTAGCATGATAAATCACCTCCCCCCGTCTTGTGGAATGAGTACCAGTACCTTAATTCATGGGCATATACTAAATATGACCAGGGGGTTATCCCGGATTAGCACCAGCAGAAGGCGAGCACCACGCCATACCTCCCAGGCTATGTTATTCCACCCTGCGAAATCGCGGCTGCCTTTTATGCTTGGTACACTGACGGATATCTGCTATAGCTCCCACCAATTCCATTTGGCGACCATAGCGAGGATGAGACTGAGGAGATTGTGCCGGAGGCATTGAAGCTCAGGATCCGGGATGCTGACAATGATGTACTGAGAGCCAATATACGATATCCGGCTCCGTCAGTTTAAACGCCACCGCAGCCACGACCCGAGCGCCAAACCAGCCCTCATAGGGTGGCAAGCGGAAAGCTTGCTCGAAGATAGAGGCCCCGCTCACGCTACTCACACTGACACGACGACTTAGATTTTAGTAGGCAACATGAGCAGTTTGTTGAAATCCACTCACAATCAGACCAACTACCTAGTCTCCGCTGCAGTTTCAACTGAGGATTCCCTCTCCTATTTCATGCAAAAGCAATGGTCAAAATTTAGATATATCCACTGTTTACAACAGGAATAGAGAAGAAGAGATAAAAAGCCCGAGTTGGAGAATAATTATCATCCTTTTTATCTGTCACTTGAGCAAAAGAAGTGGTTGTATGGAATAGACGGAGTAGGCAGCGGAGGCAGGAATCAACAGGGCTTACGCGGTAAAGATCCATAATAATTAAGCATGACAGTAACTCCTACAAATCTGTTGTTTTATATCTAGAAATGGTACTGTTATCTATTTGATAATATAGAGCTCCTAACTCGGCTAGGCTTTGGTATGCTGTTGCTGTTGCTGAAGGTATGCGCGGAGAAATACCGATATCCCGAGGGATCAAATATGATCCTCTAATTTTCCTAGTCTATTGCGCTAAAATTACGCCGAGCAAAATGCAAAATACTTTTCGGGGGTGACGCTTTGCCTAGAATAAACGAATAGGTTACTGCCTGTCGAAATCGAAAGCATGATCTCTCCAGTATTCTGGCAATCACATATTACTTATAATTGCTAGGCCCTGTCCAATACAGATGACCGACAAAAGTCATGGGCCACCGTGGTTTCTTGGCGATAGTCGGGGGCTGTCACAACGCACTTCAAGGCCCGTCATATGAGAAGTAGAAGAGATGCGCAAGTAATTCAAATTAAATATGATAGATACATGGTTGAAGTTCCTTTACCAGCGGGTTGAGTGACCTCCACGGCGAATAACAGTCAGTACACGCACAGGCATCTTATCAAACCACTGATATATGC
>Ga0307511_10006715_pt1 | contig 11588 bp, 5 predicted proteins | sample 13_EM_MG_FD_200266 | JGI IMG/M metagenome (GOLD analysis project Ga0307511, IMG submission 200266) | Populus trichocarpa ectomycorrhiza microbial communities from riparian zone in the Pacific Northwest, United States - 13_EM | ecosystem: Host-associated > Plants > Roots > Unclassified | place...
TGCCTCCATACACAATAAGCTGTTCACTTTTGTAAGAAAACTGTTCACTTATGTGTACAATGTCAATTGTTATGATTGGGAAAGAGAACGTGCTGGAGATGAAGCAAATGAATATGGTGTACTCTGGACAATGCCTCTTGTTCTTCCTTTAGTTTTCTTTTTCTCTAATTCTTTCTATTCTATTGCTTTCTTTTTTTGTTCTGGTTTGTCCTCTCTCTCTCTCTCTCTACTGGTTTCGGTCCTCTGTTTTTTCTTCTTCTTCATCTGTGTTTGTTCGCTTGTGTTTCTTTTCTGATCTGTTGTTCAAAGGGGGAGAGTCGAGGGGGCTGGTATACTTGGAGGCAAAGTAGGTGCTCGTGTGTTGGCTGGCCAGTGCTTTCCTCTCTCTGTTTCTATTTTTCCTTCGCTTACTCTTCGATCTTCCTTCACTGGTCTTTTTTTTTTTCTGTCCCTTTGTTCTCCTGTGTTTGCTCATCCTCCCTTTCACTTTCTGTGTGTATCGTTCACTCCCTGTATTCTATGTGTCCACTTTGTGTCTGTCCCCTATTCTTGTTTTTGTTCGTCCTCTGTTTATCCCTAGGGTCCTTTCTGTTTTCTTTCCTTTTGTTTTTGTTTTTCGTTCGTGCCTCGATAATGGCATGCATCGGGGGGGTGAGAAGGATGTTACCATGATCTGCTGTCGTTTCCGCTGAATCAGGATGAAGGAGATGAACAGTTTGCTTTGAAACGGCGTTGTTTTGAGCTGAGGCGGTCATTCTTCAATTTGGCCACTGGAATTATAATATCTTGCAATCAGAACCTTATTCATGGAAAATTCTTTTTTTTTTTAATTTGGCCCCTGGATCAATTCAATTTTAATTTTATTTTTAATTGTGTTTAATTCAAAAAATTAGAAGGAGATCGCTTGATGACATAGCATTTACAGAATTTGATCTCAATCCCAATTTTGTTCCTGATGATATTTTACCTGATGTTGTTGCGCGCTTAAGAAACCAAAAAAACTGTAGTCTAGATGGATTTCGTACGTGATAAAATTGTAGATAGTTTAATGGAACAATAAAAAATATTTGATATAAGTATTATTTATTTCATGATGTAATAACAGTAGTTAAATCTATAATATTTAAATTAAAAACTATCAATATTAATATATAAATACCAAACCAATCTATAATACCACAGTTTTAACCAAATATATATAAATACTAAACCAACCTCAACTAAAAGTACCTTTTGTAAAATAATTTTTTTCAAACCACAACCACAAAAGCTACCACCAAACACACAAAGATCTATTCAGACTGATTGAGGTGGCGAATACCACTAATTAAATACCTTTTTTCATATTATCGATATTTATCACCATTTAATATGTCCATATACTAATCAACAAAATAGAATTGTTGAACATCATCATTGACATATTGTCAAAACTGGTTTTACTCTTCTAGGTAAATGTAAGGCACCATTATGGTTTTGGAATTATGGGTTTGAAACCTTGGTGTATCTTATCAATCATATTCCTACTTTTGTCTTACAAAATGAATCATTGTTTAATTCATCATACTTTTGATTATACTTTTTATATACATTTAGGTGTCTTTGCTTTCCATTTCTTCATTCATATAATGCTTATAAGTTAGCTTTTGCTTCATCTCCATTTGTGTTTTTAGGCTATAACTCTTTTCACCTTGCTTATCATTGTCTAGACATGTCCTCTCAACCTATTTATATCTCTTGTCATGTCTGTTTTCATGAACATGTGTTTAATTTTGATACATCTGAATGATTGGCATCGTTGAACCCACCCTCTATGCCTTATAATGTTACTACCCACTTGCCCATTTTGCTTCATTCTCTGATTTTTAACTCATCTACATTTAAAGTTTCTCCACAACCCATACTACATTCCTTTCCTGCTGAATCATGCCAGCTTATATTATCTCATGCATCTTTATCTAGTTATCATTCTCCAAGTAAAGGTTCTCTTCATTTATAGACATAATTTTTCAGGTCTGTTACTATTAGTTCCCCTGATTCTGCTGCTGGTTCCACTATTTTTACTACTGCCAAGTTTGCATCTTTAGCTAGGTTAAACTTGGTTGTTGACCTCTCTTTTTATCCTCTGTAATAGCCTTCAGATTTATACTTGTGTCTCGTTTAGTGTTCATTAACATCATATGGTCTTTCATACCAGGCAGCTAAAGACAACAAATCTAGCATCTTTGGATTCTTTTATTAGCCATCCTTCTCTGAAAACGTCTCCTCTTGAACATGAACCTCTTGCATTTTTTGATGCTAACAAGTATGAGGCATGACACATTATTATGTATGCTGAAATTTAGGCATTACGTTCCATCAACACTTGGTCTTTAGTTCCCTTTCATCCTTCAATGAATGTCATTGGTAGTCGTTGAGTATATAAAATCAAGCGTTGTGCAGATGAAAACATTAAGCATTGTAAGACTCACGAACTAGAGATTTTACTCAGCTATAAGGTACTGACTATTTTAAAACTTTTAGTCTTGTGGTTATGCAAGCTATTGTTCGGTTAGATCTCACCATTGCGATTTCATGTAGTTTGAAGATTAATGAACTTGATATACATAATGTCTTCCTCAATGGGACACTTCACGAAGAAGTGTACATGCATCAACCTCTATGTTTTGTTTATCCTACTATTTCCTCCCATATGTGTCGACCACATAAATCTTTGTATGGTTTAAAATAAGTTCCTCGAGCATGGTACACTCACCTGAGTGATCATCTTCTATCTATTGGATTTTATGCTTCAAAGGTTGATACCTCTTTATTCATCTTATATGTGGATACTGATATATTTTATTCTCTTGTTCATGTCGATGATATTTTGCTTACTAGAAGCAATTCAATCTTTCTTCATCGATTGATATAGTTGCTAAGCTCATAATTCAAGCTTCAGGATTTAGGAGCTGCCTATTATTTTTTAGGGATTGAGGTTCACCCTTCTAATATTGGGTATCATGCTATGACAAGATATGTATATTCTTGACATACTCCACATAGCAAGTATGTCTTCCTACGTACAAACCAGTATGTACTCTTATTTTTGCCTCAAAGGTTGTTATGTTGTTTGATGACATGTTGTCTGATCATACACGATTTCATTAAATTATTTATGATCTTCAATATTTTACATTTACAAGACTAGATATTTGTTTTGTTGTGAACAAGGTATGTTAGTTTATAGATGCTCTTACATATTGGGCTACCGTTAAATGCATTTTGCGTTATCTGAAGGGTATAATTTCTTTTAGTTTATATATCACTTGTAGTTCTTCCTTTTTATCTATATAGTTTTACATATGTTGATTAGGCTGGTAGTGTTGACGATTATAAGTCTATAGGTGGCTATCTTGTCTATTGATGGTATACTGATTTCTTGAAAATCAGGCAAACAACCCACATTTGCTCGATCTTCTATTGAGGCTGAGTATAGGGCTTAGATTAACAAGACTTTTGAAGTCATATGGCTTTAATATTTATTGATGGATCTGTAGATTAATCTCACTTCAATGTCTATGATTTGGTGTGATAATTTGAGTGCCACAAATCCTATTTTCCATACTCTTACTAAACATGTGGAGGTTGATTATCATTTTGTACACGATAAGATTGTCAAGAAACACATTTATATTCGCTTTATTTCTTACAAGGATCAACTTGTAGATGTTCTTACCATGCCACTTCCCATTGCTTCTTCTATTTATTTTCGGTTCAAGCTTCGAGTTGAATCTCCACCCTCAGCTTGAGTGAGCCTATTATAAGAAGTGTTAATTTATAGGATATACATTATAGCAATTCTACTTACCATGCGTACAAGCTAATTTTGTGCTGCAATCTCTACATTAACTATTGTACACTGCCTTACATATATAAAAATAAAAAGTTAATTAAATAATTGGTTAAGCCTCCTATTATTCTCAACTTAAAATCACCATTAGACTTTTGACTTGGATTTTTTATTGTTAAGCTTCTCACTGAATAAACAAAAATTGCACTAATCATAGCATTTTGATTTATCACACCATCCTTTATATAAAAGCAGCTAATGTTTGTTGATGTAATCGATCCGAAGCTTCCCTAATGTTTGTTTATCATATCATTATTCTGCATTTAAATTTTATAAAAGATTAAAAAAAAAGTAGTATTTTATGAATATGTTCATAATTAAAAACCTGAATGCAGTGAGATTTGATTTCGGTGCAGGAAGTTTTGTCAAACCATTGAATAAAAGAGAAGGAATTTGGCGTTGAAGTCGAAGTGCGAGTCAATATGGAACGATATTAAAAGACTAGTTATGGAATTTGACACTAAAAAATAAGTATAATTTGATGCAAGACTCACTTTGAAAATTATCCCCATTCTAGAACTGAAAATCTGGTGGTCTTAGCTCACATGCCAAATTGGCTGCTTGCTTTGCGCAACGTGCCTTCTACGGAGTTAGCTTTCACAAGACTTAAAAAACACCTTATTTAAACAATTAAACTTATATTAAACCCTTCTCAATAAATTAAAAAAAACACAACGAAGAACACCTTATTTAATTTTGAACAATAACTTATAGAATTAAATCATTAGAAGAATGTGAACACGAGAATGGATGTAACATGTTTATTAGATAACTTTTTAAAAAATTAAAATTTGGAGGAAAAGTTCTTACTTTGATGGCGTTTGATACTTGAAATTATAATCCATATCATTTGCTTCCCAATGGTTTTTCATATCCGCCATTGTATTTCTTCTGTTTAATAATTAAAATTGATGAACAAAGCCAAACAAAAATATTAAAAACAAAAAACCTACTAGATAATATATACTATCAAAGGCAAACACGAAGAAAACAACATGAGCTTATATAGACGGCGCAGATGAAGTCATAAATAGACCAAAGAGTCCAACAATATGCAAAATTAAGTACACATCGTCATTAAAAGCACAATTATAGACCACATTGGTATTTTTATGAAAAAAAAACTATCTCAATCTAATAGTTTAAACTGTTAGGTAAGATTTCAAGATATAATTTATATTATTCTTTAACATATCCTCTTAAGTGAAAGCTTTTTGACTTGAAACTTGCACATGTCAACATTACCTTGTACTTAATTTTTATCAAATAAATGAGGATGGTGAGATTCGAACTCGTGACCGCTTGGTCATCAAGGCTCTGATACCATGTCAAATAATCATCTCAATCTAATAGTTAAAGCTGTTAGGTAAGGTACCAAGATATAATTTATATTATTCTTTAATAGTTTATATATTTGTTGTGCCAACAATATAGTTAGAAATACAATCCCTCGTGAATGATATGGTTTTCCATTTTATTTTTCTGTTAAATTTTACAACAAAAAAAAATGTAAAACCGTTATAAAGTTCATGATCAAAAATCAAAATGCATGGGTAATTAATCCCTAAATAAATTATTGATTTGATTTAATGCGACTGTTAATCTTATAATTCATGCAAAAATGGATTTGTATTATCACTGAATTTTATAAATAATCAATCGAATAAACAATGACTCTATGTAGTGATGAAATCTGACATCTGGTTAATAAAATAAACGTATCATGACCTTAATATTTTATTTTTTCAAAATTCGATCGTTTTTACCGGAGGCATCACATAAAATGCTTAATGGCTTGATGACTCCGCTGAGCATCTTCCCTGGTAATTCCGTGGCAGATGGTCAAATTATGAGGGCAGGCTTGACTCTTGAAAGGCATGTCAGTCTATAATAATAAAACAATTATAGCATATAATTAATTAAATGCATAAATGTCTTCTAGTTCTAGATGCATAATATGCTGTAGAATTTTATGTTCCTTATCTGAGTGCTTTGCGGAAAATTGATGGAAAGCTTTATCTTTTTAGAAATTGATATTGCAGTTAAGTCTAGTAAAGTTGATTTAGTAAAGCAGTTTATTCAATCTGTTCATAATTGAAGTATTAATTGTTAGAGCATAAGGTATTGTTACGTTTCTGTACAGCACAGTTTTTCCAAAACACAAGCTTTGTGGTAACGTTTTTCTTTTCAAATATTTTTCTGCTGTAACCCTCCCTATTTTCTCTTTGCATGGACGTGGTTCACTCCATAAGAAACCCACATCATTTGTTAGGATATAGTATAAATCAATATGAATGATATACTTTTTTGAGATTTTTTTTATACTGTGTATACACTTCTGGCAAGGGCGGAGACAGGGGCGAAAATTTTTTTCCAACCCCTCCCTTAACAATATTTATATTTTTAACTTAAATAATAAAACAATTAACATTTTAGCCCCTTTTAATTTGATTTTCTGGTTCCGCCCCTGCTTCTAGATGTGATCCACATATAAGTGGCCACTTTGAAGAACAAACTATAAGAGGAAACCTATCAATTTGAAGTCTTTAGCAATTGCAAACAAGAAAAAATGTTGTCTCTTTTTAGTTTATTTACTATTATTATTTGAGCTACTAGATTACTTGTATACTATTTAGGATTTAAACGAGACATTTTCAATTTTATAAGTTAGATTTCTAATTCATTTCATGAGTGTTTCTAGGCTATACTTCTTCTCGTTTAAGTTATAGATATTTTGATATCTCATCCAAATAAATTTATATTTCTCCTTATGTTTAGTTTGATGAATATGTTTTTCCATTTAACAATTTTGAATAGACAACATTATTGCCTATGCTTTCACTACCTTCCCTGACATATTTTTTTGAATTCACCTTTACACACACTACCCATAAACACCGCTACTCCTCTTCCTTCAACTAGTTACTATGATTTTATTTACATAGACTTTCCTAGATGAGAAAACCAATTAGAAACACCTCATTTAATTTTGAAAAAAAAATTATATTAAACAATTCAATCGTTTGAAGAAGAATGCCAACATTGAAGTGGAGGAACATAAAATTTGTATTTAGTCACATTTGGAGTTGGGTTTTCAATTATGATGGAATTTAATACTTATTTGGCTTGAAATTACATGCCACGTTTTTTGCTTTCATCAACTTGGAAATTCGCATTTGGTCCTGTATGAATTTATTAGTAAACTATTCTAGAAATATGGCTACTTTTGACCCTTTGACCCTACTTCCTTGGTTTCATTTACCCGCCACCATATTTCTCTATTCATTAATATGTTAATTAAATCACAATTTCTTTTTAATTCGCTAACGAAGAAAACATTTACAAAATCTTGACACAAATAATCCATTGTGTGGTTTGTTTAGCCAATGAAAGACGAACAAGAAGAGAGCAATAGGAGCCTAGACTGCCTGCACGTACCAAGAATTGACCAAGAAATCAAGAATCCATCAATCTGGGCTTAGGTTCAGATAAAACTATATCGTTTCATCAGCATTGAAATATAGAACATAATTACGGAATAAACTGTTTCTTAATCGTTAATGTTGATTTTCTGTATTAATTGATTGCTGGATGAATCCGCTGAGTAAATTCCTATTTAATATTGTAATAGCAGATGGTCAAATCTTGCGATCAGGGATGATCCTGGTAGCATGTCGTTCTAGAAAAGCACACTAAAGCAGGTAACTGAGATCATGGATGATCCTGTTAAGGCTTACGTGTCGTTCTAGAAAAGCTCACAAAAGCAATTAATTGAGATCATGGATGATCCTGTTAACGCTTACATGTCGTTCTAGAAGCACACTAGAGCATTTACATGCTGTTTGAGGTTTTGGAGTAATTCGTGTTTTATGATTTTTTTTTAAATTAAATTTTTTATATTTTTAAATGTTAATGTTAAAAATAATTTTTTTAAAATAAAAAAATATTATTTAATGCATTTTCAAGCGACAAGATTCATTAGCATGCTTTTTCAAAATGATGCTAAAACTTTAAGGTCTCTTTTTTATGGATAAAATTTGAATTAAATTATATATAAAAAAACCTTCTAACACACTATTATTTTATATTTAATTTTATTAATTTAATTAGATAAAATAAGAATGATAAGATTTTAACTTATTCCTTGGTAAATTAAAACTTCAATATTATATTAAAAAAAATCTCAATCCAAAAGCTATTATGGAATGTGTTGTAGTTTAGGAAAGATTGTATTTTCCTTGTATAAAGTTATATTACACAGTGCGCTACACAGTAACTATTGTATTCTGCCCTACTCATATAAATATAAGAGATGACTATTGCATTACGTAAGCCTCCTAAATTAATCATAAACTTTGTTTCAACTTGGTATCAGAGCTTGAAACATCTAGAGCAGATTCAAGGCTTCCTTCTTCTCTGGAGAACATATTCAAGGCTGCCTCCCATGCAGAACAAATTCTTCCCTGTCTTTTCTCTCTTGAGCGACCTTTGCTACTGCATTGTTGTGTCCTCATCAGTCTCTTCTTCCTCATGATATTCTCTTCCTCAGGTAACATCTTCAATTGGTAAAGCCATCTCTCGCTACAGTATTCCAGCCTCTACACTCAGTAGGCTCTACTGCCGTTTATTTCTCCAGCAACAATTTTTTGATTTATCTAGCCTCCCTTTATAGATGCTTCTGCTGTTGTCACAACCATGAATAATGACAACTCTTCCTCTCCTACTTTTTCCTAGAATACATTTGTCTCTGTAAACAATGCAGCCATGATTGTTGCAACAGTTTCTACCGCAAAATCAGTCATCATCCCACTTTCTAACACACAGCAAGTAATCAACCTTAAGCTTACCAACACCAATTATCTGTTTTGGCACATGCAAATGAAGCCATATCTAATTGGTCAAGGTGTCTTCTCCTTTTTCGATGGCTCGACGGTGTGTCCTTCTCCACACAGTGATGTTTCTGCCACTAAAACAGCCAACGGTTCTGGTTTTTCCCGATCCTTTTTGGCATGGAAACAACAAGATTAACTCATTCTCAGCGCCCTCATCTCCTCTCTGTTCATAGACATGCTCCATCTTGTGATAGATTGCCCAACATCTGCAAGTGTATGGAGCACGCTAAAACATGTTCTTACATCTCCATCAAATTCTCGAATCATGCAATTACATGATTGTCTTTAGGATCTTCTCCAAGGTGATGATTCTGTCACCACCTATTTTCATAAAGTTAAAGGGCTCTTTAATGAACTCTCTGCCGCAGGTCGCCCCATCTCTCTCATGGACTTCAATTTATATGTTTTTCGGGGTCTCCGCAGTGACTTTCGTGATCTTGTTACAAGTTTTTCAACAAAAGCTGACCCTCTACCGTATTCTGAACTCCATAGCCACCTATCCACTCATGAATTTTTACATCGGAGCTCTCTTCAATTCATTCTCACGACTGCACCGCTGCTGCCAACGCCTACACAACCCCCTTCTGCCTTTACTACCCAACGAGCATTTTCAGGGTTTAATGGCACTAGTTCTTCCTCCCAGCGGGGTAGAGGAAGACATAATGGCTTGCATAACATGTGCCCCTCCTCTGCCCAGTATAGTGGCAATAGTTTCAAATGAGGAAACAACGGGTATAATTGGCAGCAGCATCGTGGAAACTAACAGCAACACCGTCTAGATTGGTAGCAAAACAGATCCAACACTAGTCAGTGGGGGTGCCAGCTAAAATGTCAGCTCTGCAACATGTTTGTGCATTCTGCACAGTAGTGCTCACAGCTTGTGCACCATGGGAATCAAGCATTGGCTAATCTCTCTTTTAGTGATTCTTCCATAATAGTAAATTATGTCACTTGGTTTCCTGACATCGGCGCAAATCAGCATGTTACTCCAGATATTTCCGGTATGACACATGCAAAACCCTATTTTAGTAATGATAAATTACATGTTAGTGATGGTAAGGGACTTGTCATATCTAATACAACCTATAATATCTTACGTACCCTAAATGAGTCTTTACTTTGTCTAATATATTGCATGTGCCGTAAATTAAAAAACAACTCTTATCTGTTCAACAATTCTGTCGTGAAAATTGTATCTTTTTTAAATTTCATTCTTCTATTTTCTATGTTAAGGATCTTATAACCAAGGCAGTTTTGCTTTTCGGTCAGGGTAAAGATGGCCTCTATGTCTTTTCAGAGTCTTTTGCCATGTTTCTGCCTCAAGCTTTTTTTTTGTGCTAGCTTCTCCACTTATGCTGATGTTTTGGCATCGTCGACTTGGTCACCCTAGCTCCCGGGTTCTAAGTCTCGTAGCGTCAAATAAAAAGGTCACCTGTACCCTCCGTCCTTTAAATTTTCAGTGTCCAGCATGTCTGTTAGGAAAATCATCGTGTCTGTCATTAGGATCTACGGGTCACAAAACATCTACTCCATTTGAACTAATTTTTAATGATGTTTGAGGCTCTACCCTTATTTTATCTTCTAATGGTTTCTGATATTTTGTGATCTTTGTGGATGCGCACACAAAATTTATTTGGTTTTATCCTTTTGGTGCAAAATCTGATGTGTATAATGTGTTTCACCAATTTCAAGTCTTGGTGGAATGACAATTCTCTTGCAAAATAAAATCAGTTCAAAACTGACTGGGGTGGTGAATATCGTAAATTAAATTCCTTCTTCAAAATTGTTGGTATTCATCATTGCATAATATGTCCAAACACGCATGAACAGAATGGTACTGTTGAGCGTCATCACCACCATATCATTGAAACTGGTCTTACATTACTTATGCACTATAAAGCACCTCTAAAATTCTAGAATTATGTGTTTGAAACCTCAATTTATCTTATTAATCATATGCCGACATCGGTCTTACGAAACAAATCTCTGTTTGAATGTCTATTTCATCAAACACCTGATTATAGTTTCTTGCGCACTTTTAGATGTCTTTGATTTCCTTTTCTTCGTCCATATAATATTCATAAGTAAGATTTTTATTCTACTCCATGTGCATTTCTAGGGCATAGCTCATGTTATATAGGCTATCGTTGTCTCGACTTGTCTTTTGATCGTGTCTATATCTCCAGTCATATCCATTTTCATGAACAGTCTTTTTCTTTTCTTGAAACTACATATGTTTCTGTCATCCCTGACTCTAACCCATAGTCGGCCTCTCCTTCCTATCTTTCTACCTTAACACACTTTCCATCAACTAAAACACCATCAGCCTTGTCTAAATAGGTCCCCTTACCACTAGTTGTCGTTATGTTTATTTGATCATTTTGCAGGTTCAGGTTTTGCAGCTCCGGACAGCACAACCACTAGGTCTGTTGCGCCTTCTATTACGCCTTTTGTTGAGCAATCTGGCTCATCGTCTAGGCCCTCATCTTCCTCATAGTGTCCTTGTTTGTCTCCACCAGTTTTAGATATGTGTGTTGATCTCTCCAGCTACTCCCTCCCACAGCAGCCCACGCCAGTTAGGTTTGTTGCACCAGTGGTTTCTCGTCAACACCATATGGTGTTGCATCCCCAACAGCACAGGTCTGCCAACCTGAGCTCCGTTTCTTCACTGCTACCATATTTATAGGTAACATGTTCCTCTAATCACAAACCTTTAAATTTGAAATATGTAAACCAATTTTTGTGCTGGTAGTCTGCTATGATATCTGAAATCATAGCCTTACATGATAATAACACTTGGTCCT
>Ga0307511_10006716_pt1 | contig 11588 bp, 4 predicted proteins | sample 13_EM_MG_FD_200266 | JGI IMG/M metagenome (GOLD analysis project Ga0307511, IMG submission 200266) | Populus trichocarpa ectomycorrhiza microbial communities from riparian zone in the Pacific Northwest, United States - 13_EM | ecosystem: Host-associated > Plants > Roots > Unclassified | place...
ACTGTGTACTTGGTGGATCAACTCACCGTTGATAACAAATTCTATCACAAGGCTTGTTTTAGATGCCACCACTGCAAGGGTACCCTCAAGGTTGATACCATCCTCCCTTTGTGTGTGTGTGTGTGTGTGTGTGTATCACAACTACATGCAGAAGTCTGCTCAAAGATACAGATATAATATTGACATCTCCTCTTTTACTGGATCATACATATTTATAGTCACCTTTTAGTTCAATTTCTTCACTTTTGTAGTACATTATTATAGAGAAGGTTGTGTAACTTGATGATTGTGTGCTTGCTTGTCGTGTCAAGATTAGATAATATACATGTCAACTGAAAGGATGTTTTTTTTTTTTTGGAAGCTGATTTGCTTTCCAACATGATTATCCCAACATATATTGCCATAGCTAGTACTCGAACAATAGAAATTTTCTTTTTTTGTTCTGGGGATCCAAGTAATTGAGATCATGATTTTGCATATGTATTCATCTTTCCTTTTTTTCAATTGGATGATCTATAGATGGGGTTTTTTAGACTCTTTGATATTAAATGCTGTTTGTCCTAGTTGGTTGATGTAGGTCCCTTTTTTTGGCCATGAAATTTATTTGTAGATCCTCAGTTTTTGAGCGGTGATTGGGTATCCCCACAGGTTGTCAAGGGAAGGAGAGGTGGGGTTGAGAGAGAGGTCACATTTTCAAATCTTTGTCAAGCAAACAATGACTTGTGGATGGGTTAAAAAGCAATTCTTCATTGCTTTTGTTTTCTGTCGGTCTATTTGATAGTTGGGAAGAGAAGAATGGAGTTTTGTTCATTTTCAAACCACATAGTTGATTCAACAATTTCTCAGATATCAAATTTAAAACAGCAAAATGGTAATTTTGCATATACAGAGGTGTCTATTTTTGTAGTTAATTTTATGGCAATATTACATCATAATATGGAGAACTTTATTAGATTACCAGGGAGAGATACATGCAGTTATTGTCATGGTACAGGGACACAGCAGGACCTCTAGAAGGTTGAGTAAATGCAAATTGTCTGTTTCTTTAGTCCTTGGAACGTGTGAATCATATTGTTTTCATATTGAACTTTGTTTCCTGGTTTAACTGAATGATTTAAGTTGATATATATATGCGACCTGCAGCATGAACACAGATAAGATAACCAACAGTGGCAGTTTTTTCTCATTTCCTTTTTTGCCATACTGATTGCTAGGTACCACCAGAACATGGTTTAACTAAATCAGCATGCAATTGGCAAATTTCATGGCAATTGAAGTGGGTGTGAATACATAGGGAAGAAAACTTACTGTAAAGGATTTCACCTCATCAATCAAGAAACATTGAAACTTATCTTTATTGGAAGCATATATGGATCATAATTGAGTTGCGTATTCATTCTCCAATCTCATGACTTTCTGAGTTACGTTTCTGCTTGTACCTCTGGGGGATGAACCTGGGCTTGTTCCCGAAATCAAAAGACATAGTATAGCCATATATGAAGTAATTGAGTGATGAAAAAAAGGTAATCAGAGATTGAAGAACTAACATATAGCAGAATAAGAATGTTGATAACTACACATACTTGGATTTTCTGGTCAAACTAGTGCGCATAGTAGCCATATGCAGAAACCTATTATAAAGATTTCGGGCAGCTTCGGGATTAGGTTCCTAAGAAAAAATGGTGCCCTTTTTCATTGTAAAACAGATATGAACTCGTGTTTTCTATGATGTTTTCTTCTTAATTGATCTAAACATGTTCCTTTTCACCATTGCAGTTGAGCAACTATTCATCATTTGAAGGTGTTTTATATTGCAAGCCTCACTTTGATCAACTTTTCAAGATGACAGGCAGCTTGGATAAAAGTTTTGAAGGTGAATACCAGTTATTAATTTTCCTGAAGCACATTACCCTGTGTAACATCCGCTTGTTCAATTTCATTCACGGGCTTTTATTTTCATCTCCCTTTCCTAGGCACTCCGAAAACTGTTAGAGGTGACCGGTCTGCCGATCAGGTATTGAAACTTCATTACAAGTTACAACCATTTCATATTTGATTATTAATCTTTAAAATGGTTATTAAGATGCTTCTTTTTGTGAATGAAACCGCACAGGTCCTTAGCAACAGCAAAGTTTCAAGTATGTTTGCTGGAACTCAGGAAAAATGTGTTGCTTGCAATAAAACTGTTTACCCACTCGAAAAGGTAAATGGGGTGGTTTAATAATAGTAATAATGCATGTTTTGATAGAATAAAATCATTTTTTCCCACTAGGGCTGGAAGATGTAAGGCATTAAATTAAGCAAATAAATCTGTTCAGATCATTGCAGCTGATGGCTTTGCTTGTTTTGCAGCATGTTTAAAACTAATGAAAATAGAAAGCTATGCTACCAAGGATGTCCAAGAACTTTAAGTTTTGGGCTTGAACACAAGTCATATATTTTTCTATTTTATCTCAAAATGTTTTCACAAATAGACATCTTTGCATCGCTTAGTTCTCCATTAATGCTCCAATTCAAGTCTGTGAGATCTCTACCCCATGTGTTTGTTTTCTAAGATTCTCAAATCTCAAGAGTGAATGTTTGATGTTGTGGAAAAAGAAAAATAGGGAACTATTCTTATAGTTTCTTGTCCCCAACTTTGTGCATCTTTCAGGTGGCAGTTGATGGGACATCTTATCATAAAGCTTGTTTCAGATGCGCTCATGGAGGCTGTGTCATCAGCCCCTCAAACTATGTAGCCCATGAGCATCGTCTGTATTGCAGGCACCATCATAATCAGCTCTTCAAGGAGAAGGGAAACTTCAGCCAATTCGGCAAACAAGAACATCTTACACCAGTGGATGAGACTGCAACTGCTGAATGATACTGTATAATTTTCTATAAACTATTGTGCGTGATAAGTACTCAGAGAGCTTTATTTCCATGTAGAGTCGGATGCAATTTGCTGAAGTGCATGAAAAGCAATAACAAGCTTGTAGTATGTTTTGAAGAAAACGTTATTCATTTTGGGAGTTCCAGCTTGTTGCTGTAACATTTTGAGTGTGAATTTCGAACTTATAATAAGCTGAGATGTGTTGAAAATAAATACAGAAAATACTATAATTTCTGTATTTATTTTCAAGCCGAAGCTTATTTCTATGGATGCAGTGTCTTGTTTGTAACTTTGCCTCTTTTTTTTTTTTAATCTGGAGTGCTAGTGTCGCTGGCTTGTTCAAATTCGTATACAATTCACATATCTAGAACGTTAAAAGCTATCCAATGTGCCTTATCTGAGATTCATGTGCATAACAATTAAATCAACCTCCTTTCATTTTTCATAACAATTAAATAATAGATTTGGATCGTGATTACAAAATCAGTCAGGGCGCAATGCCTAACGAATTACGTTGAAATTATTAGAAGCCTTAGTTTCATGACTGTCGTCGAATAATTTCTTACTGCTCTGCAAAAGATAAAGAGGTCATGCTAAGGCTAATAACTTGCAGCAAATTAATTAACAAAACAGGCTGTAGTTAAATCAGTGTTGCCACACTCATAAAACATGTTTTACAGTGTTTTGTGCCCTTTTTTTTTTTTTAATTTCAACATTATTTTAGAAATTGTGATTTGTATTTTTTTTTAATTTTTTGCTAGGTTATATATTGGTTTTATGGATTTAATTTTTTTTTTATTTCAACTTTCAACATTATATTTACTAGAGGTGGGGTTTCATATATTTTTTTTTATATATATATAAATTTATCCTAATCTCAAAGCTTAAGTCACAGGTTTAACAAATTAACCCTGGTTGACCCGATTTATTTTTTTAGACCAATTTTTTAATTGATTTTTTTTCCTGATTTCATCATTTATTATTGGGTTGGTTAGAAACTAGGTTTTTTTTTTTTCAATTTGCTTTATATGGGGTTATACTGATCTCCTGACATGGGTTACGGGTTTAGCAAGTTGACCTGAGTTAACTATGTTCATTTTGTTTGGGTCCTTTCTTATCGAATATTTTTAATTGGGTTTATAGTTTTTTTCAATTTTCTTTCAATAGGGTTATCCTGATCTCATAAATAGGATCGCAGGCTAACCGGATTAACCAGATTAGTATATACATGATCGTGAAATGCCCAGGTTTAATATAAATTGCAAGAAGAACAAATTAGATATTTAATATTCATATTATTTATACCATTGTAGACAACATTAAATCAATTAAACAAGAATTACTAAGTTACATAAAAAAATATTTGATCATTTTGATTATGAATCATATGAAACTTGTAAAGCTTGTTTATGGGATAAGATGACCAGAATACCCTTTACTAAAAGAGTGAAAGATCTAATGAATTATTAGATCTAATACATACAGATATATATGGAACAATAATGATTCATTCCATAAATAGATATACATGTTTCATCATTAATGACCATATTCAATATGGTCATGTGTATTTGATAAAACTTTGAATAATTTGAAAGCTTCAAAAAATTTAAAAATAAAATTCAAATTTAAATTGGAAAGGGTATTAAGATACTTTGATTAGATTTAGGTGATGAATACTTTAATCAAGATTTTCAAGATTATCAAAAAGAGAACGGAATTCTCTCATAATGGACATCTTCTGGAACGCCACAATATAATAGAGTTTTTTAAAGTAGAAATTGCACCCTAATTGATATAGTGTATTCCATGATGAGCTATACAAACCTTTCACTTTCTTTTAGGGTTATGCCTTGCAAACTACTACTTACCTCTTAAAAAAGGTTCCATCAAAATTTATTGATACGACTACATATAAGATATGGAATAGTAGGAGACCAATCTTATTGTACTTAAAGATTTGAGATATGACACTTATATTTGAAAAGCTATGAGTTAAGTCGAACAAATGTAATTTTATGGGATATCCAAAAGAAATTATTGGATATTATTTATATCATCTCGTTGAGCAAAAATATTAGTCTCAAAACATGCTATCTTTCTAGAGAATATTTTTCTTGAAAAGAGCAGTGAAAGGAAAATATAACTTGAAGAAGTTTAAAAACCACACACTGACATCCAAATAGAACTTAAACCTGAGGCAATAACATTGGATGCTCATCATAAAGCTCAAGAGACATAAGAACTCCACAGATCTGGTAGGACATATCATACACTAATGAAATATGAACTTCTCATAAAAGCTGAAAAATAACGAGTTGCTCATACTTAATGAGTCTACAAATTACATGGAACTAATATCTGATATTGATTCTAAAAAATGGCTCGAGATCATGAAATAAAGAATGAATTCCATGTGCACCAACCAAATATGGACCTTGGTTGATCTACCTAAAGGGATAAGACTTATTGGATGTAAGTGGGTCTTTGAGAGAAAAACTAACATGGATAACAATGTATAAATATATAAAGCTAGACTAGTTACCAAAGGTTACAAAGAAAGATAGATATGTTGACTTTGATGAAATCTTTTTGTTGGTAACTATGTTAAAATTCATAAGGATTTTGCTTGCTATAGTTGCATACCATGATTATGAGATTTGTCAAATAGATGTTAAAATTGTATTCCTAAATAGGAATGTTCAAAAAGATATGTATGTGACACAACTTGAAAGTTTTGAATCTAAGGAATTTTTCAATAAAGTATGTTAGCTATAAAAATCAATTTATGGACTTAAGCAATCTATAAGGAGTTGGGATACCTATTTTTTATGAGATAATCAAACAATTTTATTTTATAAAAAATATGAATGAGCCTTGTGTTTATAAAAAAAGCTTAGTGGGAGTAAAGCCATTTTCTTAATATTATATGTAGAAATCATATTATTAACAGGAAATGACATTTCTTTATTTTAGTTAGTAAAGATCTAGTTGTCCAAGAATTTTTCCATGAAGGATATGAGAGAAGCAACCTATGTATTAGAAGTAAAGATCTATAGAGATAGATATAAAAGGTTGCATGTATTGCTCCAATCCACATACCTAGACAAGATATTAAAACAATTTAGCATGAAAAAATTCAAAAGAGGATACTTATCTATTTCGTATAGGATACGAATATGTTTTCTAAAACACAAATTAAGAGAGATATGATTCCATATACTTTGGATATAAGATCCATAATGTATGCAATGTTATGTACAAGACCAGCTGTATCTTATGCTTTGAGCATAACGAGTAAATATCAATCTAATCTAGGTGAAAATCATTAAAAGATAGTTAAAAATACTCTTAAGTACTTGAGAAGAACTAAGAATGTTTTTCCGGTGCATGGAGAAGATGAACTAGTAGTTCATGGTTATTTGACTACTAGTTTTTAATAAGATATTGAAAATAAAAATTCTAAGCTGGTTATATTTTAATATAAATAACGGTGCTGAGTTGGAAGAGTTCTAAATAAAAGACCAAATAGATTCTACAACTAAAATTGGGTACATCTTTATGTTTGAGGGGGGGGAGTTGTTTAGATCAAGAAGTTCACCATTGAACTAAGTATGGTTCCTAACATTATTGATTTAGTAGCCTTATACTTGATAACAATGGAGCCATTACACAAGCACATGAACCAAATTCTAATCAATGATTTAAAAATGTACTTAGACAATTCTATTTTATTAGAGAATCATAGAAATAAAAGATGTAAAGATACAATAAGTACCTACTGAAAAGCATCTCATAGATCCTTTTATTAAACCATTAAGCTATTGTCCCAGTAAAAACATTATTATCAAGTGGAGTGATATGATATTTGATACATGAGTGATTGACTTTAGTGCATGTGAGAGATTGTTAGTGTATATACTTTTTATCCAATTGGTTGGTTACACGTGGAAATGACTTTGTTCATGTAAATATATTTAATTTATTAATAAAAATTTATTTATCTTTAATATTTATCAGATATTTGATTAATGAATATAATATTTGATTAACGAGTCTAGAGTGAAGATAAAATTTGTGGGATAAAAATATTTTGCAAAGAAAATTATAAAGTTGTTATAATTTATATGAGATTCATATTGCATCAAAACTTTATTCCTAAATATTCTTGGTCAATGCTCTATTAAGACTTAATATTAATTAGAGTTGTTAAAACTGATACATATTATATTTTTTTTATGAAAGAAAACAATTGTTCTCATAAGTTGAGATATAAGGGATACCTAAAACTAATATGTAAGTGCTTGTCAGATAACATATACAACGAACTAACCTGCATAAGAATTCCATATAGAAAGATCACATGTGTTTGTGGAAAAACTCACATGATGGTTGTGTAAGTGATCTTTATATTTGAGATCACTAAGTCATCTTAAATAAGAAGTGTTGTGCTTTGATTTTGCTACACATTGTCCTAATCAAAGGTAACAAATGAGCAAATATAGGGTATAACAAGAGCTATATGAAGGTATTTGATCAATTAAGAGAGGAGTCTTCATCATAGGTGAATTAGAAAAAATGTTCTATATGTTCTCAAATACAATTGATTGTAAATTCTTATGTAAAGTAGAATGAGGTTTGAAAAGAGTTTTAAATCTTATTCAAATAATCAATGACTATGGTGTTGAGAACAAACATGATTTGACAGAGTAGACACACTTCATGCTATAATGTCTAAATCAAAACATTGTTGATGAAATGATAATAATTACACTGAGAAATTGGCCACTGAAAAGTTAAGTTAAGCCACATATGACTTTCCTAAAATTCGGAGGGACCATTACAGGTTGCTAGACATTGTATTTGATATTCAAATATAAATCAATCAATTGTTGAATTGATAATAAATTAATTTATTCAATTAATTTAATTTAATTTAATTTTATAATTATGATTTATATTTAGACCAACTTATTAGGGAACCTAATGAGTCACACACATATAAACCATTGATCAGAAATTAAAATGGAATGATTAATCAAGTGTGACTTGGTTATAAATAAGTTGTAAAAATTGAGGACTATAATGTAATTTATACATGGAATTACAATTCTAGACCTAGAAAAATCAAGTAGGGACTTGATTGGATATATTTCTAAAATTATCCTGAAATCATATATGTGATATTATTCAGGAGGCAAGTTTATATTTATCATTTATAGGGTTTTCAGGTTTTCCTATAAATAGAATGTTATGTCTCTTATTTTCTATGTAATAAATTGTATAGTATAAAATACTTGAAAAACACAAAAAAAAAAGAGCTAGCACTCAAAGACATAATAATCCCTATTTCCTAAAAAGGTTAGAGTTTCTCGTTGGTGGTTCGTGTGGAGTACTGTTAGAGGCTGGACACTTAGAAGACTTGTGGTGTGCAACAACCTGACCTTGAAGCAATTATTCAAAGACAAAAAGAACATCTGATATTCAAGTAATTTTCGTATAAACTCTAAACAACTCCAGATCGATCTAACAGGATCCTTGAGGCTCCTAATTTTTTTTTAAAATTACCGTTTTCACTGCGTGTATGCATTTTGAAAAACTCAACACTCTATACTCTGCAATATGCTCCGGGAGAAGATTACTTTTTCAAACGTATAATCATTGTATCAGTAATAGTTTATGCTAGAAAGTTTCTGTGTTATTTTCTCCAAGCAAATAAGATGGTGAAACTAGTCATGCCTTTTCCAAATGATAGAATAATCATAAACTCTTAACAGCAATATATCAACAATCCCCTATACTATTTATTATCATCTCTCCTTGTAATTATAATTGAATATTTTCTTTTATTTCAACCATCAAAATATCTTCGAATCAATTTTTGCATATCACTAACATTCAAATTAGCCGGGTCTTAATTAAAGGGCTTGTAAGAGAATTCTGATAAAATCAATTCACTTTTTTCAATAATATTATTGAAACCAAGTGATCTAAGTGTTAAAAGAGTTGTACAAGCATTCCAATAAAGCAATTCATTTTTCAACAATGTTATTAAAACCAAACCAAACCATTAATGTGATTACAAACAAAGTGATTTGTCCATGCAACTAGTTCGATTTGATGTCGAAGACTAAATATACAAAACATTCCATTAGATTGAATGAGAACTAGTAAAACTTGGTTGGCTGGACAAGTTAGGTCAACAATTCATTAAGATTTTATTTTAAAAAAGAAAAAATTGTAATTTGTTGGGCTTGAATTTAACATCTTTACTCTTCTTTTTTTTCTTTTTAATTATGTAATTACCATTTCACTATTCTTTTTCATTAATTAATAAATTTGAACAAAAACAAAAACAAACATACCCACGTATTCGAGGGACATGATTGAGGGCCTCCATGACAAGCTTAGACGTCATATTAAACTGAAAGACTAAACCATTGAATTATTAGCATCCATCCCACTCTTTTAAAATTTGTCTCTCTTGTGTGCACATTCACACTCTTGAATATTGTTTTGTGCTTGTCAATGCCATGTCGTGTGAGAGAACCTATTTTTGTTTGGACCACAATGAAATGGCCATAACCAATAAGGTGAAAGTAGGTGATATCGTCGTTATTCCAAAGTAATTAAGGTCGTAGGTGAAGCCGCGAAGGGACATTCTCCTCTCATATCTCTTCAATAATTTCCATGTTAATCAGTTGGTTATTGCTGTCGGTCCACCTCAACCTTGAAAAATTGTCTCTGGACTCTGGATAATTAAAATTTCCAAAGTCCTTGGATACCAGCCCATTTGACAGCGGCTTTAATGCACCACCTGGGGCATTGAGTGTTCCTTTTTAAGCTTCTTGCCACACTGTTTTTGTTCCCTTTTTTTCTTTTTCTTTTGAGAAATTAGTTCCTCGTTAAATAGCTGGCGAAGTGCTGGAATATGTGTACCATGTTTCCATCGATTACATATTTGACTACGAAAAATGGACGAAAAAATGCTTGGTATACTGTTTCAACTGTTTTAATTTCAGATCTGGTTTACTTTATGTTATTCTTTTTCCAAAATTCAATACGCGGATTATTTATTGCAAGTGTATCAAGCCCATCAGAGAATTTTGAAGAATCCCAGCAGCATAAGTGGTCAGTATTAATAAAAACTGGTATTAATGGCATAAAAAATATGCCTGAATCTTGCAGGGTGAACTAACCCTAATGGTTAAGAACGTATATAGTCAAGTTATACGGTGTTAACTTCTGCCTGAGATTCATCCCATATACGGTGATATACGGTGTGATTTGCATGTTCCTGAGTTGGCTTACAAAGATCCCTCGGGGAAAGGAAAAAGAAATTATAGCCCACACCATTAGAATCTGAATTATGAACCATGAGAAATCTAACGATTTATTTGATTCTCTATTACAAAATATATTCTCCTGTCTTATGGGGGTTGGATGTTTGATTTGATTGATTAATTAATTACTTGGTACTACGAACACAGCAATAAACCCACCAAAATTATTGTACTATTAAATTTTGAAACAAAGTTCAATTTCATTTCAAAAGAGGAGTTCCTCGAGTTACAACCATGTTTGAGATGCCTCCTTTTGCTATACAAAGTATGCCCACATTAGCCAAATCTGTACTAGAAGAAAGATTTACTTTAATTTGTCCTAGTAGCTACCTGCCTCCATGGATATATCTGATATTAAATCTTGCAGGTTAAAGCAAGCCTGGATTCTGCAGTTGAGCCCATGTATTTGATCCTATGCAGCATGGAAGAAGGACATGATGAGACACAATTAGCTGCCGCTGCCAGCCTCTAAAATGCTACGGAGTGAGGGTTGCCATGCTCTTGATCTGGCTATGGCAGCAGAGTTAGCTGATGTTGTTGCCCTTGGTCTGTTTCTTTCTTTTCTAACGGTCACCTAAGATGTACTGGAAAATTAGTTTTCATGCATCCAAAACAATTAAGAGACTGATGAAAACATCTAGCAAGACTAGAAGGTAAGTCCTTAATCATGAAGGATGTGTGTGAATCATTCTTAACAAAAAAAATGGTTCTAGTTTCAACTAGTCCTGTTAATCTGAAGAAATATGCAAAGGGAATTCACCTGATTTTTCTTCTCTTGTTCAGATCTTCTTGCTCTTGTATCCACTCCTGATCCCTGCTTCTCTTTCACCCTCTCAGGTTTCTCTTCTGATTCTGGATCGTTTTTCTTCAGCTTTGCTTGTTTCTTTGCCCATAACCCTTTCGTAACCTCTGGAAGAAAACAAAACCCCAAAAAGAAAATAAGACTACTTATTTCAAAAACTGAGAGAGAGGGAGAGAGAGAGAGATCTTTCTTTCGAAAATTAAGCAAGCAAACTATATAGACTATAAATATGACAAACCTTGAGTGGTGATGAGTCTATAAACATGGCCAAGAACAAGAGTATCAGTAGGCCTGAGAAGCTTAATCCTCGTTACTCTCAGAGAATTATTGTTAGCGGTGCCGTTGTTGGGACATTCCCCATTGTTATTGGTTGGATCATACAAGGTGGTGGAGAGAAGAAGAGCAACGTAGTGACCAGGGTTCGTCTTCATGACCTCACTAGCACTCACAGGCCAATAAAAGTTTTCTATTTTTCCATTTGGATGTTGAATCACTAGAGTTGCAGCGTCAATGGCTTGACAATTCCCCATCTCTCTCTCTCTCTCTCTCTCTCACCTTACTCTCTCTGTCA
>Ga0307511_10006717_pt1 | contig 11587 bp, 12 predicted proteins | sample 13_EM_MG_FD_200266 | JGI IMG/M metagenome (GOLD analysis project Ga0307511, IMG submission 200266) | Populus trichocarpa ectomycorrhiza microbial communities from riparian zone in the Pacific Northwest, United States - 13_EM | ecosystem: Host-associated > Plants > Roots > Unclassified | place...
CCCCACAAGTCCTTTGAGGCCACAATTCCGTCACATCAATTGCTAGTCCATACATACTCCAATTCCTACCTTCCATTTTTCACCACCTCGTATAGCAATGCTCACCCTAGGGCGGCACTTGCAGATGGCTTCTATGTATAGACTAAAACTCTGGTTTTAATTTGAGCCTATTTGCATTATAATTCGATTTTTAAACAATTAAATACATCCATCCCGGAAGTGCGCCGGATCTCCGTCAAATACGTTAGGTGTTTGGATTGTCAGACCGGTGTGGGCGGTATATGACACGATAGTCAATGTAACAAAGGTACCAAGATTCAATGATTTGTTTCGGGGGTGGAAGAGCTGGTAGTGGTGTAAACAAGTGGTCAGGTTCCGGATATTCGGAGTTAGGAAGCTGAGAGTGGTGCTGTTCGCCTATGTCGGAGAGGGGGTTGAAATCCAGGTGTTATGGTAGTTGAGTGGGATTTAGGTACTTCTACCATAGAATCCGTGTAGTTGCCTGTCGGGGGCCTTTTCTTGCTTGCTGTCGGCCCTATCTGTGTAGGTCCAGACGCTGCATAGACCTGAGGGTCACCTTATATCGCGCATGAAGATAGATGTGAGTGGAGTATTTTGCGGGATTTAGACTGCAGTGTAACGGGCCAAGGAGACAAAGAAAGGTCAGGTAATTAAGGTTGTGCTGTCAATGTCCTTCAATCATATGCTAGCGTCCATGACGCCATGACGAGACGTGTGAATCGTCACCACATGTGGTTGATGTCAACCTGCCACGCTAGTCGAATGTAGTCTGGTTGGCGCGGTAGTCGGAGAGCGGCTGGAGGACTTAATCCTTGTTGAAAATAGTGTGGTGTGGTTGTGTTGTTCCCGCCACCTGGCATCCGCTGCGATTTATGTGCCAACCAGACTGGCGATTTATCCGAAGCCGGGCTGCAACGCACATCCCAGCACAATTGTAGTTACGTTGTTTAAGTCAAACAACGTTGAGCGCTCAATGCGGGTCTGGTGGTATCGTGTAGCGCGCACAGTGCATAACATCAGCGGCGCACCCAATTCCACACGCTTGCAAATCCTGATTTACAGTCCTTACAGAGTTCATAGCAGCGCTCGCCTTCTTTTATTATGAGGATAGATGGCTATCCCAGTACATCGCTCGATATACTTGATCATTACTTCTGTTGGGAACCTCTGCTTATTGGGTGAAGTGACTCCTGACCACACATTTGTTCACTGCTGTGTTGCTGCAAACATATCCCTGGCTAACAATCATCTGACTACTATATAGGTCAATCCGGATATCGTCAATCTCCCCAGTGCTCCTTTTCCACAACGCTTATTTCGCTCATCTCACTGCTCACCAATGTCCGCGCAACCCACCCAACTCATGGAAGACCAAGTGCTGTGGATCTCGTGCATCTCACGGGTACCTACCATCGCCAGCCTCAGTGCTGCTGAGGGATCCGAACCCCTCCCGTCCCATACCGACCACTTCAGCCTCCCTTACCAACCCCTGTGGTACTTCCTTTTCCATCCAGATCTTTGTCTAGGCGACCGGACCGCAGCTAACCTAGACGCCCTACGCTTGCTCCCACAACTCGCAATTCGCAACATCCGCGACTTCTGCTCCAGTGTCCAGAAATTCGTCTCCAACCCCATCATCACTCCTGATACGATGGTGCAACTAATATCCCCAGACTATTCTGGAGCCGGGGCCGAGCCTCGGTGGATTGGCCTCCATCAGTGTGATGTATCCACGCTGGTTATTGAGTTGGATAAGCTCTGGTTTCGCGCGGTTAATTTAGGGACACCAGGGGAAGGTGCTGGAGATGGTACCAAAGCGGGTTTTTTCGGATTGCGAGGGGAGGTGGTATTGGAATTTGGAGCTTGTAAAAATGTGGAAGAAGGCGAGGTCTGTAAAGAGGATATGAATATCGATTCCGGCAAAAAATTGAATCCGGTGCCATTCCAAACAACATTTAATGTCCCTCCGTCCGCAAATGGTAGGATATTCATTTGTGTTATACATTCCTCACGACCTCCTCCAGAATTAACTTCCCCGCCCTCCGACGAGGACATGGTTGGAAAGTATCGCAAGTCAGTTGAGCTTCCATTGGCACCTGCATGGACGACGGAACTGTTGGACGGGATTGTCAGGAGTGCCGTTGAGGAAATGGGGGTGTGGAGGGTAGAAACTGTCAGGATTATGCATTCAGGGAAAAGCTTGGAAGATAAAACGTTGTTATTTAGGCTGTGGAGGACCACGGTGAACGCGGTGGAAAGCGGTGGAAGATTTGGTAATGGCAAGGGAGCAGTGTTTGAGGCGATTGTGTCGGCGACGTGGACTGGCTAATCGCTGTCTCGGAACATGGGTCTCCTTCTTTCTCTTTATGACCTGTAAAATTCCATTCCTTCTGTGTTCGGGCCTATTAACGGTATATTATGAAATATTGTATCTTCATTTCTATGTTACTATGTACGCTAAGGTGGACAATTTATACTAGTAGTATCTATGTTCATTAAATGTCCGTCTACCTCAGGGGTTGAGATGCGCATGTCAGTATGTTGGGAATAAATATTTGGTGACATTATTCCAGGGATCAAGGAAGGGCATGTAACAAACAACACCCTACGGTTGTGGTCTTCCCCACCATTCTAAAGCTGATGGAGCAGAGTGGAGACCAGCCAGGGTGAGCCATGGGAGCCCCTTTACAAAGGTCAAGCCAATGGACTGAGTAACGACGAGGGATGACCCTACCTATTTGATCTATTTATTCACAATGTACCGATAGAAACTTCTGAGATTATGTATGGATTATATATAGAGTCCTAGCCTCGAATGCGGCCGATCAGGCGTCTTATTAATTTACATGGTAGCTAAAATCTACGAGTAGTCTCCCAACACCACCTGATTCACCCACACGTTAACGCGCCTCCTCATGAAAACTTCCTTCTGTTGCAAATACATCTTGGAGTGAATGTGCCTGCCCGCCCATGGGGCCATGAGTGGGCCGTGGGATCACATACTTGCTTAGGGTCACGCATTGATTAATCACCATACTGCATGTGAAACAATTTGCGTACGAAGGCATGACGTATGAATGGGCCCCACTTGAGCCTACTGTTGCACCGTGTCTAGATTGATGCCATGGATATGCGAGTGAAACCAGATGGGGGGTTCTAGTAAGCCGCGCTCCCATGGTACTAATCCAGTCTGGGGAGTTCAAATATAGAATTCTATTGAACAGGCAAATGGAGTTTTAACGCAACATCTTTGATCTTGGGTAGCTCAGACTGGATTTAGTACCAGGGGGGCGCGGCTTATCTGTAATTACTATGACTATCAATTCAGGTACGCCATTCAGAGGACTCGGGCGCAGAACCAGTACAAGTACAATAGGGGAAAGCGGAGGGACCTGCTGATTTCGCTATATTTAGTACTATCCCTCCCCGTCAGGCTGGATCAATGCAGTTGATGTAGTCGGGTTGGCACAAGCCGCTCTCCTAAAGCCGCTACAGTTGTTGCATTTACGTTTCTGATAATTGTTTCCTCTAAAACTCTCACATCTGGCAATCAGATCACGCTATGGCACAGCACCTGAGTGAATCTGGCTGGATGGATACGCGCTGTAGGTTTACTAGTCGCTCATTACTGTTAAAGTATCTTACATATTCTAATTATTATACGTGTCCCGGCTGCAAGCGGAGTCAACGAACTTCCAAAATATAGGTAACCCTGATTGTTTTGCCGCTGGTACCCTGGTTCTCAAAACAAACTTCTATCGCATGGGAATCAGCTGACATGGGACTGCTGTTACTAATCTATCCAAGTACCTATTCCTTAGACCCAATGAGTTCAGCCCTAAGGCCACAACGTGTGAGAACAGGGTTTAAAATGTTCGCCGTTGCCTCCATCTTCCTCCACCAACAACCAAACTTCAAACTTCCTTTACAAAGCTCACTTTCAATACTGGGATGCCACCTTCAGCAATGTTTCATTTTACTTCATAAACACCAAACCAACACATTTACAAATTCTGGAACTTTAAACTGTATGTTACCAATCTCACTTTATAACAATATTCTCTCTCCCTTACTTAATAATCTCCAGATCCCCAAAGTCAAGACATCAACTGTCAAAGTATACCAAAGCACGGCTTTTGCCCCTTCCTAGTGTGGGCATGCCTGGAGTTCCCAGATGGTGTTGCCATATTAGTGAACCAGTGGGGTCCACTAAAAGGGGCATATGGCCCAGCCTAGAACCTATATGCCTCGAAATTTGAACATCTATTAAGACGTCCAAGCACAGACGTATAAACGCATAGGGACATCCCTTGTCACACAGACCGAGGTATTTGCATTCTCATATTTCATCAATTCGGCGTAGACATTAACTGCTAATACGGGGGAACAGTTTTCACCGAGAGTGCATTAAGATCTATTCCTGCGTACACACGGCAGTAGGGCTCCCCAAAATATGTGCAATACACCGCCGAACTCATGAAACACCATCATTATACCTATCCCATGACCCAACATTCTAAACACAGAAATGTGGAACCGCCAGTGGTTCTTGTCAAACCGAGTAAAGTATGTACATTCACCTGAATAGTTGTAGCAATAGCACAATTTCAATTGCTAACCGTTGGTATGATTAGTTACAGGCCTTCCGCGAAACTTGCTAAATTTCTATGAAGTCGTCAATGACTCAGAATAATACCATCCACGAGACTCTGCGTGCTGTAATGGTGGCAAATCGAGTCCGGGAAAATCGGTACTCGCCTGGCTGGGCATCAGCCTCTGACATCTACTGCAGCTGAAAGAAAAAATTGGAGCGGTTCAGAAAGAGCAGAAGAATAATTTCGCTTCACTCAGGCAGCATGTGGGACAAATGGAGCAAGAACAAAAATGCTCTATCGGAGTATGAGCAGAGAAAATACAAGCGCGGTAGTCGGTAGCCACCCGCAATCTGCCTCCAAATACATCAATTATGGTCCGCCTCACACCAGGTACCTCCGCTAGGATAGAGGACAACCAGCGAGGGGTCCATGTGCCGGGGATACGCTGGCTCACACAAGAACACAGGAGAGCTGGAAAGATGACACCCTCGCTGGTGCTATACTTGAAAGACACGATCGACCTCAACCACGGAGTACGCATCAGGAGGAGAATTTTCCGCATCACAGTACGACTGGAACAGAAGAGGGGCTGGACGATCTGACACCGGCGGTTGACACGTTACACACATGACTGGAATAGGTCAGGGATTAGATGGTTTGACACCGGCAGTTGATGGGGGTTGCAGTATTAGGAGGGAAAACATCATCCACAACAAGCAGCCTCTCCACTAGCGTGGGTGGGGGGGGTTTCTTGCGGAGTGGATTATGCGGGATTTCAGGGGGTGGATGGTACCTTTTCCTTTTTGGTTCGTGCTTTTGTTTACGGGGGGTATCTGGTCTTGTACGTAGATACGGGGTCAGCATGGCCTAGGGGTTGAAAAATCCAGCCGTGCACTCGGGGATGCATACCCTCCTCATATACCATAGTATGAATACGAGTCCTGATTTATCAAAAAAAGCAAAAGGTACCTCCCCTCCATCCTTATACTCTGCAGGTGTCTTGACCACGCTGTCGATGACCAATCCAGCGGCGTCCTACGCGATGAGCTGCAGAGAATTCATCATTGGCGCTGTTTCCCCCAGTCAGCTCACGCCAGGAGAGGTCACTCTGGGGCCTCTAGGGCAGAAGACCTAGATCCTTTCACAGCACCCAGCGACCTATCGACTACAAGACTGTTCCGTTTTGGCCCATCGGGTATTAGCAAGACGACAGTATTAAGGCAGCAATGTGCTCGGACATTGCTGAACGTTATCGGAACCGCGAATGAGATTAACCCAATAAGAGGCACGTACTCTCGCCAAGAATTCAAGCAGCAGGGGCACCAATTTGATACAGAGACCGCACAACACTCGCCAATCAGCCCTAACTCCAGATTACAAATCCTCATCGCGGACCGCGCTCGCTTTCACCATTTCAGTTGCTTCCAACGAGAGACCGTCCAAGTTGGTGATTGTCGATTTTACGCGGGGGAAAGGGGAGAAACAAGAATTAACCCCGGCACAGCCGCGACCTCGGGTGTAACCAGGAACATGGCATCGTTGTAGACGTTCTGCGGAAATGGGCACAAGGGGTCCCATAGGTTGGACGCCCATCAGGGAAGGTCGAATTAAGATTAAAAGAGGAGATGGAAAAAATATTTGGCGATGATAAGGTTGTGTTTGTGATGTTTGCGCGGGATGGGGAAAAGAGGCGGTGGGGGGGTTTAGTCGAATTTTTAGAGAAAACACGAAATCTGGAAGGCTGAGGACGGGGGGGGGTCCACAGCCCATGAAATGCCCTTGAAGGGGTGTGGACGAGAAACTATGTGCTCTGAGATTTCTGTAATGTTTTACAACGCCCCCTCCATGTTCACCTCCATGCTACAATTACAGTCTGAATCAATATTGCTAGAATTGGCCTCTGAATCAAGGGTTAGATTGGCTCAGATTTCACGGCTTCATGGTAGCTGGTAATGCATTGGAATTCCAAATACCCCTAGCACATCGGTGGAAAGACCAGTAGATGTCGCTTAGAATGACCCCTAAATCAACCTTTAGATTAGCTCGGATTTCATGCGTTCAGGACAGCTGGGATTCATAGCACCTGACAAGCTTTAAGTCCTAATCATCTAGAAACCACTATCTAAAACACCCTAGAAATCAGCTACAAATCACCCAAGAAATAACGGTTCCCACCAACGAGACGAGGCTAAACGCATTCACCTCATTGCGCCAGTTTTGTGGTCATTTGTTCAACTTCTTCCGGTTGTGACTGTGAACATTGAGGCAGACCTCAAAGGGAAACGAGTACATGCTCATGGCTATTTTCTGTTTGTTCTCACTCGTGGCGGCAAATATGTGTGCATATTGAAAGCAAAGGAGGGGAAGTTCACACAAGGAATGGCACATAACTTGCTTGGGTGTGAAGTAGGTGCGTCGAATGCAGATTTAGCGAGGGATGTAGTACGTTGCTAATATTTACTGCGGTTTATTTAATGGCAGGTAGCGGCGGACACCCATGAAGTCTATTGAATTCTTGCAAATCTTAGACAATTGATTTTCCTCAAGAGCTTGGACAATAAGATTCTGTTTGATGGTAATAATACTATAGCAATCCAATGACATGAGGGTAGAATGTTAGATGAGCTAATTTATAAATACGCAAACACTGAATTCAGGGTGGGAAAAAGAGTGAAAAAGAGACGAGATTGAACGTTAGAATGTGAGAGAGAGAGAGATCGAAGCCAAGAGGAGAGACAAGAAATTAATAGCCTCACTTCACCCGCTAGAAGGGCAGGAGAACCACTTGCTATCTAACCATAGTGAAGACAAAATGAAAGAAAAAAAGTATCAATACAGAGAAACGGCACCGGCAAGGGAAAGGCGGAAAACCGCTCATAGTAGCAAGAAAAATAACTCACCTCAACTTAAGATAGCATGGAATATATCTTTCCAACAACCCCATCAACTGATCTCGCTGGGGAATACCTCTACCATTGAATAAATTATCGAAGAAACAACCGTTCAAGTCAACTAGAAATCACTGTTCAAATCAACATGTAAACTAGCGGACAAATCACCCAAGATGTCACTGTCAAAGAATAATATAATCCAGCGTGCAAATCACACCCGTGCAAACCAGCCCAGAAACCACGGTCCAAAACGACCTAGACATCAGTGTGCAAATGTCCCTACAAGCATGATGCTTCAATCCCACATTTAACCCCATCTATCCCCCTGAAATTAGTCTGTAAATCCCTATTCCGACATATGCAATAGCCTGGCATTTGATCCACAGTTTCTAAATTTAGTTGCGCATGGCGTGCACGGGTCGCACGTTTTGTCACAGTAGCTGCAGTATATAGTAGAATTAGTGCAAATTCATGCATGTCTTGTTAGTTCACGTAGTTCATGATGTACGCCATATAAAACATCACCTACATTGACACGGAAGGCATGCATCCAAATACACCCTATGCGTACCTCTATCCCACATATGAACATCCATGCTATCTATAACCATCAACCACAATTGGAAACATCGTCTATATATATGGATGTGGACCATTTAAATGAACCGCAACGAGATACTGCACGAAGGGCTATGGCAGGAAGGGTCGGCAGGAGGTGTGGCGGCGCAAATAGCGGTTCACGGTTCTCTTTCGAACTGTCTCCCCTTTATTTGGTGTGTACCTAGCTTGCCGCAAGCGCAGCTAGATTAACTTGGCCCTCGTTGAACCATCTCGGACTTCCGAGGGGCTAATCATGGCCCTCCTACAGGGCCGCATTAGTCTGGTTGCCCAGACTAGGGCCGCATATGAGTACTGATGTGTAAGTCACAACACAACCACCTTGCCAGAACGAGCGCTTGATCGGAACAGAACAACCAGAGCAGCGACAGACAAGCGGATGGCATCACAAGATGGCCCTAGCCGTGCACAACACGAATACCTACACAGACCCTAGGGGAACAGCCATCGCGACCCTTTCCCCCTCGCCTGAAGTTTTCTTCTCTTCTTCCCCCCTCTCTACTTCCTCTATTCTCACCGAAAACTTCCTCAACGATCATTGGTCCACGAGTCCACCCACACCAAGCAGGCACTCACACCTCGGCAAGTCGTCAGAAAGATGTCCAACGAGAGGATAGAGAACTCCCATACCACGCAACGAGCCAATCGCTCGACCCGGTCACATCTCAACGCTTCGGACCCAATCAGAGGGATCCCCGATTCACCTTCGAGAGCCAATAGCCATCCCCACACCGGTGGGGTCTGAAATGCACCAACAGCATGCCCGAACGAAAGCGCAAGGACAACCCAGACAAGCACGACGGGGTCAACCCACCACTTAAAACACGCCTGGTGGTCACCGGCCACCCAGAGCCACCGCCTACCGTACCCAAGCCAATGTGCGCCAGGTGGTTCAGCCCGAACCACGAGCAGGACAAGTGCCCACAGTTGGCGCCACAACAGCCACCCCCTACCTCAGCCACACCACGAAAGCACCTCCGTCACCAGATCTTTAAGGCGATAATGCAGCCACCTCGGACGACATCAGAAGGGGCATCGCCACAATAGCCAAAGGCCTCATAAACCAGTCACACGTGATCCCCTCCGGAGACCCCCCTGAACTCGTCTGGTGCCTAAAAAGGATAATGCTCTTCTTGCAGGTCAATCTCCCCGAGCTAGACATGTTTATGACATTGGCTCGGATACACATTGACGCTTTGGCAAAAGAACAAGATGCCTTGGAACAACAACAGGCAGCGCTAGACGTAACGATGGAGACCCAGACCCAGGGGATACATAGGCTGGAGGAAAAGACACGGCAATTGGAGGAGTCTCGGGATTTGGAGGTCCGAGTACAGTCGATCGAGGGATCTTCAACAAACCATTTGGGAAAAACGGGAAAAGTTAAAGGAACAACAGGGAGATTTAGGTGGGGAATTACGAGTAACGGCAGATATGACAGCTGAAGGCCAGAAGCTCAACGACCGCCTAGCGGTCACCAAAGAACATACGCAGCGATTGAGGGACCAGATTACCGAGCTTAAGGCACCATCAAAGCTACACAGACAACCCCACGTAGCTACGCGGAGGCAGCCATGCAGATCCATGCAGATCCATCCTGCCCACCAACACAGGAACTGGGGAAGGGAAAGGGAAAGCAAACCGCAACCACAACCCCCCACCACAGCGCAAACCAACTGCAACCGATAACCCCGAGGCTCTGGTTCTACGCAGCCCCACAAAGTAGAAACCCGGAAAAATGCGACCAGGGATCGAGGAGGATAATCGGCGATTCGGGACCAAGATCCTGGGAATCCGCTAGTTGTTGGAGGAGGACAAGAGAACCGGAAAACAAAAGCCGCCGCCGGTGATCTCCCTGAACACGAGCTTCGACCACAACCAGGGACCCCGCAAGGGGAGGAGGATTTTCCGAACCACAGGGTACGATTGTAGCAGATGAAGTGGGAGCTATATTTTAGGGGAGGGCCGAAAGGGGCCTGCCTGGGGTTGGACTTCCATATCTTCAGCATAAAGTAAGAGCTGTCATGGTGTACGAGATTGGTCGATACGAACTGAGTCTCCACGAGGATTCTGAGGTTGGACGGACTGAGCTGATAAACATGTATGGGATCGAGGGCTGAGAACTGTGTTGTCAGGTTTATCCTGTTGCCTAGTGGGAATGGTGGAATCTCTATAACCCTCCTATATTTCCTCACTCTCTTATTCTCCTCCCCTCCTCTCCTAACGCCACGTCTTGTAACTACTCTCCACACATGCGTTCATTCTCATAGCCAAAGACCACGAGCGCTCCCTGGAGCCCATCTCATGATCCACGAGTTATTACCCCGTTATAAGAACACGGTATATTTGTAATATTCAGCATCACACTTCATTTTTAGTCTCCTTGCGTGTACTTCTGGGTTCTAAAGCTATGCTCTCATGACGATCCCATACATAGCTCCAGCCGGTCACACGTAACACCCTCTCCTCCACCACCACCGGGCCCTCCACACCATCCCTCCACAATCTCCTGCTGCAGGCTAGTTCCTTCCCTAGGACTATGGTCAAAAACCGACCTAACTCCAAAGGTTGCCATTGTCCAAGCCCGAGGAAGCGCGTCAGGCATGAGTGACGGAACAGGGCAGGTGCTGGGAGAACCGACCCACATTGGTGTGCGGAGGTGGTGGGTTTTTTGACCAGATGATGTGGCCGAAGTGAGTGTCTCATTGAGGATGTATATATTTTAGCTGCTGGGGCAGCCGAGCGGTCGGATGCTCCCGACGGGGCATGCGCCTTCCTGCCATAATATACCAGATGATATGAATGGGAAAAGTTTTCGCTTCCTTTATTTCCTCAACATATTCATTACTCATATGCGGGGGGACATGATGAGCCCAGCGGAAGCCTGGTAGGCTCCAATGAATGCGGCCATTGAGTTGAGCAAAAAAACACGAGAGTCAGGCATATACATGGGCAAGAAGGGCTCAATGAATTAATTAAGCACAAGCATTGTCATCTTCACTATTATATTCCATATCCCTATCCTCGCGTTTACTACTTGGTTTCTAAAGGTATGGACGTGTGATGATCTCAAGGAGTAGATTGTGGTTATAGTTATTGGGTAGTGCTCATAGATGTATCCATGTGTTCACGCAACATACGCAGGCTACTAGCGCATTCTGCCTTTCGTCTCTGACTCATTCGGGAATTGGCCGTCAATCCTCTGCGAAAGCAGTTTAGGAAGTTGAACGTGCAAGGGTCAGCCCTGTCTCCAGTTGCAGTCCCTGCTCCCACGCCTCCCCCCCCTCTCTCCCTCCGTCCCTGCTCCGTCCTCCTGTCAATATACAAGTTCAGAGCGAGCGGTAGCGAGAAGAGCGAGCGGTAGCGAGAAGAGCGAGCGCGTTGGAAGTGCAGGCAGCCTTGGGAAGTGCAGGCAGCCTTGGGAAGTGCAGGCAGCCTTGGGAAGTGCAGGCAGCCTTGGGA
>Ga0307511_10006719_pt1 | contig 11586 bp, 9 predicted proteins | sample 13_EM_MG_FD_200266 | JGI IMG/M metagenome (GOLD analysis project Ga0307511, IMG submission 200266) | Populus trichocarpa ectomycorrhiza microbial communities from riparian zone in the Pacific Northwest, United States - 13_EM | ecosystem: Host-associated > Plants > Roots > Unclassified | place...
TAGGAAAAATGAACAGATGATAGAGACTCAAACTAAGTCACTTGCATGTGTCACGAGACTCATGAACCACCCCTATTAAGTTATGTGTGACAAGAAATTATTGTCATTGTAATCACAAAGAACCTGCAGTAATCAATAATTCCTCAGTCAGTGCAGAAGATGGTTTCTATGATCTGAATTCAATGCTTCAATACTGTGTGACAAGAAATCTATGGTAAAAACTGCAATGTGGTATCTAAGTATCTAAAACTGGTAAGCAGATATTAACCTTGGTATTAACTAACGATCAATAAAAGATTGGCTTACTGAGAAGTGGGAAGATCATCATAACTGGCTTGAAATTGGAAGAACTGAGTGAAGGGAAGGGTCTGATCGCTAGTTCCCATTGTGGCAGTGGCAGGTAGAGCTGCTATTACAGCACCTAGCCTCAAAACGAAGTCAAATATAACAAGCCCCTTGTATTCAACGTTTTCATGGGTATAAGCTCCTTTTAGAGGTGCTGTTCCTTTAGCAACAGCTTTTGTTTCAGTAGGAATATCAACTTTAGATGACATTTTATAGCTTAAAGGACAGAGAGAAGAAAGATTTCAAAAAGCTTGTATGGAATAAAATGAGTTGTAGAGCCTTATATGGAGAACTAGAGGAGTAGGTTAAATCGAGTTTGTACCAAGGATTGTAATTTTAAAACATTATTTTATTTACATGAATAAGGGAGTTGTTGCTAACCATTTCCATTTCATTTAAAGCTTGCTTTTTTATCACTTTTGATAAAAGTCAAGAAGAAAGTTGTGAGAAGCAGAGGAACATAAATTAGTTGGTCTCCAGCTCAAGGCAGCAAGTCACTTGTAATAATAAATAGATGATTTCAGGTTTTGGGATGTTTGTTTTTAAGCTTGGCATGGATTGATATTGTGATATTAAGAATTTTATTTCCTTTGTTGGAATGAATGTATGATATATATTTGCATCATTGCATTGTATGATATATACTCAAGACCCGATGGGGTTCGGTTTGAGTTTCTAAAATCCATGTCTGTTAGGTTTTGGATCGGGTATGAATAGTATTTTCAGTTTCAAATATGGATAGTACCAAAACCTGACCTGTGGGTATTCATTGTCATCCCTAACCACCTACAATGCCAACCTCACTGGACCCAAAGCTTCAACACCACCACCACCTTAACCACCGTCAATGAAGAATGAAAGCATCGTTTGCTCACCCTTACATGGTTTCTTATCTCTTCAATGCCCTCTCTCCCTCCTCCACCAAAACTCTCTAGTCTCTCAAAACTAAACCCAAATCCCACTAAACAGCACATTACCAAAAACCTTACTTGCAGAACCCAACCCATCATCAACATCTCCAATCAATCCCAGCTTACACAAGCAGTCTCTTCTCATCAGCTTTTATCACGCGAAGGCATTCACTTACCTTGTCAGACACTAGCTTACCTTATACAACAAAGCGCATATTTGAAGTCTCTTAAATTAGGCAAAGGTTTCATATTCATCTGCAATTAAATGGATTAAAAAGACCTGGTTCTTTTTTACCCAAATGGGTTCAAATTTCAATAATTTCATTCATATGTACGAACACTGTGGTGACCATGTTAGTGCTTATAAAGTGTTTGGTATAATGTCCGAGAGAAATTTGTACTCTTGGAATAATATGCTTTAATAATTGACCGTTAGTTCAGGGTAAAACAGTCCTTTGAACTCTGAAACACTTTAAAAGTAGCCGAGCTTTCTCAATTTGATGAGCACCGAGAAAGAAAAACCTAAGGTTTCCTTGGCCGCAACCATTCCTCTCTTTTTCTTCCCAGCAGTTCTTCTGGTGAATTTTCTGGGAAATTCTTCTTTTTGATAAGTGAGAAAATCCTCAAACCTTATTTTGTCCCTTGGTTCTTAAAGCTTATATATCTATTTCATTGTTCAGATTTTTAAAGGATACTTAAAAAAATGGGGCCAAGATGGAAAGGAAAAGGAGCAGAAGCTAAAGCACTAGCAGATCCCATGTCAGAAATAGTCTCACAGCTTCAATCTTCTCTTCTTCAGTCAAATGCATGTGCATCACTCTCAGGTTGTAGTGTGCTTCTTGCAGTGGAAACAGAACAGACTGAGCTTCTCACACGGGCATGTTTCGGTAAACCCATTATCACAGCTGAGAAAGAAAAGCAATGGTTTCAGTTGGGTTTGGAGGAAGCATTTTATTTGTGTTATTCTTTAAAATGTTTAAAGATTGCTGGTGAAGATAATTTTGTTAAAAATGATTTAGATTTGTGGTTGTATATGAAATTGAAAAAGGAAAAATTCCCGGATTTTTATAAGGCGTATTCTCATCTTCGTATGAAAAATTGGGTTCTCAGGCCAGGATTACAGTATGGCGTGGATTTTGTTGCTTACCAGCATCATCCATCTTTGGTACATTCAGAATATGCTGTGATTGTTTTATCAGAAGGGGATACTGGGAGATTGAGGGTGTGGTCTGATTTCCACTGCACTATTAGACTTTGTGGAAGTGTTGCAAAAACGTTGTTAATTCTGAATGTTGACAAAAATGGCCACGGTGCTATCTCTCCATCTTGTTTGGAGAGATACTCTGTTGAGGAGTGCACAATCACGAGATGGAGTCCAGAACAAAGCCGTGATGATAAGAAAGCCTCATAAAATGGAGCGAAGTAAGATGTGCTTTCAAATATCTGGTTTGCGTTTGTCATTCTGTGCATAAACTGAGTATGAATGTTCCAAGTATTCTGGATAACTGTTTTTATAATGCTTGTGACTGCTGGTGTAAGAAATCCATGTTCGTCTGTTTTTCATATTGTTTTTTCATGCCTGATAACATGCAAGTCAAGTTTTGATCATGGAGCTGGTCTTCCTATTGTGATGGCCTCAGCAACGTGTAAGTGTCTCCAGTCCAGTTTGACTAGGTGTAAAAGCCGATCTTTTTGCTTTATCATTCATTAGATGCTTTAAGACAAGAAAAGGGCATCTAATGATAAAGCCAAAGTGTTGGGTTTCAGACCTGTTAATCACACAGCACAATACCAAAACCAAGTTGAAAAGTGAGCAAAATACAAAAAAATGGAGCCAGTTTCTTCATCACTGTAATCACCGAACAAGCTAGAACCGAAAGCAGTGCATTACTCTACAAGTAGTTCATCAAGATATAAATTGCAAGTTGCAAACACATGCTAACAATGAATTGTGTCTGCAGGAAAGGCAAGCAAGCTTCACCAGAATAGATATATAATGCCACAAGTAACGATTGCCATCACCTACCAAGCATGCATATGGCTTGTTCTATTTGCGTGCACCCTGACATAAACCCACAGATGTTTGCGTGTGATAATGTGAAGCCAGACATCAAATGCAGAAGTTGGTGGAATTTAGGCACGAGTGGAATTTAGGCACGCCATGACAGCCATGCTTTTTGGAACGCGACTGCAGCATTTGACATGTAGAAAATGTGGCACGCAATACTCAAAGTCTAGCTTTCTCAGGAAAGCATCATTTTATTAGTTTTAGTGAAAAATCAAGATGAATTTTTTCTGAAAAACAGTGCTACGGTATCCTTAAAATCTCAACGATTTTAGCTTTTTAAAAAATACTACCCGTATGCTAGCCAGGGCCACCAAAGTTTTTCGAGGATTGTTTAGGAATACGGTGTAAAAATGTTTAGGAATACTTGATAGGAGGACCTAGTCTGTCTCCTATCAAGTTCCAGGTGACTTGTTAATACTTTCATATAAAATCTCTTTCTAGTGCCTTTCCACTTATCTCAAGGATGCCTTTCAACTCGTTTAGTTGTATTACCATGTGGGCTATGGAGCTGGTATCTGTTTTTGACTTTTTTCGTGCATAGCACGTTTTATTTTTTATTTTTTATTCCTTTATCAATTGTTTTTCATTTATTTCGTTTTATTTGAAGCAGTTGTTTGTAGTTATCTGATTGCCTGATCTCTTGAATGAAAGAGTTTCGTGGCCTATGAGAAGATAAGGATGGAAATATACCTTGGAAAGGACATCATTGATGAGGTTACTACATAGCATCATCAATGCGAAGAAAATAATTATTGATTGATTAACAGGGAAGAGCATGATCCATGATTTTTAATTAAGAGATGGCCCACTCCTTTCATCTTCAATAAAGTTCATGGAAGAGGACAATTACCTTAAATTATGGACATGATTAAACCCCCAATCACTTTTAGTGGTGAAACCATACTTGATAAGGTGTATATGGATGATTGAGCCTGGTACAAGGAACTGTGGTTTTTGCTGCCATGTGGTAGCTTATCAAGGGCAAAACCTCTATTACCCTGGTGGATTTAGAACAGATTTTGCGTAGAGGAGGGGGAAAACTTGTGCAGAACCAACAAACATCAAGAACAAATTTGGAAGGCAACACAGGTGGACCAACCAAGGAAATATTATCTCGATTATAACTCCACGCCAATAATGCAAGCGAAGCAAGCACCTAAATTAAAGAAAAAAAGAATGTCATTGTCATAATCAAGATTGTTGAGAAAAATTCAATGGAAGCAAATAAATAATCTTCCTAATCTGTTTTTATATTTCCAGAAGTCTTAACTGGATGGTAATTACATCCAATTGACGTTACAATGCTGCGCAATAAAACCCACAAACCAATTCTTTTCCTGTGCAATAAAGCCTGCCGTGCCTACAACAAGAAAAAGAAAAGAAGAGGAAGAACTCGACATTCTTCTTCTTCATCATCATCTCTGACATAGAAAAATGGGTTCTCAGATCTCTAAACAGATTGAAAGGCGTAAAGAAATCTCAACTGAGAAGAAGGTTTTGGTTGATCTTGAGGAAAGCTCTGGAGAAACATATCCAGGTTCTGATTATCGTCCATCAGACGGGAAGAATTGGATGGCTGGGTTCAACCCTGAGAAACTTCACATAAACCAAATTGTATGGCCTGGAACCCATGATTCTGCTTCTAATAGGATTGGCATCCCATTGATCACTCGTCCTTTCGCTCAATGTCAGTCTTTGTCCATCTACCGTCAGCTTTGTGTAGGCACCAGAGTTTTTGATATTCGGGTTCAGGAAGACCGTCGGGTCTGCCATGGAATCCTGACAACATATAGTGTTGATGTTGTTATTCGAGACCTCAAGAAATTCTTGTTAGAAACTGAGTCAGAGATCGTAATTCTTGAGGTCAGGACGGAGTTTGGCCATGAGGATCCTCCAGAGTTTGACAAGTACTTGGAGGAACAGCTTGGAGAATACCTGATCCATCAGGACGATAGTGTTTTTGGCAAAACAATTGCGGAATTGTTACCGAAGAGGGTAATCTGTGTATGGAAGCCAAGGAAATCACCAGCTCCAAAACATGGAAGCCCGTTGTGGAGTGCCGGTTATTTGAAAGATAATTGGATCGACACAGATTTGCCATCAACAAAATTTGAAAGCAACATGAAGTATTTGGGTGAACAGCCACCGGTTTCGTCAAGGAAATACTTTTACAGAGTGGAGAATACTGTTACACCACAAGCAGATAACCCAATTGTATGTGTTAAACCTGTGACCAACCGGATTCATGGATATGCTAGGTTGTTCATAACACAGTGTTTCTCAAGGGGATGTGCTGATAAGTTGCAGATCTTCTCCACAGATTTTATTGATGAGGATTTTGTTGATGCATGTGTTGGATTGACTCGGGCAAGGGTTGAAGGGAAGGCTTAAAATTTCTCTATTTTTCTTGAGTTCTTGTTCCATTTTTTATTGTTTTATTACGAGTCATCATCTCTTGTAATTAATTTCTGGGTGGATGAAATTTGCTCCATTGTCCTTAATGGGGTAAACTGTTCGTTTGTCTACACGCATGCTAAATTATTTGTCTATGATGTATAAAGGGTTTGTGTATATGGTTGTGGTTGGCACACTTATTCCTTTTTGTTCTTTCTAACCTTGCTCTCTTACCTTTGAAGGCCTGCCCGCTCTGGGAATATGCTGATACTTGTAATGTGATGGATGGAGCTGGATTGTCACTGACTCACTGTTATTGCCCTATCACAACTTCACATGTAGAAAACTATTTTGTAAAATGATGAAATTTAAAGAGTTTTCAAATCGAAAAGGCAAACAAGCTATTATAGAAACCACCACTTTACCCTACAAGGTGTTGTTGGTTGACATGTTAAGCAGGTTTGGTCCACTTGCTATCGCCACAAGTTCTTATTCAAACTGAAACTGTAAGAAAACTTTTCATGAATGCACACTTCTAGCATAGACGATTTGCCTAATGTCAAAATCATTTTATAATTGGAGAGAGGGCAGGCCAGCATAGCAAATTGATGATGATAGAAGTTTGAAAATAACAAAGAAATCCTGGGATACAGACACTGCAAGGAAAATAATGTGCATACCAACACCACATTACAAGTCAGTAAAAGCTTGTCACTGTTTAAGCCTACGGTATACAGTCAGTTGTATCAACCTCTGACTAGACAGGTAGAAACTAACATTCACTTTTTTCATGGTGGAAACCTATCAAGACACCATATATAAGGTCTGACTTCATCACATCCCTAAAAACTTGTTCAAGACTGAATCAGATGCAATTTAGTTAAGCGTGGGCTTTTCTCTGCAAAATTTGCATCTCAAAGTTTCCTCCAGTCGTTGGATTATCAATGAGAATACTACTGCAAAAAATAGTCCAAGAGTTTATAATACCAACTATGAAAAATCAAAACAGCAATCTTTTGCAGGAGTATTCTCATTGAGAATCCAACAATTAGAGAAAGCTTTGACACAAGTTTTGCAAGAAAAAAGTAAAGTCTCATGTCTCAACTAATTTCGGTCTAGATTCAGCCATGCGCGAGTTTGTAGAGATTTGATGAACTTGCACCTCATATGTTTCACAGTTCCTCTCAATAGGCTACCACCATTGAAATTATTAAGGATTGGATGCATAATGGAAAAGGTTAGTTCCTGTCTATCTAGTTCATAGGCCATATGTTGTGTGAACCTATGAACTATAGAGATAGGAACTAGCTTTCACCATTAAGCATCCTATCTTAAAAATTTCATAGTGGTAACCTATCAAGAAACCATACCTGAGGTACCGAGTTCATGAAATCTCTAAATGATTATACATGGCTGAAATTGACCAAATTCAGCTGAGAGTGGCCTTTTCTATATGAAACTTATGTCACAGAGTTTCCTCATATTGTTGGATTATTAATTAGAATACTCGTGCCAAAAATAGCCCAAGAACTCAACATGTCAGTCATAAAAACTTTGATCCAGCAAACACCAATTTAACAAAATACAGAAGTAGGATCTGCAGCTAATTTCTGTCGTAAATATAATCAAATTAGCGAGATCACTTCTCTCATCCATGGCTGTATATATGACAGAAAGAGACAAAAAGAGTATATCTCTATGCTGGAACCTGGAACTGGGTTATCTCTATGCTGTAATTATGCTTTCACCAAAAGGGCGCCTGGGATTTGCTGAAACACCTGCCAAAACATAACACAGTCATATAGATTTCAATAATATAAGCCTTTTCTATTCAAGCCAACCGAGCATACCGAAATGCGAAAAAATAAGTTATTTGAAGGAGAGTGCAAATAACTTGAACAGTTGGATGCCTCCTCCAAAGGGTTGCAAGTGGCAGCTCCATCAGGATGCTTTGCTTCATTCCTCAGGATTGTTTTGCACTGATCATTTGAGGCAGTGATCTAGTAAAAAGAGATTTTTCTACATGTAAGGAGACAGAAATATTATAAACAGTAGAGAAAGAGAAGTAAACCAAGAATCACGTTTCTTACATCAACAATAAATGAAGAGGCATTCAATTTACAGGATGCTCTGCCAGTGCAGAAAAAGGATTCAACAGATTGTAATACATGAAAGCCATTGGATTGCCGTTGAAGACCCTGGTAGACAGTACAAATCCATTTGAGATACACTAGTACAAACCCAAAGTATCACATGGTGTTAGTATTAAATTTTAAGAGACATACTGCACTGATTTATTTTGCAAACTTCGATAAATAAGCATTTGGTAGCCAATGCTTCCACTTATCTTCAGAAAATGGTAAATGCTGTCATGGCATAGCAGTAATAGCACCAAAAGGGAAGGAAGAGTTCTTGTGTTAAACCTAAAACTGTATAAACAAAAGGATTTCTGTGTCTATATGCAAATTCATGGAGCATGCATGCATGCCTTGACAAGTTCAGACTCGGAAGAGGGGGGATTAGAACAAGTGTGGCTGACCAAGTATATACCTTGAGCAAGGCCCATGCCTCTCCGTGTGCAAAACTTGTTGCTTCAAATATAGTTGGAGCAACAAAATAAATGACTTTTGGGACAAATTTACAGGATAGTGAACGCGCGAGGGACATATCCATACCTCAAGGGTGAAAGATATGTTACCCTTCTCAGGCACAAGAGGTGATATTATTTTCCTGACCAGAGGCACAAAAGACCAAGCAAGCCCCCACCGACATGTTTGCCCTTGGACAAATTCAGTGGTCTTTACTATGGTGACTCCAACATCACGAAGCTATGAGATGAGGAATTTGAGGTTTGTTTTCCTTCCAAGCATTGAAGTAAACCACCTTCAAACAAAATGTAAACATAAAGACCAATGTTTCAGAACTGAGTACGTGGACAAGTTGGATATGAATAATAACAGATGTGATTGATGAGAAAGCACCGAAAGGACTCCTTCAACACTACACTATCTTCAATGATACGAGTGATAAAGGCCTTCTCTCCACCAGGGCAAACCATCTCCTCAGGAGTCCCGCCAAAAGAAGTTTTGGGATTCAGTCCTGCTTCCTCCATGGTCTCAAAAAATGGGGGATTACACATGCAGAAGTCAAACTTCTCACCATCTCTGACTACTCCAAGAAGTACAGGTGGCCCAGAATACTTCTTATTTGCATCCGATGGGAGATCAAAAGAAGATAAGGGCAAGGGTTCTGCCTCCTCAACCACACTCCCACTTCCATCCATTTTGCTTTTTCCATCTACTGACTCCCCACACTTTGAATCTTCAATAGAAAGGGTGCCTTGACAATTTGTAACCTTCCTAATTTCAATTAGTTCTGATATATGTTGATTACTTTTAACATTTCTCTCTGCCCACTCTAGTGCCACATCAGTCACATCTGCAACCAAAATCACAACATATCATCCAACAAGTCATAAACAACACTGCTCCACAAACAACCCAAAAGGGAAAGAAAAAGCTACCTGACCCAACAAAAGTCCATCCAAGAAGAGAGGCGCCAAGCAGAGGGTAAATGCAGTTAGCTCCAGTGCCTTTATCAAAACCTCTCACAATATCTCCATTGCTGTTATTATTTGGAATGATATCAGATGACAAAAGATCCTCGATCCAATGAATGTACTTTGATCTATTCGGCACCGTAGGGCATAACTGCCCATTAGGAATCCACCTAGAGTGTTCAATTCACAAAAGACACTTAATTAACACAAAACCTCATAAACCAAAAAACCTTAAATAAGAACTTTAACGTTCAAAAAAAGGCCAAGTCTTTATAACTAATTACAGCAGAAGAACCTAAGAAACCACCTATAATGTTTTATTCACATAAGATAGAAACTATAATGCATGCATAACCAACCACGACCAAGCTCACAGACCAAACAACCTTAAAACTCGCAAAAAGTCTCAATCTTTATGGTTCATTAATAACAAAAGAACCTCAAGATTTTAACTTGCACAGTTTTCACTACAAGGGTCCTGCTTAAAGTTACAAAACTTCATTTGTATCGTTAAAGTGTCGAAATGATTCTTACCAGTTGAGGCCATGATCATGGAGGAGCAGGACCCGTGTCAGTTCTCGGGTCGAGTTGAAATTGGTCCAGTCAATTCTGGGTCGACCGTCACGCGAGTTGAACACAAAAGCCTTGAAAGATGTATAGAGGGAAGCTAGGAGAGCAAAATCAGGTGGGTTATCGGAGTATTTGTTTTTTGGGTGGATGGTGTCGGGTCTCTTTCTCTTGTTCTTCTTGCTTACCATTCTGTGTTTAGAATTTTAGAGAGTAGCGAGAATGGAACTAGCAAAAACATAACTATTCACGGAGAAGAGAAGAGAGTTGTTCTTGTCGACGACGAGTCTTTTTGGCAGGACTGGATTGGTTCAACTTGGGCTTTGTAGGTTTTTCGGCATTGTTTCAGGAGTGTAGTTATGCTTGATTCAGAAAACTCCTGATTGAGAGCATAATCCAGTTGATTTTTAAGTTGAATTGACAAAAAAAAAATTCAATTAAACTGTTAAAACTTTATTCATTCAATTTGATCGACTCAATTAACCTATATTATTTTGTATATCAAAACATGGTAAATTGCAGGCAGACTAGCTATCTCTTTATAAAATTAGACAAGCAAGTAGAAATGGTTTTATTTTCAATTTTGCAATAAACTTTTTAGCTCTGTAATTGAAATGAATTTCTACAGGTTGATGGACTTATGTAGAAGCATAGAATTGTGCTCTTGCAATATACAGTGGAGTTAAAGTATTGCATGTAAGAGTTTATTATATGATTAGTCCTTTTTATGAAAGCTTTCGAGATTTTCTTTCTACCTCTCCGAGCTTTCTGTTATTTAGGGATGGTTTTTGTGCTCTTAGATTGCACAGAGCTGGGCTAACTGTTCCTTCCTGAGCTGGGGTCTAGGCATTTAAGAGCTTTCTACTTGGGCCTTAGGCCTTTTGGTTAATGCACTCTATCAAAAAAAGGAGTGCTAGCTAATACTCCTCTGGATATCTAGGATTGTTGTCAAGTGAAAGTAATAAAAACTGAAGCAATTGCAGCAATTAAATGAAGATTATCTCTCTGATCTTGCTGAGAATTTCAGTTTTTAGAATCTGAATGCAATGCCAAACATGATAAGACCACCAATCTATCAGGTGTTTGGTTCAAGTCGCTTTTTAAACTTTTTTTTTTTTTGAAAAAAATATTAAATTAATGTTTTTTTAAGTATTTTTTAAAAGTTTTGATATATTAAAGTTAATTTAAAAAAAACATTATTTTATAGCACATTTTCAATTAAAAAATACTTTCAAAAGAACTTTATATTGCATTATCAAAAACACAAGCACAACTACAAAATAATAGACAAGTAGCCATATTTTTGCCTAAGGTAAGAGAAAAGTGGATATTAAGTTAATTGAACAATGAGAACACATGGGATTTTGGTGTTTGTCCATTGCTTGTCTTTTAATAAGAAAAAGTATTAAATTAATGATTTTTAGGTATTTTTTATTATTATTCTGATGTGTTAAAGTTAAAAATAAAAAAAAATTAATATATTTTTAATTAAAAAATATTTTTAAAAATATTACATTACATTACCATTACAGAATAATAACCAGCTGGCCATGTTCTTGTCTAAACTAAGAGAAAAGTGCGTATTGAACAATGACATGACATAGATTTGGTGTTCGTCTATTGCTTTTCTCCCAACAAGAAGACAGAAAAGGACACAGCATCAACTATGTATTACATGATCAAATTAGCATCTTTGTTTATCTATGTTTCTTGATTTACATTTATCAAAAAAAAAAAATCAT
>Ga0307511_10006720_pt1 | contig 11586 bp, 7 predicted proteins | sample 13_EM_MG_FD_200266 | JGI IMG/M metagenome (GOLD analysis project Ga0307511, IMG submission 200266) | Populus trichocarpa ectomycorrhiza microbial communities from riparian zone in the Pacific Northwest, United States - 13_EM | ecosystem: Host-associated > Plants > Roots > Unclassified | place...
TTGTTTTTTATCCTTCTTTTATATGATTTTTTTTTATTTGTGTATTTTTTGTCATTTTCCTTTTTAATTTTTTGGTTTGTCCATATATCAATATTTTTTTCTCAGTCACATATATGCCCCGAGTCATATTTTTTTTTAAAAAAATTTTAAACATGCTTGCATCATAAAATTACAATTTTTTTTTAATTTTATCATTTTTTTTATCTTTCAGATTTGGTCTTCATTCTTTTTATTGCTATTTATTTTATTTGAGATCATTTTTTAGATTTTATTTTTTACAATTTCATTCTCTATGAATTGTTTTTCTATCAAATTTTATCTCTATTTTTATATTGTTATTTATTTTTACTTTTGCAAGTTTTTAAAATTGATATTTTTTTCATGATTTTATCTTTCAAAATTAAATTGCTTAGAAATTAAGTTTTTTTTATTAAACTTGGGTCTAAAATTTAAAAGGTTGCGAGTTTTAGAAATTCGATCAAGTTTAAAAGGTTTATTCAGGTTTGCTTAGTTTTTTTTATCTTTTTTTTAAGCTAACGTTTTTTTTAATCTTTTTTTTAGAGTTTTGCATTTAATTTTTTTATTTTTTCGGTTTAACTTTTATATAATTAGTCTTGGATTCATGACTAGAGTCACCGGTTTTAAAAGTTAACGCGACTTGACTTCAATTTTTTCTTTTGTTATTTTAAATTTTATGTATTTAAATTTTATTATTTAACATTTAATGTATTGAAAATTGATCTTTGTATTTTTTCTCTTTCCTTTCAAGTGATTTGTTTTTTATATTTTTTTTTCTATGAAATTATCTCAAAATTATATTCATTACCACAAGATTTATGAGTTAACTTCGTTTAACTAAGTGTTTTTTTCTTGCTAGTTTCTGTTTTTTTAGTTTTACCTTTAAATATTAGATTTTTTAAATGCAATTTTTTTACTTTTTTTAGTATTTAAATTATTAATAGTGACTGGAATATCAGATTTTTTTTTTCTTAACTTTTTTCTTACGTTAAAAAAAAATAATCTGACCCGTCGGCCTCGAATTGCGAGCCACAAGTATAGTTACTACTAACTCCGAGTCTGATCCATACTGAACTCACCTTATCTCCCCGGATATATCTTTACCCCATCTCATTGGACACAATCTGCCCACATCAGCTTGCACAGCCTAACCCTCCTTCCATTCCCCCATCAGCACTTACTTCAAGTCATCCCACCCCTTCCCATAACTGAAAAAACCACCACCATCACCACCAATTTTCTTGCCAATTTCTTGCACCATGGCTGCCTCTGCTGCTGCAGCTGTAGGCTCATCTTTCTCTCCCTCATCAATCCACACCCTCAAATGCATGCATGTCAAGCACTGCCCATTTGATCACTCTCTCCTCAAAGTCTCACCAGTTCGCATCATGTTAGCCACGTTATCTCGCTCGAATTATGTTATAGAACCACTTTCACAAGTTGCAGCCTCATGGAGGGTGCCAAGAGCATCTGCTGATGTTGCTCAAGAGGAGGCACCCGCAACTGCTCCTGCTGTGGAAGAAGAGGAACTGGCCTCAGGAGAAACAGAAGGAGAAGCTGATCAGGTCCCTGTTAATACCAAGCTTTACTTTGGGAATTTGCCATATAATGTTGACAGCGCACAGCTTGCTGGGATGATTCAAGAGTATGGTACTCCAGAGATGGTTGAGGTATGTTAAACATCAATATATGATGATATTTGAGGAGGATGATTTTCTTTACTTTACTAATTAGGATCTGCAGTTATGGCTAGATTTACCATTAAGACATGAATAAACAAGGCTGCCTATGATGCCAAAGTCTATAGTGGAGTGTGTTCATCAAACATGCAAGAACCAAATTACTTTGCTAAATGAACTTTCTTGTTGACTTCCTAAAACACGGCTCTGCAATAGCTTGAAAATTCACTTCCTAATCAGGTGATAAAGCTTGTTTGCTTCCATAAAGTAGTAGAAGAAGAAGAAGCTTGAAATCCCTCAGATAGGTAACTGCTCATTTAGCAGCATAATTTCTTGAGAAATTCACCCTCGAAATCACTTGGACTGAGAGATAGCATGTGCTTAAATTCTACATGGAAACCTGAATTTGCTTTGGCCGTGTGATCTAGGTGCATGTCTGCATCAATATACCATGAATGAAAGTTCTGGTAACTTCAAACGTAGGGTAAAGGGACAATTCAATCAAAGTAGTGAAATTCCTGTGTTAGCGATCAGTTGAGCAACATTTAGTGGTAAATTTAATAGATTGAATGCAACTATATGAGCTTCTTGAACTTGGATGAATGGCACAAGCCTGATAATTCAGTTTTTATCATCTCAACGCACAGCTGTAGGTTGCCTCTTAGAGAAGGTTGGATGGGTGAATTGGTGGTTTGTTTGCTATTATTCCCTTTTTACCGTCATCACGAGCTCTCCATCAATCAGGAACGTGGTTCAGTGTCCTGGAAAAAACCATGGTAGGAGTGAAGGAGGAGCCACATGTTAGCACTGTGGCAACGGTTCCCTGGTTATGCTACACTCACACGGATACGAAGATGATTGGTAACCAAGTAGGCTATTCAACATGGACCTATGTGAGAGGAGATGCATAATTGTTGCCAAAGAAAAAAAAGGAGGTGCATTATTGTTTAACTGATGATCTCACTTGTTGCTAGAGAAGTTTTACTCCCAATTTTCACTACTTCAAGGGGTTTTGGGAAGTGAAAGAGTGAAGCCCGCCTCAATATGCGATAAAGCACTGTAGTATTCATTTTCCTTTGTTTTCAAGACTCCAGAACACCCAAATTAAGATAGTCCCTTCTCTTGCTGTTACTGATTTCATATTTTTTTCACGATAATGATGATTAAACTATAACTGATGGTAACTTGACCGTTGGTAACGAAATGCTTGCTGAATATGATAGAACATGTGCTTAAGTATTGATTTCTCTTCTCTCTTTACCTTACAATTTGCCTTAATCGCAATGTTACTGCTGTCATGGAATTTATAGTACTGTTTACTTCCCTTGTTGTTGTTGTTGTTGTTATAATTTTTTTTTTTGTGAGAGCTATTCTTTTACTGACCAATGAGCATGGCTGCAGGTTCTCTATCACAGAGAAACTGGAAGAAGCAGAGGTTTTGCATTCGTGACAATGAGTAGCATTGAAGATTGTGAGACAGTCATTGAAAATCTCGATGGAAGCGTAAGAACTCCTCTGTGAGTGTGTGAATACTTTAATATATTAGCGAGTCATTTTACCTCAAGCTTTAATTTTTTTTCTTTTTTCAGCAATACATGGGCCGCATCTTAAGGGTGAACTTTGCAGATAAACCTAAACCTAAAGAACCATTATATCCAGAAACAGAATACAAACTTTTTATTGGAAATTTATCCTGGTCAGTAACGTCTGAAAGTTTGACACAAGCCTTTCAAGAATATGGCAACGTTGTTGGAGCAAGGGTTCTATATGACGGGGAGACAGGAAAATCCCGTGGTTATGGTTTTGTATGTTACTCAACAAAAGAAGAATTGGAAACAGCCCTTCAATCTCTTAATGGAGTGGTATAATCTACCTCCCTCTACTCAGTATATACTCTCTGTGTTACTTGCAGCATTTGTTTTTGGAAAACAGCTAATCAATGGTCATGTGTTCCTTATATAGGAACTGGAGGGACGAGCATTACGTGTAAGCTTAGCTGAAGGGAGAAAATCATAAGATGGAGGGTGGAAAAGGTGCAGATTTGAGAAAAGATGATCAATGCTGATAGCACCAAGAAATGGAAGGAAACAGTAGTTAATTTTACTATTGCAATCACTTGGCAACCTGAGATTCTCTTCTCTTTCATGTCTATTGTGTTTGCCTGATCTTCCACTTCTGATTGATGAGTAGAAAGAAGATCCGTATGAAATTTGTCATGGTTTTGGCAAGGCTATGAGTATGCTACGATAAACAGAAAAAATCTTTCTTGGCTGCTGGGAACTGAATAGAGCAGATGGGAAAATCGTCAGAAAGTGTTGTTAATTTGGCTGCAATTTCTCTCAATTTTAACAACATTTTAGTTTATTCAGTTGGAGCTTATATCTTAATGGCATTCCTATTGTTTTGCTTCTGATAAAGCATTCGTAACTATAGTCCTGGTCTAGTATTTATGATGCACTTGAGCATTGGCAGCAGCTACTGCACCTTCATTGTGATTGGGCATCTCGAACTGACTCGTGCTATCTTCTTCATTTTCCTCTGTTTCCCATAGGAAACTAGCATAAGCTGCGAGAACATAGCTGAAAAGAAAGAACGAATGAAACGTCAGGCCAAGAATCAGTCGGTCCTAGAATGTATAATTTAGCTGTCATTCCTATCAAACAATCAAAGCATCTTCCATCATGCAAATCGTCTAGACCAAAAAATTCTTTTGCCAAACAGAATTTGCTATAGGGAAAAGAGTGGCCGGTCCAATCTCTAAAACTCAGACTCCTCCATACCATCTCCCCTTTCTTATGGAGTCCCTTCCTTGTAGGTGAGTGTTCGTTTTATAGATATACTTGCAGAGAGTAATAAAAAAGGAAGAAGAAGAAACTGGAGGTCCGGCATCAACTTTTTACATTTTCAAACCAAAGACCGTGAACTTTGAACACCGAAGGACCATCTTGTAAACACAAATAAATGGGAAGCCGTCTAAATTCTAAAACATGGAGAAAGGGGTGTACCTGTCCGCAGGAGTTGCTTGAATTGATTGTTTAAAGTAACACAAGGCTTTATCATGGTCACGATAAAGTTCCCACACCAATTTTGCATATTGCGACAGGATTTCTCCATCACCAGGATCAGCCACTATGGCTCGGGAGAAGTATTCCTCAGCCCCTTTAAGGTCTCTCTTGGACTGTTGGTTGAAAACAAATGTTATAGCAAGAATGAAGGAGGAAGAATGACAACTCACAGACTCCAATCTAGACGTCCACATGAAAGAAGTAAACAAAATAGTAAAAGAAGCACAATGTGCAAAACACTCTAGTCCACAGTGTAGCTTGTTCCCACAAGCAGCTAAGCAAGAATTTGCACTGTGATCACCGTACCACGCTGCCGGCCTCCTTCAATTTTACATGTGAAGTCACTCTAAATACGTAAAACGATCGCAAAATCATCCCAGTCATTGTCAAACATATATTTATGATACTCCATTAGAGATTACATAGACACTACTTGATTTTGTATGCAAAAAGCTGATAATAGAAGACTTGTATGTATATAACTAAACAAAAGTCCCTTAGATCTGGTTAGCATGTTGATTTACATTTCTGACCATTTGCAGATTTTTTCAGATTTTTGATTTCCTGTACCAAACTGTTGTATCTTTTTACAGAATGACTGTCTTTACCACAATTGAAGATGTGCCAAATCCTAAGCCGTGTCTTCACCTTAACTCGTGTAGTTGCATCCTTGCTTTAATTGCATGTCTATGAGACATAATACATGTTGTGCATGCATATTTGATTATTCTTTCCAACTAGTGTTTTCTAACAGCTCGATTCACGATGAAGTGCAATGACCGTTGAAGGACAACTCCATCCATCATGGGATTCAATAAATTTTGCTAGGATAGCCTAGAGATGGGACTATACGAATGTCCAAATTGCTAAAAGCGCCAAAGTAACAGATGGATGCATTGAATGACTTTATATCTCTGACTCCCATGTTAAAGCTACATCTATAGTGAATGACTCCTTCAATCCAGGATTACGTGTCCCAGAAAAACAGATGGTTACTAACTCCTACTCCTTAATGGAATGTGTTCCAGATGACATATTGTGAATTATGCAGTTATACATTCATCTCCAATTTAACCTTCGGAAAGATCTATTCCTTAGATCATAAGATGGACTTTCCTCATTGATGATCATTTTGTTGTTGTATGCAATGGTCATGGAAAATTCTCCTTAACCTAAGTTGCGTATGCCCTTATCAAACTACTGATCCTCTATTATATCTCTCCTGAGAAACAAAGATTTTCCAAGTTACCTTTCCTAACTTGTTTGAAACAGTTTTTCATGCTCGCAAAATATCACTCCAACTATTCAAACTGTTTAAAAGATCACTCCAACTATGCAAACTGTTTAAAAGAATTAAGCAGTCTCGATGCATCAGTTCACAAATATCCCATACAATAGTTTTGAAAGTGTGCCACAAATCTCTGCTTCCACCATGCCTCACCTCTAGTCTCTAGATAATGGAGTCTGATGGAAATATCTCCAGTTATGACTACAAAGCTCAAACATTAATTATAGATTCTTCTTGTATACTATTACAAGTATACTACCTGAATGAGCTTATGATGAAGTACAGAGATAAATTTACAGATCTTACCTGATACAGAAACTCAGCATAATTTCTTAGAACCAAAGAGTTGCAAGGATTTGCCTCCACCATCGCTCTATAAAACTCCTCAGCATCGCGATCCTTGTTGGCATCAGATGCAGCATGGTCTTCCAGATCAATATGATGCTCAGATGGAAGCTGCAACAGTTTAAAATCCTAGTTGGTGGCTTGGTTTTCAAGCTTAGTTGGAACCATACAATAAAGCATTCACAAATTTATGACCAGGAAGAGAAAGTGGCACCTGGATAAATTCTGGTTGAAATGTATTTCCTTCCCCATCGTCTTCTATTTCCCAGAGAAAGCTGGCATAAGCTGCAAGAACATTGCTGAAAACATGGAAAGCAAAGTTATGCTTATTCATCTCAAATACAATTCAGGTGCAATCATTTTCAAAGTCCGTGCAGGATTCTTATCAAGTGGCACTGCAGCTGAAAGAGCCTTTGCACTAAAAATCATCAAATTGATGCCTGGGGTGCTTGTTGATGCTTCTCACATCACCATATCAAAAGCACACAAAATGCATCAATTTGGTGCTTTGTAGCACAAAAGCACTTTGTAAAAGTAACTCCAACACAATAGACATGCTACTATTGATGGGAGTTAGATTTGCAACTCTTTGCAAAGGAGCTAGAAGAAAGCAAGTTCATATTCACCTGTCTTGAGGGGCTGACTGAACTGCACGCTCAAAGTTAATTAATGCTCTATCTTGATCATGGTTCAGCTCCCATTCCAGTTTCGCATACTGCATCAGAATTTCACCGTCTGCAGGAGCTGCCAGTGTTGCAAGACGATAATATTCCTCAGCTCCATGAAGGTCTCCCTTGGACTGTTAAAAAGAGAAGCTTTACAATGAAAAACCAATCATTTTCTTATGGCCTCTACAAAATATAAAGGTCCACTCTCAGAATGCTCGAGGAATTACAATACTGAAGAAAAACACTATTATCAACAAAATGCCTGTCCGAACACTATTCTTACTTTAATGAGATTATTTTATGTCAAAATGCTTCGTTTCCTTAATAAAAAAAATAAAAATAGATGGGCATTCTTACCAGTTAAAAGTAATTTCAGTATTTGATTAATTGTGACGCCATTTAGAAAACGTGGGATCCACAGTTATGCATAAAACAATAGTACAAAAAGTACTAGCAGAAGCATAAGCAGAAGCAGAAGCAGGTAATTGAAAAAAATAAAAATAGCAGCTATCAAGCCAAGCCAACCTTTCAATCTGCTCCAAATCGACACAGAAGCACCAACAAGATTACATTTCCTTTAGACATTCAAACCTAATGAACATGACTGGAAGCAGACCTTGACAAAGATCTGAACATAAAAACCCCAAATATTATAGGACCTGATCATTCAAAGTCTAGATCCCATGTTTTACAATAAGGAGGTCAAAAGACTGGACAGCTTTTCTGGTAAGCACGGGGACAACTGGTGATGGCTCAAGGTAGGATCGATAGAACATAATGCATCAATTTCATGACATGAGTTATCTTAAATTGGTATGATGAAGTGAAAATTAGAGTAGAGTCAGAAAAGATAAAAAACTAATCTTACCTGCAACAGCCGAGCATAGTTTGAGAGGAGCAAAGGGTGGAAAGGATTCTCATCAATCATCCTCTTATAATACTCTTCCACATCATCATCTTCATCAAAGTTCGGAAAACTTAAATGAAAACCACCACCGCCACCACTATTACCACCGAGATCTATATCATCAATCCCAAGCCCAGCAGCAAGATACAGGGGAGGACTAGCCGGTTCCCTTACTTCAATATCGAAATTCTCAATTCCGTTTGAATCTTGTTCCTGCTCCTTCTCTCCTTCCTCCTCTATTAACCCCATGCTCGTCTTTCCAAAACTGAAGTCCCCGCTACCAATAGATTCTATGTTTTCTCTAATTGTAATAGTTCTCATCAATTCTTCTTCTCTTCCCACATCTGTTCCATTGTGTCCTTCATCCTCTAGTTCATCATTTTTGTAAAATATCGAAAAAGAAGGTGAAGAGTGCAACATTCTCTTGTGATGTCTATATTGAAATTTCTTTGATGTAGTAGTTGAGTTACGAAATTCTTCTTGATCACAAGAAGATGTATAGACAAAACTTTCCAAATTACTATCCGACGAAGCTCTTCGAAGGCTGTTAATTCGAGAACTACCCTTTTCTTGATCGAGTTCAGACAATGGAGATGAGCTGCTGTGGCCTGATAATGGTGTCAAGTTGAGGTGCTGCAAACCGTGAGGAAATGATAGTTTGTGATCATGAAACACTGGTTGGTGTTTGATGTGGTTGGTGTGGGTGTCGTGGGTGTTGTTAACAGCGTCAAAGTCTCTATTAGGGCCGTCCGAGAAGGGTGAAAACAAGGGTCCAGCTGCAGAAGTTGATGAGCTCCTCAGAAGCATTTTTGCCTTTGACCTTGGACAAATCAGTTTAACAAGAGTTAAAAATTGTTGTACACGTAAAGGGTTTTCCCCCCTCTTTGAAAAATAGAAAAAAGGGATTTCGCATTGTTAAATCTATCCCGAGATTGACCATAAAACCAAAAAACAAAAATTATGAACATTTCATTTGGGTTGACGACCTCCACGCCAAACATGAAATAGCTTCTGATTTTCCAAAAACAGAAGGGAGGCTTTCATCTTTCTTACAGAGATGGTAGATTAACATTCTGCGCATCAAATTAAGATATTAACCAATTTTTTTAATTGAATCTAAGCAATGCTAAAACAATGAACAAATTTGCAGAACAATATTAGTGCTAAAATTATTTTTTCCCCTCTTCTTCGCCTATAATTCAATATTCTTTTTGGACAATGAAGACATCTTGGATTAGAATGAAACTACTCATTTGAATTAACTAAGAACATATAGATGACCATAAATGTTGTCACGAGTAGCATTTCTATGTTGATATCGCTCCAGTTGTAGAATAGTGGTTAATTAGCAAGATGCATGTGAGTGCTTTAGACTTTTAGACCCATTAGCAATGAAAGGTAGCCAGGAAGACTTCACATGATAAATGCCAAGGGTTTTCGTGAGAAGTGTCTAAGCCACCACGGATCTATAGGATACAACCCACGTTTAAGGCCAGTTTGTTAAATAGTAGCAGGACGACTCACTTCACTTGTGATTTAATTGTTGCTGTTTTCCTTAAATTTTAACCTGAAAGGAATCCCAAGATTTTCTTGGCTTTACACACTGCCTGAACTAATATGAAGGCATATATATATATATATATATGGATTAGAGAAGAGAAGAAAGCATACCTTGTATCTTGGTATGGTGCAGATTATCTTTCTGGGAATAGGCAAAAGACATGACCACCTCAGTTCTCTCCACTCCTATAGGCTATTGCGGTGAACAACATCCATGAATGCGTGAGAGTTGAGACTTGAAAGAGAGGAGGGGGTGTTTGGGGTGTGAACTGTGGAGCGGTATATGTAATACGAGCAAGAGCAATGCAATGGAGGTTTCTTCATTGATGGGGCAGCAGCAGAGCATGGGAACTTGCGCGCTCACCCATGACGGACAGACCAGGCATTTTAATTTCATTTGATTTTCTAGATGGCACGTGCACTTTATTGAGAGGTGGCAGTCACTGGCTGCCTCCGTTAGGTGTCAACAGAAGAGAGCATGGAGGGCAATGATCCAGCCTCCAAAAGCTCAGATCGACATGTCATGCTATATATATATCACACGACCTGTTTCTTATTTGACTAAGAATAACTTGTGGTGTGTGTTCATAATCTTCATTTTTTTTTTATTACATATTGGTTTGAAAGGCCTTTGGGCCACCAATGAGAATACTCTACCCCAGATTTCTAGCACCCTCGTTTACTTCCTTCGCAGGTTTCGAACTTATTAGGTGTCGCGACACGAATCCAGGATCTATAGTCGGCAATGCAGGAATGGTGCTATAAGGACACACACAGTCTAGCGTAGGCCTCAGAATATATATTAATACTTTAAAAATTCTCATTATCAAATATAACAAAACAAATAACTCATAATCCTTGTTATATTTTTAAAACCCGGATTTAATTAAAATAATATAATAATAAAGTGTTTAAAATATTGAATCAAAAACTAAAAAGAAAGTCTTGCAGATCAAGTAAGGTGTATTGACTAAAACTGAAGAAGCAAAAACACTCAACAAAGTCCAAGCTAACAGAAACTAAGAATCTAGAATGATTAAAAAAAAAATAGAGGAGTGAGTTCAACCAATTTAGTGAGGGAATAACATTTAACATACATTTTAGATATTAATAGTTTGTAAATTGATATATCTTGATATAAATATGCATACTAAGAGCATCTCCAACCGAGAAGGTAAAAGAAGAGCCAAAAGGAAAATCTTGTACTTTTAGCTTTTTTATTTGTTTATGTCAACTCCAATCGGGTAGCTAAACTCACAGTTAAAATAGTTGTTGAGTACAGTAAAAGCTATTTCTATCTTCTTCTGTAGCAAAAAGCAAATGTAGCAAAAGACAAATGAAGACGTTGGCAACCGTTTTTTTCTCTGTTGATTTATATCCGTTGGCCAACGTCTTCATTTTGTATCCGTTGGCCAACGTTAATGTTTTTCCATTTAAAAGCAGAACCAACCAAAGGAAGAAGACAACATTTAAGCAAAACATAAGGAAAAAAAAACTTACCTGCAAATTTCACCGTTCTCTCTGATTTAGCAAAAAAGAATTAATTGTTCGCGGGTTAATTAATAACATCAATTGTGTTAATTATCTGAAATCAAAAGGTATGTTTGCTTAAAGACTTTTTTATTTTTTTTATTTTTTTGCATCTGTTGATTTTTATTTGCTATTTGTAATGATTTTTATTTCTTTGTTATTTTATGTTTTTGATCTGGGTTAAGAAAAACAATTTTTATTTATATTGTTATCTTTGACAAAATTGAAAAGAAGTAATGATGGTATCTGATATTGATAAAAACATGGAGTGACATATCTTAAATTTATTTTTGATTGTCTATTTTAATTTGAGGTCAATTATATTTTGTCTTGTTAAAAATGCAACTAAACCAAGTGATTAGATTAATTGTATGATTAGATTAATGTAAGAACAAGTAGAAGGCAATTCTTATTATTAATTCACATGTATGGAAACTACAAAATTGCTAGACATTGAATGTGAGCTTCCTTTACACCATTTTATAAGGTTTTAACTTGAGTTTTTTTTTTTTTATTATAGATGGAT
>Ga0307511_10006722_pt1 | contig 11585 bp, 6 predicted proteins | sample 13_EM_MG_FD_200266 | JGI IMG/M metagenome (GOLD analysis project Ga0307511, IMG submission 200266) | Populus trichocarpa ectomycorrhiza microbial communities from riparian zone in the Pacific Northwest, United States - 13_EM | ecosystem: Host-associated > Plants > Roots > Unclassified | place...
AAAATCGGTCGAAATCAATCAAGACCTTATATGACAATTTCATAAGGTCTTGTATAATTTGCACATTTGCGGGCGGCGGCGGACTTTGCGGTAGCGGCCGAGAACCAGAACAGGCAAGGCGGGGGCGGGATGGCGGAGACCTATAATCTGGCCGGCGTGAAGGTGATGGTGATCGACGATTCGAACACCATCCGTCGCAGCGCGGAGATTTTTCTGGTGCAGGCGGGGGCGCATGTGATTCTGGCGGAAGACGGTTTTGATGCATTGGCGAAGATCACCGATCATGCGCCGGACATCATTTTCTGCGACATCATGATGCCGCGCCTGGACGGCTACCAGACCTGCGCGCTGATCAAGAAGAACGCCAAGTTCGCCGGTACGCCCGTGATCATGCTGTCTTCCAAGGACGGCCTGTTCGACCGGGCACGCGGGCGCATGGTGGGTTCGGATGAATACCTCACCAAGCCCTTCACCAAGGACAGCCTTTTAAAGACCGTCGGCGCCCACGCCGGCAAAGCAGCCAACTAGACTTACACGGGTAAATATCATGCCGATCAAGAAGATCATGGTGGTGGACGATTCCCCTACCGAGCGTTTTTTTCTCCAGGAATTGCTGTCCAAGCGCGGCTACAGCATCGTCACCGCCGAGAACGGCGAGGATGCCGTGGCCAAGTCGGCCAAGGAGATGCCCGACCTGATCCTGATGGACGTGGTGATGCCCGGGCTGAACGGCTTCCAGGCCACCCGCGCCATCTCCAAGGCGCCGGAAACCGCGCACATCCCGATTTTCATGTGCACCACCAAGGACCAGGAAACCGACAAGATCTGGGGCGTGCGCCAGGGCGCCAAGGATTATCTGGTCAAGCCGATCAACGCCGAAGAGCTGCTGGACAAGATCAAGGCCCTGGGCTGAGCCAGGGCTCAATTCGCACCCCGGCACATCCAGCCTACCCGAGGACCATCAGCGTGGCCATCAAAACCAGCCTTCGCCAATTCCAGCAGGACCTGGCGCAGCGCCTGTCCAGCGCCAAGCTGCAGGCCGCCGTCGCCACCAGCCTGGGCGTGCAGTGCGGTCCTGCCTATTGGCTGATCGACCTGGCCGACGCCGGCGAAATCGTGCCGGTGCCGGACATCCTGCACGTGCCGCTGACCAAGCCCTGGTTTGTCGGCGTCGCCAACATCCGCGGCAGTCTTTACAGCGTGGTCGACTTTGCTTCGTTCACCGGCGCCGAGCCGATCTCGCGTGGGCAGGAAAACCGCCTGATTCTGGCCGGTTCGCGTTTCGGCATCAATGCCGCGATCCTGGTGTCGCGCATGCTTGGCCTGCGCAACCCGCGTGATTTCACGCGGCAGGAAACGGAAATCGGGGAGGGAACCCCGTGGAAGGGCACGCAGTTGCGCGATGGCGATGCGCGCGTCTGGCAGGAACTGAAATTACAGGAACTGGTGCAGAACCAGGACTTTTTGCAAGTGGGACTGTAGTGGGGCGGGCGTCGCCTGCCGCGACGCGGTCAATGATTTGAAGCAGGGGAGATCATCATGGCATTGAGCATCAAACTGCCCGGGCGTTCCGCGGGCAAGGGCGGCAAGGGCAAGGGCGCTAGCGCCAAGGCTGCCGACGACGCCAAGGCGGGGCCGCCGACAGTCGGCGGCAGTGCGTCCGCCGCGGGCGTTCGAACCGGAGTGCCGCTGATCGGCAAGGCGACGATCGGCCGTCAATACGGTGTCCTCGGTCTGGGCCTGACCCTGATCGCGGTCGCGCTGGGTCTGGTGATTGCCTACTACGTATACCTGTCCACGCAGCTGACCAGCGGCGTGGCGGTGACCGGCGATGCGCTGATGCACTCGCAGCGTCTGGCAAAAGCGGTGCCCAACGCGATCGCCGGCAACCCGCTGGCGTTCGGCCAGCTCAAGGAATCGCGCGACAAGGTCGACGCCAACCTGAAGCTGCTGTCCGGCGAGGGCGAGGGCAGCGTAGCCACCCCGGGCTCGATCCAGCCCCTGCTGGCGGGTGTGAAGACCGAGTGGGAAAAGACCCGCAAGAACTCCACCGTGGTAATCGACCAGCAGGCCAACCTGCTGCAGCTGGGCAACTCGATCCGCGCCATTAACGCCAACAACCCACAGCTGCTCGAACTGGCCGAGCAAATCTCCGCGCTCAAGCTGCAGTCGAATGCCGGCGCCCGCGAGCTGTCGGTGGCCGGCCAGCTTGTTATGTTGACGCAGCGGATGGCGAAAAACGCCAACGCGCTGCTTGCCGGCGAGTCGATCGACCCCGAAGTGGCCTTCCTGCTGGGCAAGGACACCAACACCTTCCGCGACCTGCTGCAAGGCCTGATCAAGGGCAGCGATGCCCTGCGCCTGTCCGCCACCACCGACCAGGATACGAAGGACCGCCTGGGCGAACTGGAAAAAGCCTTCGCCGCCTATCAGACCGCGGTGGCCGGTATCCTGGGCAACATGCAGCGCCTGGTGAACGCCAAGCAGTCGGCGCAAAACGTGTTCGCCGACAACGAAACCCTGAAGGACAAGCTCTCCGGCCTGGCCAATGCCTACCAGGGCGAATCCGAACAGCTGCGCGTGTTTTTCATCGCGATCTTCGTGCTGGTTATCCTGGCTGTCGTGCTGGTGTTCTTCCTGTTCCAGGTCTACCGGGCTGACCAGCAGTCACGCGAAATCGAAGCTGAACGCCGCCGCGCCGAAGCCGTGCAGCAGGAAGCCGAAGCCAAGAAGGTGAACGACCAGAACCAGGCGGCCATTTTGCGCCTGATGAACGAACTGGCCGAGGTGGCCGACGGCGACCTGACCGTGCAAGCGACGGTGACCGAAGACATCACGGGCGCGATCGCCGACTCGGTGAACTTCACGATTGAAGAACTTCGCAACGTGGTGTTGCGCATCAACCAGGCGACCGCGCAGGTGTCGACCGCCTCCGAAGCCGCCCAGCGCACTTCGGCACAGCTGCTCGCCGCGCAGGACAAGCAGTCCAACGAAATCCGCCAGACCGGTGAATCGGTTCTCAGAATGGCCAAGGACATCAACCAGGTGTCCGATGGCGCCCGCCAGTCCGCCGACGTGGCGCGCCAGTCGCTGGCCGCTGCCGAAAAGGGCATGGGCGCGGTGCAGAACTCGATCGCGGGCATGAACGAAATCCGCGAGCAGATCCAGGAAACCTCCAAGCGCATCAAGCGCCTGGGCGAATCCTCGCAGGAGATCGGTGAAATCGTGGAACTGATCTCGGACATTACGGAACAGACGAACGTGCTGGCGCTGAACGCCGCCATCCAGGCCGCCTCGGCCGGTGAAGCGGGACGAGGCTTCACGGTGGTTGCGGAAGAAGTGCAGCGACTGGCGGAACGCTCCGGTGAAGCGACCAAGCAGATCGGCGCGATCGTGAAGACGATTCAGACCGACACCCAGGATGCGGTGTCCGCGATGGAAAAGTCGACCCACGGTGTGGTGGAAGGGGCGAAGCTGTCCGACGCCGCCGGCCAGGCGCTGGGCGAAATCGGACAGGTGTCGCGCCGTCTCGCCGAACTGATTGAGGGCATCTCGAAGACGACGTCCGCGCAGGCCGAATCGGCCGGTGTGGTGGCGAAAAACATTCAGGACATCCTGCACATCTCGGAGCAAACGTCCAAGGGTACGCGCCAGAACGCGGACTCGGTGCGCCAGCTCGCGGCACTTGCGCAGGAACTGAAACAGTCGGTGTCGGGCTTCAAGGTAGCTTAAGGGCAGTCGTGCGCCGTGGCTGCGGGCAGCCACGGCGGCGAAAACAATACAGCCGGCCTGGAACCAGGCCGGCGAACCGCGCCGGCCATCCGGCGCGGTGTGAAAATGGCCGGAGTACCGGCTTGCGCGTGGCCGCGTAAGGCGCGCGGCGCTCAGGGAAGGGGCGCCGCACTAGCATTGAGAGGGTGACGGTATGGGAGCCGCAAACGAATTCGACGTCGGTCCGCTGACCTGGGTCAAGGGTGAGATCGAGCAGGCGCTCGCCAAGGCAGCCGAGGCGCTGAACGCCTACGCCGCCAACCCGATGGACTCGGCGCAGCTCAAGTTCTGCAAGACCCACCTGCACCAGGCGCACGGCGCCCTGGAGATCGTCGGCCTGGAAGGCGTGACCAAGCTGACCGAGGAGTGCGAGCACCTCCTGCAAAGCCTGGAGGACGGCGCGCTCACCATGTCCGACGCGGTGCGGGATGCGCTCACCGGCGCCTTTTCCCGCCTGACCGAATACCTGAACGAACTGGTGGACGGCGCGCCGCACCAGCCGGTGCGCCTGTTCCCGGCCTACAAGGCGGTGATGGAACTGCGCGGTGCCGAGCGCATCGCCGAGACCGACCTGTTCTTCCCCGACCTGTCCGCGCGTCCGCCGAAGCGTGAAATCGCCGACATGCCGGCCGACATGCGCGAGCACGTGCTGGCGCAGCGCCGCCGCTTCCAGATGGGCCTGCTGCGCTGGCTGCGCAACGGCGCCGATTCCGCGGCGCTCAAGGAAATGGCCGAAGCGGTCCGCGGCATCGAGAAAATGCAGGCGATGCCCCAGCATCGCGCTTTCTGGTGGGTCACCATCGGTTTCATCGAGACGCTGCAGGCCGCGGGCAGCGCGGCCAGTCTGGACGCCAAGCGCCTGTGCGCGCGCATCGACCTGCAGATGAAGCGCCTGATGGAAGGCTCGCAGAATGTCGCCGAGCGGCTGATGCGCGATGCCCTGTATTTCGTCGCCAAGAGCCGCGCCGACGGCGCGCAGGTCAAGGAGATCCGGGCCCTCTACGGCCTGGAAGGCGTGAATCCCGACGATGGCGGCAAACGCGACATCCGGCCGCACGAGGCCACGCTGCGCACCATCCGCGAAATCCTCGCCTCGGCCAAGGACAAGTGGAACCAGTTTTCCGCCGGCCAGACCCACGAGTTGTCCAGCTTCAAGGAACAGGCGGTCCAGCTCGAGGAGAAGGTCAAGGCCCTGGGCAATGCCGATTTCGCCAAGCTGACCAACGCGATCTCCAAGGTCACCATGTGGGTGGCCGAAAATCCGGCCAAGGTGACCGAATCGATCGCGCTGGAAACCGCCACGGCGCTGCTGCTGGCGGAAAACGCCACCGAAAACTTCGCCCGCCTGTCCGACGAATTCCCGGCCCAGGTCAACGCGATGGGCATGCGCCTGAAGGCCAGCCTGGCCGGCCAGGTATCGAACGCGCCGGAAATCTCCATGCTCGACGAGATGACCCGCAAGGCGCAGGAACGCCTGCTGATGGCCCAGGTGGTCAGCGAAATCAAGAGCAACCTGTCGACCATCGAAGGCTCGCTGGACGGCTTTTTCCGCGACAATTCCAAGCGCGGCGAACTGCCGGGCCTGGAAGGGCAGATTCGTCAAGTACAGGGGGCGCTCACCATCCTGGGCGCCGACCGTGCCGTCACCGCGCTGGCCGAGTGCCAGGCCGAGATCGCCCGTTTCGGCTCTCCCGAATACGAACCCCAGCAGGCGGACTTTGAAAAAGTCGCCCAGACCATGAGCGGCCTGGGCTTTTTCGTCGAAGCCTTGCAACACGGCCCGGCGGATTTCGACGCCGTCATGCAACCGATTGCCCCGAAGAAAAAGGCCGCCGCCGAAGATGCATCCGATGGCGCGGCCGACTGGTCGGGAGACAGTCAGGCAAAAAAAGCCGATGACTCCAGCACAACGCCCCAGGCCGCGTTGACGGTCGAGGCCGAGCTGGAGCAGGAGAAAAAGGACGCCCGCGCGCTGTTTGACGCCTGGCAGTCCAAGCCGCAAGACCAGGTGCTGGGAGCCGAACTCAAGGCCAGCCTGGAGGCGATCAAGCAGGATGCCGACCTGGTCGACGAGCCGTGGCTCTCGACCAGCGCGCGGCGCGCGCTCGACCTGCTGGGCGATGCCCCGGCGAGCCCGAACGCGTTGAACGACCTGACCAACGAAATGGCGCAGATCGCGCCGATGCAAGCCCCCGCGCCGGCCGAGCCGGCACCGGTGGCCGAGGCGCCCGCGCCGGCAACCGCCCCGGCCGTTGCCGCGGTGGCGGCGCTCCCCCCCGAGGAGGTCGACGCCGAACTGCTGGCCATCTTCCTGGAAGAGGCGCAGGAAGTCATGGGCACCATCGGCACGCACGTGGACATGGCGCGCGCCGAGCCCTCCAACAAGGAGACCATGACGGTCATCCGCCGCGCCTTCCATACCCTCAAGGGCAGCGGGCGCATGGTCGGGCTGATGCGCTTCGGCGATGCCGCCTGGGCGATCGAGCAGACCATGAACCATTGGCTGCAGGACAACAAGCCGGTTGACGCCACCCTGCTGGCCCTGCTGGCCGAATCGCACGGCATCTTCTCGCGCTGGGTCGAGGAACTGGCCGCCACCGGTGCTTCCGGCGTGGATGGCGCGCCGCTGATCGCCGCCGCCGAACGGGTGCGCGCCGGCGAGCCGATGAGCATGGGCGCCCCTCCCGCGCCGGCCGCCTCCGAAGCGGCGAATGTGGCGATGGCCAGCGCCTTTGCCGCCGCGCCGATGCTGGAAACCACCACTGAAAAGGCGCCGTTCGACACCACCGTGGTGATCGGCGACATTCGCGTCAGTCCCGGCCTGTACAACATTTTCGTCGAGGAATCGGAGCTGCACCTGAACGCGATGAAGCGCGAACTGGTGGTGCTGGCCGATGAGCCGCAGCCGCCGCGCGACGAGATGATTCGCGCCGTGCATACCCTGGCCGGGATTGCCGGCACGGTCAATTTCGCCAAGCTCAACGAACTGGGCCGCGCGTTCGAGCGCATGCTGATCGCCGGGCGCGCCCGCGGCGCCATGTTTGGGGCCGACGAACTGTCCGTGAGCGCCGAGACGGTGAGCGCATTTGCCGCGATGGTCGATGCGGTCAAGGAACTGCGCCCGCCGCCGGCCGCCGATCACCTGGTCGGCCAGCTTGACGCGCGCCGCGCCGAATGGGTGGCGCAGGGCGGCGAGGCCCCGCAGGACGCCGCGGCCCTGCTGGTGCCGGATACCACCATCACCATCGAGCCGGTCCCGCTGGATGCGCCTTCCGCCGCGGTCGATTCCGTGACCATGAATGTCGAGGAGATCGATTTCAGCACCCTGACGGCGGCGCCCGCCGACGAGGCGAGCATCGAGATTTCCGCCCCGGCCGGGGCAGTCGACTTCGACGTTCTGACCGCCGAGATTGTTGCCCTGGACACGGTTACTGTTCCCGAGGCGACGGAAGGCGCGGGCATCTCGTCGGTGGATATTTCCTTCGATGAACTGATGAGCGAGGCCGCGGCCCCCGCCCCCGCTCCGGCATCGGCACCCGATGCGCTGCAAATAGATTTCAGCGACCTGAGCGCTGAAGTGACCGCCCTGGATGCACCCGCGGCCGAACCGGCGCCGGACATGGACGCCGCCACCCTGCAGATGGACTTCGATGTGGTCAGCGACACCCCGGCCGCATCGATCGGCGAAATGCCGGTCGAGCCTATGGAGGCGCATTTTGCCGCGTCCCTGGACAGCGCCTCCGCGATCCACGAGCCCGCGCCGGAAGCGGGCGGCCTGGAGATCGACTTCGGCGCGCTCGGCATGGTCTCCGGTGCCGAACCGGCCGCCGCGGCGGAAGAAGTCTCGCCCCTGGAGATCGATTTGTCGGTGCTGGCGCCCTTGTCCGCCGAGGCGCCGCCGCATGCGCCCGAGGCGGGTGCCGTTGAGCCCGACTTCCTGGGTGCCGAGGCGCCCGTGGCCGAGGCGCCGGCCGGCTCCGACTTCACCTTCCACGTCGAAGACATCACCCTGCCGCCGGCACAGGCGGCCGCGTCGGCGGCAATGGCTGACGACGGCGACCTGACCCGTTTCATCGCGTCGACCGACGTGCCGCGCGCGCCCGTAGCGGCGCCCGCCGCGCCCTTGCCTGACCTCGGCGACCGCACCGTGCTGGTGGCCGCCGGCGGCGCCCTGGCTGCCGCGGCCCTGGAGCAGGCGCAACCGCGCCCGGTGATCGAGCCGCTCGAAAATCTGGGCCGCACCGCCCCGCATGCGGCCCTGCCGGATCACCTGGGCCAGACTGCTTCGCACGAGAGCCTGCTCGGTTTGTCCGACGAGGAACTGCGCGAGCGCGGCTTCGATCCGTCCGAACGCCGCACCGAGCGCATCGAAGACGAAATCGACGAGCAGCTGCTGCCGATCTTCATCGAGGAAGGCAACGAACTGGTGCCGCAGATCGGCGAGCAGTTGCGCGCCTTCTCGGACGAGGGCCGGGGCGGCTCCAGCCCGGCTGCCCAGGCGCTGCAGCGTTCCCTGCATACCCTGAAGGGCAGCGCGCGGATGGCCGGCGCGATGGCGCTCGGCCAGCTGACCCACTCGATGGAAACCCGCGTCGAGAACGCGCTGCAGCTGCCGATCATCCCGCCGGCGATCTTCGAGGGCCTGATGTCCTCGTACGACCGCCTGACCATGCTGATGGATCGCCTGCGCACCTACGATCCGTCGAAAAAGGCCGAAATGGCCGCCGCCGTGCAGGCGCTGCTGGACGACGACCGCACCCGCAAGCTCGATTCGGGCGACGTTTCCGTGTCCGCCGCCGCCGTCGAAGCCCTGCAGGCCGCCGCCGCCAATGCGGCCACGGCGCCCGCCGTCCGCGAGGACCAGCGCGCCATGCTGCGCGTGCGCGCCGACGTGATCGACCGCCTGGTCAACGAGGCCGGTGAAGTGGCGATCGCCCGTTCGCGGATCGAAGGCGAAATGCGCGCCATCAAGGCGAGCATGAAGGAGCTGACGGAAAACGCCACCCGCCTGCGCGCGCAGCTGCGCGAGATTGAAATCGCGGCGGAAACGCAGATGCAGTCGCGCATCCGCGAGGCCGAGGAGAAGCACACCTCCTTCGACCCGCTGGAGTTCGACCGTTTCACGCGCTTCCAGGAAATCACCCGCATGATGGCCGAGTCGGTGAACGACGTGGGCACGGTGCAGCTGAACCTGCTGAAGAACCTGGACGACGCCGACGCCGCGCTGCTGGCGCAGGGCCGCCTGAACCGCGACCTGCAGAACGACCTGATGCGCGTGCGCATGGTGCCGTTCAACAACGTCGCCGAGCGTCTCTATCGCGTGGTGCGTCAGACCGCCAAGGAAGTGGGCAAGCGCGCCAACCTGGACATTCGCGGTACGCAGACCGAAATCGACCGCTCGGTGCTGGAGCGCATGACCGGCCCGTTCGAACACTTACTGCGCAACGCGATCGCGCACGGCCTGGAAGAGCCGGCCGGCCGCGCCGCCGCCGGCAAGACCGACATCGGCCAGATCCTGCTCACCGCGCGCCAGGAAGGCAATGAATTCAAGCTGGTGTTCGAGGACGACGGCTTGGGCCTGAACTACGCGCGCATCCGCGCCAAGGCGATCGCCAACGGCCTGATGCAGGAGGACGAGCAGTTGACCGAGGCGCAGATCGCCGAGTTCATCTTCGCCGCCGGCTTCTCCACCGCTGCCGCGGTCAGCGAAATTTCCGGCCGCGGCGTGGGCATGGACGTGGTGCGCGCCGAAGTGGCGGCCCTAGGCGGCCGGGTCGAAGTGCAATCGACCGCCGGCAAGGGCACCCGCTTTACCATCTCGCTGCCGCTGACCCTGGCGGTGACGCAGGTGGTGCTGGTGCGCGCCGGCCACAGCATGTTCGCGTTCCCCTCGGCGATGGTCGAGCAGGTGCGCCAGATCAAGGCCGACGAACTGGGCCGCGCCTACGCCGCGCGCGCCTTCAACTGGCAGGAACGCGAATACCCCCTGTTCTACCTGCCGCGCCTGCTGGGCGATTCCGAGCAGAGCGCCGAATCGCAGCGCTTCACCCCGATACTGCTGCTGCGCTCCGGTGCGCAGCGCGCCGCGGTGCACGTGGACGAAATGATCGGCAACCAGGAAGTGGTGGTCAAGAACATCGGGCCGCAGCTGGCGCGGGTCTCCGGCATCGCCGGCGCCACCGTGCTGGGTAACGGCCAGATCGTGTTGATCCTCAACCCGGTGCCGCTGGCCCTGCAGATTTCCGCCGCGGTGTCGGTGCAGCAGGGGCTGGACGCGCCCGATACGCGCTACCAGTCCGACGCGCCCACCATGGCGATGCCGGGCGCCGCGATCGCCTCGACCATGCCGAAGGTGATGGTGGTGGACGATTCGCTCACCGTGCGCAAGATCACCACGCGCCTGCTGACGCGCGAAAAGTACGACGTGCTGACCGCCAAGGACGGCGTCGACGCCCTGGAACAGCTGGTGGACGCGCGTCCCGACGTGATGCTGGTGGACATCGAAATGCCGCGCATGGACGGGTTCGATCTGACGCGCAACATCCGCGCCGACGACAAGCTCAAGCACATCCCGATCATCATGATCACTTCGCGTACCGCCGAGAAGCACCGCAACTACGCGATGGAAATCGGCGTCAACGTGTTCCTCGGCAAGCCCTACCAGGAAGAGGAACTCCTGGAGCACATCGGGCATCTGGTCAGGGAAGCCAAGGCGGCGGCCATGGTGTAACGGGCAAAAGCATTCCTGCTTTTGCCCGGCCCGGGGCCGGATGAAGATCGCCGGCCTTGTTTATGTCCTCGTCTATGTCAATGAACCGCCGAAGTTCATGACCGGAAGCCACGAAAAAAGCGCCTTGCGGCGCTTTTTGTTTTTGGCCGCGCGCGGGCCGCTCGCGGCTACGACGAGTATTTCTTGTCGAACTCGGCAATGGCGTCGAAACCCATCAGCTGGCTGAACGACTGGAAGTCGTAGAGCGGCACACCGAGGCCGATGCTGGAGCGCTTTTCCTTCAGGCCCGCATAGGCCTTCTCCAGCGCGGCACCGGCGGAGAGAAAGCCCAGCGCGGGGAAGATCGCCAGGCGGTAGCCGATCTCCTGCAACTGGTCGGCGGACAGCACCGGGGTGCGGCCGCCCTCGACCATGTTGGCGACCAGCGGCAGGTCGAAAGCCTTGCCGATGCGCCGCATTTCTTCCACGCTTTCCGGGCTCTCGACAAACAGCAGGTCGGCGCCGGCGCGCGCGTAGGCTTCGGCGCGGCGCAGGGCCTCGTCCAGGCCCAGGGTGGTGCGCGCATCGGTGCGGGCGATGATGAGAAAGTTCTTGTCGCCGCGCGCCTCGGCGGCGACGCGGATTTTCTGCGCCATGTCCTCGATCGGAATCACGCGGCGGCCCAGCATGTGGCCGCACTTCTTCGGAAACTCCTGGTCCTCGAGCTGGATCGCGCAGGCGCCAGCCGCCTCGTAGCCGCGCACCGTGTGGGCGACGTTGAGCAGGCCGCCGTAGCCGGTGTCGCCGTCGCAGATCATCGGTGTCTGCGTCACCAGCCCGAACTGGGTGACGCGGTTCACCATGTCGGTGTAGGTGGCGATGCCGGCATCCGGCAGGCCCAGGTAGGAGGCGACCACGCCGTAGCCGGTCATGTACAGGGCCTCGAAACCCATGCGGTCGGCAATCCTGGCCGAGATCATGTCGTAGACGCCGGGCGCGGAGACCAGCCGGCCGGAGGAAAGATGGGCTTTGAGCGCGGCGCGGCGCTGGGCGGGTTGCATGCGTGGCTCCTGTGGGAGGGGGGAGGGCGGGAGGGCGGCATTGC
>Ga0307511_10006723_pt1 | contig 11584 bp, 12 predicted proteins | sample 13_EM_MG_FD_200266 | JGI IMG/M metagenome (GOLD analysis project Ga0307511, IMG submission 200266) | Populus trichocarpa ectomycorrhiza microbial communities from riparian zone in the Pacific Northwest, United States - 13_EM | ecosystem: Host-associated > Plants > Roots > Unclassified | place...
CCTAAGGCCCCAGGCATGGGGCCCCTTGGGTGTGGGTATATTATTTTGGGGTGGGGGGGCCTTTATATATGTTATGATATGTTATGATATGAACTGAAAAGTTTATATGAGTAGGTGTGCCCGAATACCATATATATATATATATATATGCATGTTGATCATTTATATATTATAAATGTGGAGCCTTGGGCGATTGTTCCGTATTGGTCATCCACAGTTTTCTTCTCTTTTTAGGCATGATTAAAGGTACGAGAAGAAAGCATTAATATTACCAGAACTATCATATATTAACCAATCAGTTCTGGTTGATTGCCCTATATATAAAATTTATTGATAGTGACAAGCTGGGGATTTTCCCTAGGTTGGGAAGAGCGTAAGGTAAACTTTGGATTATCAACTTGGAACTTACCGGTATGTAAACCGTACGGTAGGATTTATGTTGGATAGAATTTTACAAAAAAAAGGATACGGAGGAGGGACTTTGTATATAGGAAGTATATAGTACTTATATCAACACTTATCTACCTAGTATCATGATGATCCTGGATGTATGATCCTATCGATGTCATATGATATGGCGCAGACGTTGGCACTGTCGAGTGAGAATGCGAATGCTCACAAGGCATGCCCACTGATACCCATATCTGACCTACATGCGTGTTGTATGGTATAGTTGTAGGAGCACATTGCCCCTAGGGAGCCTTGGGGATCTTTGCATGCACGGTGTTCTCGTGGCCGGGTTGGTTTTAAAGATTCGGCATTGCGGGATACTATCGAGGCTTAGGCGCCTACTAAGGTAGGTTGATATGCCAGGCTGATATATTGACAAAACCTCAGGGTCAACCAGGCTAGGGTTACTCCTCTTCCAGGGCACAAACGGATACACGTAGGATATATACCACCACAACTAACTACATAATATATTGAATATACATATCTCGTAGTGTTCAGTTGGTTGGACAAAGCAAGCATATCCCTAGATCTTTGCCTTTTCCCCGGGATGTTCGATGAACATGTCTGTATACGATATGTGACGCAACCGTATTTCTGCAAGATTGTGGACGAACCAAGATGCTGATGGGAGGCGAGCCAATGGAACATATTCCTATCCCACATTGTTGGTCGCGTACAGCTGACGACGCCCACATCAAGCTGAAAAAAAGGAATCTCGATGACATCCCCACTCTCCCTCAGGAACCAATTGCACCGCAAACCCTACCCAGGAATAAATAAACATACTGTAGACTGTCAAAAGCAATTATTTTCGGTAATTCTACGCCCAGATCGGAAGTCTAAAGGAGAATCAGTAAGTTAGAAGGAAAGATGAAAGAGGTATATCCCCACACCATTCAGTAGTATAAAATACCAAGAGAAAAGTAGCCATCCATTTTCCAAGATATAATAAAAAAAGGACAAAACCCCCCGCCCCAATCATAGTATCCATTCACCCAAATAACCCCCCAGTTTTCCTGGGACCGAGAACACCGGTTTTCCAGATACCCATAAAACCAAAGAAAAGGAAACCTCAATATAAGAAAACTATCAGAAAAGGGGTGATAATGATGGCGGGTGGTATTTATATTAATAGACTACTCTGGGTAAAAGTAGGTGTGTAAATAATAAAGACCAGCGCTAGAATAAACCGCTTGATGAGAGTCAATCATCGCTGTGGCAATCGACCGCAGCTGTCAGACAAGAGCTTGATATGTGCAGACAAAAATGCCAAGGAGCAGAGTCGATCGAAGAATCGGAGCAGGTACACCCAGGCACCCAAGTCGCTAAAAAGGAATCAAGCAGGAAAAGGACTTCTGAAGGGGGAGGAGGAGAAGAAGAAGAAAACCCGTCGCGTGAAATCCGTGGTATATATAAGAAAAAGTCTCGGAAACCAACAAAGAAAATAAATCCTCAAGTTGACATTAACCTCAAACACACAAAAGAAATGTGAAAAGTACCTAAGTGGGTCTAGTTGTAAAACGACCAAATAACACGCATTCGAGCCAAAGAAGCCCAATAATCGTAGTACCTCTTTCAGCCACCTAGAACCCCAACTTCGCCAACGTCAGCTTTAGCTCCGGCCAACTGCATTTGAATCGTCAAACGGACTTTTTCCTCTGCTGATTGTGCTGCTGACTGAAGAATCCTCCTTTTCCCTTTCCCTTTCTTTCCCTTTTGATACTGATGCTCTCCGTACCTTACTGCCCGCTGAAGTCATAAGTGGTGGTAGTCCCGTCCCTGCTGGTAATGGCATATCTGAAAAAGAGGCTGTGTCTGAGAATGGCGAATCCATTTCACTTGCCATTTCTGAACCCAACGTCCTCCGCCTGTGATCTGGTTCATTTTCATCGTCTGAAGATTCCTCCTCCCAGACTGATGACTCTATCACCACTGCTTCAGCAGTGACTGTCCTGCCTGCCACAGGGCGGCGTGGAGCCGATAGTCGGTTGCTATGGTCCTTCTCTTGCTCTTCCTTTGATCCCATAGTCTTTTCATTCATCTTGTTCAGGAAAGTCGAGCCAACAGAGAAAGCAGGGCTGGGTGGGATGGCGGCCTTATCATACTGGCTGAGATCTACAGCTGGAACCGGTGGTGCATTTCCAAGTTGTGGGGTCGTAACGACAGAAGGGCCTCCCTTTACTGTCACCACGGCGGCCTTTCCAAGTCGTACCACGTTTGCCGCAACCGGAGACACAATGGCGTTGTTTCTATATATCGTTGTTGCCACGGATGCACGAGGATCATGATCACCGGTAGTATAAACTGATGCCCGAAGGATGTCGTCCGCAGAGAAGAAAGTACCTTTATCTGGCGATTGTGGGTATCGAATCTCGGGAATACCATGCCCTGGAAGTGGAGGTACCGGAGGAATGAACTGGCCTGGAGTAGATGGTGCAGATCGGTTCATAACTCCGGGTAGATAGCCGATTTGGATAACATTGGAAGCACGAGTTGTAGTAGAAGATATTGAGGCCACCGTGTGCGTAGATGCCCTAGCAGCCCGAGAAGATCCAAAGCTAGCTTCCTTCTCTGCAGTAGCCTCTCTTTCTTTCCGTTTCTTGTTTTTATGTCGCCAGAAGAAGAAGAACCCCAGTAATCCAAGAACAACAAACCCTCCAATCACCCCTCCTGCAACGGGGCCGGCACTGCTTTTACTAGAGCCCCCACTGTTTGTGGTATTCTCCGTGCCTGAGCTATTGACATCGATGCACTTTGCCACCGCACATTGCGTACAACTTTGCAGAGTGAAGGTGCAGATCTGGGTGCCTGGGCAGGTCCCACAAGTTTTATCCATGACGTCGGAGCATTGGACACAGTCTCGTCGAAAAATCGATGAGCCGAAAGCGTGGACTAATGGCCATACAGTCAGTTCCCGAATACCAATTCTCTAATTCTCGGGCATACTAACCAGGTGTAACGATTGTCATTCTGATTTAGAAACAAAAAATCGGCCGGATAGGCAGTGCTGCACAAAGAACCAAACGGATAATCGTTCAGAATATATGTGGATGTGTTCTCAAATGAATGTAAGCCCGGCCGGCGGCGGAATGAGAGAAGTCGACAAAGAAACCGGCCGTTCGAAGGTTAAAACCACAAGCGAATACCAAACCAGAAAAACAGGATGCCTCGAAGAGGTTATGCTGGAGCCGGGTTTGACAGGTTTGACAGGTAGGTTCAATGTACAATCGAATTGCAAGCAGGCCGATGGGCGCAATTATCCAGGCGTTTGGGGTGCTTGATAAATCCCTAGACCTTGCCCCTTCCTTGCAATGCTGTACTTCCAAATGCACTCGCAATTATCCCTTCCGTCAAAGTGAAAGCCGTGCAACACGAGGTATCTGTCTTTCCCTTCAATCGAATCTGCAAACCGCACAGTCCAGAAATATGCGCCGAGTTGACAGTTTTTAGAACGGGGAGGATTGTCGCCAGGTGGAGGAGGTAGAAAGAGAAGGGAAGACAGCGGAAGCAGCCTGCTAAAGGCAAAAGTACTTGAGGGGAATAAGGCAGGAGTGACAGTGTGCCGGGGATGGGAACAGTAGTTTGGTTGGACGTCCGGACAAGGACAAGGTGCTAAGGCTGGTTGGCACGAGCTGTGGATGGGCAGCGAGTATACTGGGAGTAACAGCTACAAGGGGGCTGCTTGCAAGATGAGACGACCCTCATTTGTCGTTTGGCGGGTTCATTTACAGGGTCACCCCCTCGAATCGAATTCGTCCACGGCCCGTAAGATGCGCGAATCCCACTCTTGGGTGCAGCAAACCGACTGTTGCGCAAATGATGGCAAGCCTTCAGAACAAATCCCGCGATGCGCGTCTGTCTTGCAATTGGCGAGAGGACCTGAAAGTGGTCATTTTGGCATTTTGGCACCCATGGCAAGGCAAGCCACCGAGCAAAGCGATCAAATGTGGTATCGGTAGGGCAGCAGTGGGGGACACATACATTAGCAGTATGCTTGCCCGGGCCGATAGCGACACAGCCCCCTACGAAAAGAGCATTAACTTAATGTATGTAATTGTTTATGGCGGAGGATCACACACGCACCGCCGCGGTCACCTTAATTGGCCTCATAACTTCTCGCTCTGCTGGGGCAATCTAAATAATTTGCAACCTCATGCGAAGACTATTGTAAAGAATGGCGATTGGTCAGGGCGCCGCAGACCCTTGGGATAGCATGGCTAACTATCGGTTGGACCCTAGCAGGGCCAATAGGACCGCCGAGCTTCCGACCTTAAGGCCATGACTGAGCTGAAGGGGTCTCACTCAACAAGGGCTCTGCACGTGTTTCGGAAATTATATGCGAGTAAGCGGATGTCTTTTGAATCCCGCGCATGCCATAGAGCTGTAGCCATTCTCGATGCATACTTGGGCCAGGCAAGAAAGAATCCGGAATAGCTAAGCCGTTGCATACGCTGATCGCTTAGCTGTTCTAAACCTAGCCACGGTTCTTTCCTGCCTCAATGCATATGGTTTCGAGAACTTGTGTCCCATTGTTCTAGCAGTAGACAGTACTGGAGAGACTGGTACTTTATCAGTCAATCACAACCCTATTCTGTTGGCGCTGGCTGCAAACCATTGCAAGATCTTTTCCCACTGCAGTACATACGCCGATAGTCAATATATACCGAGGTATTCATAGCCTACTTAGCTTCAGCCTCATCATCTCGGCCTAGCCCGGGAACCATTAGCACTCGAAGAAGATCTCGATTTTGTCAGCAACTAATGAGAGACCATCTCCAATAGCCGCGTTGACGGGTACGTAAGTATTATCCCCGGGGTAGGTATTTTTATATGTCTCAAAAATTCCTTCAAAGGGGGCAAGAGTTTACTAGCCTGGTTGAGATCGACCAGTAGTGGACGAGGATTGTTTTCCCGACAAATCCCCAGTGAGTGGTGATCAGCTGGTTGTGTCAGTACACAGCGCTAGCGATCTCTTATTTTGTGTTCGTAGAGACTTCAGGAATGCATATGTTAGATTGTCGATAAGGCTCCAGATACTAGTCTGGTTCCTAGTCTGGTTCTGGTTCCTATTGTTTGTGTCACCTTCCTTTCCCAGTTACACATAGGGGGTACCCACATTTTGAGTACTAAGCGGCCGCCCAATTTCCCCATAAACCTTCATAAACCTATCAATTTAGCGCACGTAGAGTGCCAACCAGACTAGCACGCACATAAATGAAAACGATACTTTTGAGACGGCTTGGTACATATATACTTATAATAAGTTGAGATCCTTTCCAGAAGTAAAACTCCGTGATATACCGGGCTTGCTTGTGAAATGCAGTATCACGACAAAAAAATGTTGGTCATAAAACAGTGCTCCCGATACAATATAAGTATTACTATCTTTGCGACTGACCTCGAGAAGGACTTCGATCCTGCAGGGAACTGTGGCTCACCAGAACTACAAAGTTTTGAAATGGTTGCAACTACCCCTCGTTCGGGAAGTATGGGTTGGAGACTATTTTTCCACCTTTTTGATGTATATCTCACATACATTTGATTCTTTTGCCAAGACCTTTGTAATGAAGCTGTATAATTATGGACCCTTGAGCAAGAACTTAAGGGTCGAGCTCGTACGGAAGTGCTTATGTTGAGTGAGTTAGTTTTATACAAAGCATCCCCTTGCTATATGAACACAGATAGCTACCCTGGGGCATTAATTAAACACACAAAAGAGAATTTTGGCGAGTTGCAGTATTAACCAGACTAACTTATCAACTCCAACACATTTAGTCTGGCTACCAACACATGTACGTGCAACGAGACTACACATGTGCAGCACACAATCCTCTGCTTGTGGAATACCCGGCTTTAACAGAGTGGGCAGCCCGAGAGGTTCTACTATCTACTTAAGTATTTGTTACACAGTGAGAGTCGTAGTCTAGTGAGAGTCGGTTAAGCAAGCGCTTCGTCAGCAATGTGTCATCAGACCTGAGGTTTTTTTTCCCTCCTAGTCTGGTTGGCACAAGCCGCTCATAGATTTTCCTCCTGCCAAAGCCATGTGGCCATGAGGCTGCAGCGACTTCGGGCTTGGCATGAAAATATTGATTGCAGGAGGTGTATGATTGAAGTATGAGCCAGGCCCCGTCCCAGTATGTAGGTTTCATCACTGAAGATACAGAGAACTAAAATCTAGACCCGCCGACAATGCGGCGTATCCTGGAAATTTCTATCTAATAGTTTAACTGCCAGCGAACGTACTAGAGTAGCATGAGGAGGGAGCTATATCAAATTGACAGACAGACGCGAGCCCAACTCAAGCGTATTCTAGACTATAGGGCGGTGAGGAGGTTTGCGCGGAGACTAGGATATCTATATATCTAAACAACCAGGCTATCTAAACGAGTGGACGAGTGGTGGGAGGCACCAACGTTCTACGTGTAAATTAATACTAGAACTCACCTAAAAGTATTAAAGTTAGCGACAAGGAATCCACGTGAATAAGAAAATCACCGTGTGGCAGTATGTAGAGTAGGTAGTCTGGTTACTATATGTAGAGTACTGTACCCTCATACCTGACGCCGGCTTGCTCGCTCCCTAATCAGAAAACACCCTTCATCGTTAACCGGCATAAGTGCATGTGCGAAAGCTGCCATTGAAGGATGCAGTCGAGTCAACTTCACCCCAAGCTAAAGAACTACCGAGATAAAGTTCCCTGCGACTTGGAACCACAACCCCTGGCACCAGCGTTGAAAATGGATAGGACAAAGGAAGAATAACCCTGAAACACGGATGGGATGGCGTGAAACAATTAGTTGACTCCAAATGTTCCAGAATCCTGCCAAGCGAGTCGAGGTATATCTTCCTGACCGAGAACATGGCCGAGTGGCTTTGCTCATCGAAGCATACGACTACACAGCTATGAACATCATATAATACCTAATTGGGTGAAAACATTTCCGGCTTTCGGGTGGTTCCAATAATAGAACTAATTTGTGTACAAGCTTTTTGGGGCTGCGACTGGCTGAGAAATTCTTAATGGTTAGGTAGGGTTGCCAGGGTTTGTAACAACGAATCCATCTGTGCGCCACCACTCTGGCACTGGCGTGCCGCAAAGTCCTTCTCGATCGGCCAGAACAGTCTCGACGGCCAGGAAAGGCTCCCAGAAGCGTTGATTTTTTGGGGTCCAATCTAGCCTGCATCTGAAACCTGGGCTCACTATTCATTGGTGTGGTTAGCAGGTCATTTCGTCCATATGAAGGGTATCCACTGAGCACTTCATCCGAGCACAGAGAGTATTACCAAGGCAAGGGGAAAGGAGGGAAGTAACAAAGGGAGGATCATGGGGTTTTCTCTGGCATGGTGTGCCATCGTCCGGTCTGTTGAAGGAGGGGTCATCATGTGGGCTGGTGGTACGGGCAGTCAGCACACCTGTGGTTCTCTACCTGCATTCTCTTGTAGACTTTTCAGCTCGTTTGGCTGCACTATCGGACAGAACCGTGGCTGGTTCTGCATCTGGTGTTGAGGTGAGCGCATATGTTCATGCATATTTCGGAGACTGCTGATGGGGTGAAGCCGATTTCTGGTCTGTATGTAGATGTAGCCAAGCTCGAGGACATCCCACATACACCAAACGTTGAAGCCGTGCTCTACTTACTGCCTGGGGTTTAAGTCCGAACTCGACCAGCACAAAAAAAGACCCTGTCGGTTGACTAGCCCTGTCAGTAAGAAGTAGGCTTCCATCCTCTCATTTGGCTCTCCTTTCCCCCCCTACCCAGGCCATCTAAAAGGGCTTCACCTCGAGCTTTCAACCTTCTCCACCACTTTTCCTCCTTCCTCTCCACTTGCTCCCCTAGCAGATAATTTACTATCATCGGTTCAGCAACAGAAGGGGCTTGGGGGCAAACAAACACTAAAAATTGCATAGAGCCCTTAACACCCGTTGACAATGTCGTATCAGGGTGGAAATCCCCATCAAGAGGGGCATGACCTCCAGAATTACCCCCCCTCGACATACCATATGCCACCAGCTGCTCAAAACTATGATTCCGACGATGAGCAGCAAGAGCGAGCTCCCCTCAATACTGAACAGCAAGGGCCATTTGGCGACCCAGGCCACCAGCATTCCGGATACACCTTGGAGGAGCAATATGCCCCAAGCCCGGCTCCAGGATATTCGGAGGGCCCAGGATATGATCAACCCCGTGTTCCAAGTCCGTATAACAGATCGGAGACATCCTCCACTGAGGCATGGCGCCAGAGACAAGCACCAACTACGGGGTTAAGAAGATATGCCACCAGAAAAATCAAGCTCACAGCTGGACAAGCATTGTCCATTGACCATCCAGTTCCCTCTGCAATCCAAAACGCAATCCAGACTAAGTACCGTCAAGCTGATGTCGAAGGAGGGAGTGAGGAGTTCACTCACATGAGATGTAAAGAACCCCATCCACCCAATATGGCCTTTTGGTGGCTAATTCTCAGAGTGCAGATACCGCTGCTACTTGTGACCCTGATGACTTCACTCTCAAGAACGGATATAATCTTAGGCAGTCGATGTACAACCGGCACACAGAATTGCTCATCGCTATCACCTACTACAATGAAGACAAACAACTTACAGCTCGTACAATGCACGGTGTTATGCAGAACATTCGTGATATTGTAAACTTGAAGAAGTCCGAGTTCTGGAACAAAGGTGGCCCGGCTTGGCAGAAGATTGTAGTTTGCTTGGTTTTCGACGGTATCGATCCTTGTGACAAAGATACTTTGGACGTTCTTGCAACCATTGGTATTTTCCAAGATGGTGTGATGAAGAAGGATGTTGATGGAACAGAGACTACTGCCCATATTGTGAGTTTCTACCGGCATTGTTCTCCCCGACCACGATTTCTAACTCCTTCTAGTTTGAATATACGACACAGCTTTCAGTCACGGCCGCACAACAGCTTGTCCGGCCTCGTGATGACGATCCTGGGTGTCTCCCACCCGTGCAGATGATCTTCTGTTTGAAGCAGAAGAATTCAAAAAAGATCAACTCTCACAGATGGCTGTTCAATGCTTTCGGTAGGATTTTGAACCCTGAGATCTGTGTTCTTTTGGATGCTGGTACCAAGCCTGGCTCCAAAAGTATTCTTGCCCTATGGGAGGCATTCTACAACGACAAGGATTTGGGCGGAGCATGTGGTGAAATCCACGCGATGTTGGGTAAAGGAGGGCGCAATCTTTTAAATCCTCTGGTAGCAACGCAGAATTTTGAGTACAAGATCTCGAATATTTTAGATAAGCCTTTGGAATCCGCCTTTGGATATGTCAGTGTGTTGGTAAGTACTATATCTTTCTCCTTTTTATATTTCTGCAACTGACACCTTATAGCCCGGTGCTTTCTCTGCCTATAGGTTTAGAGCCATCATGGGACGTCCTTTGGAGCAATACTTCCACGGTGACCACACCCTCTCTGCAAGGCTCGGAAAGAAAGGTATCGAGGGGATGAATATCTTCAAGAAGAACATGTTCTTGGCCGAAGATCGTATTCTCTGTTTCGAGTTGGTCGCGAAAGCGGGTTCGAAATGGCATTTGTCTTATGTCAAGACCTCGAAGGCAGAAACCGATGTGCCCGAGGGTGCACCTGAATTCATCTCTCAACGTCGTCGATGGCTTAATGGTTCTTTCGCTGCCAGTGTCTATGCCCTTATGCACTTTGGTAGAATGTATTCCAGCAGCCACAACATCCTTCGCATGTTCTTCTTCCACATCCAGCTTATTTACAACGTCGCTTCTGTTATCATGTCCTGGTTTGCACTTGGTATGATCTCTTAACCCACCAATATTGGCCGTGTATAGTATAACCTTGCTAATTTTTGGTCTGTAGCAAATTTCTACCTTACCACTGTGGTCATCTTGGATCTTGTGGGAGATCCAACAGAGAAAGCTATGCAGTCCGGCGCTGAACCATTTCCGTTCGGTGATCGTGGATCTGAAATTGTCAATACCATAATCAAATTTCTCTATGTGGCCCTATTGCTTCTGCAATTCATCTTGGCTTTAGGAAACAGACCCAAAGGGTGAGATACTCCTTAGTGTCCTAGTTTGAACTCATCACTAACAGCTATATAGTTCTAAATACTCGTATCTTACGTCATTTGTTATTTTCGGTCTTATCCAGCTATACATCATCATCCTGTCCTTCTACCTTGTATATAAAGCCTTCAGCGGAGGCACCGGAGACCTTAAGGATTCGAGCGGTAACTATAGTGTTTCTCAGTTCTTCTCCTCAAATACAGGGGTAAGTCACAGTTCCTAGGCACTTGTTGCAGCGCCTGCTGATGGTCAATAGTTGATTATCGTTGCTTTGGCGGCTACCTTCGGTCTCTATTTTGTTGCATCTATCATGTACCTGGACCCATGGCACATGCTTCACAGCTTCCCTCAGTACCTTCTCACGGTCTCCTCTTATCAGAACATCCTCAACGTTTACGCATTCTGCAACTGGCACGATGTTTCTTGGGGTACCAAGGGTTCTGATAAGGTTGATGTTCTGCCATCTGCCGTCACTAAGGTGTCTGATGATGGTAAAGCCAAGGTCATTGAAGAAATTGATAAGCCACAGGCCGATATCGATTCTGCTTTCGAAGTCACTGTCAAGAGAGCTTTGACCCCCTTCAAAGCAGAAGTTGAGATCGAAAAGAAGACGCTTGATGATTCATACAAGTCTTTCAGAACCCGATTGATTACCCTCTGGATCTTCACCAACGGACTTTTGGCGGTCGTCATCTACTCCTCTAGCTTTGATAAATTTACCCGTGCTGAAGGCTCAGCGAAGACCCCAGATGAAGTCGCCTCTGGAATGACACAGCAAGAAGCACGTACAGCTGAATATTTCCGGTTGTTGCTCTGGGTTACATCCGCTCTCTCGTTCATTCGTTTTGCTGGATGTGTAAGTATATTACTACCCCCTTTTGCACGATGTAGCGCTCACATAATCCATAGGTCTGGTTCTTGGGACGTGCCTCTATTCTGTGCTGTTTCGCGAGACGTTAAATTACTATCGCAGAACATTATTCTTCTCAAAGAGAATGGGATTGGGTAGACCTTGTCTACTTTGAAGCATGGGGACCACCACCACCAAAAAAAACTTTCATAATTAGGA
>Ga0307511_10006724_pt1 | contig 11584 bp, 12 predicted proteins | sample 13_EM_MG_FD_200266 | JGI IMG/M metagenome (GOLD analysis project Ga0307511, IMG submission 200266) | Populus trichocarpa ectomycorrhiza microbial communities from riparian zone in the Pacific Northwest, United States - 13_EM | ecosystem: Host-associated > Plants > Roots > Unclassified | place...
CAAGTGCGAAAAATGATCTTTTAAGCTACTATTGTGTGCGCTACATTCTCTGCTACATAATAACCTTCATTTCGGTATACCTCTTTTGGGTATTTTTTTTTGGATAGGCTACCTCCGATGTTTTTTGAGCAAATGTTTCTGCTACAAAACAATTCTCAGTATGGCTCGAATTAGTAATTATAACATCGCTGTGGTATTGTAAAGTCGCTGTGGCCGCTGTGGTATTGTAGAAGTTAAATCCCTGTCCCCGTGGCATTGAACAATTCCAATCCCGTAACGGCCCCGAACATAAATACGAGTACTGATTCTCCGAAAAAAAAGGGGATGGATATAGACCAATTGTTCCTGGTAAAACACAGTTGGGGATATTAACAGAAAATCTTATACACGTGCGGTAGATGATAGCCTGGGGGTAAGTACTGTAGTATCACAAGTGATTAGACTGCGGTCTGACCCTGTCTCTACTGATATCGTTGGAGACCCCCCAAGAAAGTGTAAACGTAAACAGCCGTAAAAACAACAACAAAATACTTAAAGTGAAGGAGACAAAAGATGAAAACACCATATCCCGGTGCCAAATATGGACACCCGAGCTCTGTTTGGAACTGTTTTGCAGTACACCTTCAACATAAATTCTGTGGAAGCAGTTCGGGACCAATATGTGCACCAGCCTGCTTACATGTACGCTGCTTCTCCAGGTGAGCCTTCGTGCCGGTAGAGGGCCCCTTGCTTGTTCCTGTTGACTCATCATGTGTTTGCAAAATATCCGCTGATTGCATACCCATAAACCTGCTCAAGGTAAAGGACATCTGTGGGGCCTTCGATCTGCGGCCCCTCAATACCAATGGCGTTGGTAATTGCTCTTCCGCAGGTTGAAAGTCCTCCGGCTCCTCAACCTCATCCTCACCCATACAATCAACCTCCAGTGCAGGTTCTTCGCATTCATCCTCATCATCCCCTTGTTTCTCGCCACCTGCCCCCGCATATCTGACTACGCTTGCAATCGGTGCGCGTAAGCGGAGCAGGTCGGGGCGAGACAATGAGTGGTTGGTGGGGTCCGAGGTGCGTAGTTCAGTCAGTCCCACTCACAAACCGTGTATTTGTGCTACTGTTCCACACAAAAGGACCTGATACCGTCGCATCCTCCTTCTCCCCCATTTGCTTCCAAATGTTTGATACTTGTGTCTGATCCAGCTGGGCAGGTCCAGCTGGGGTAGCCATTGGAACATTACGGAATAAGATGTCAGCTCTCAGTAGTCAGATATCCCAGCAAGACTATCTCCAATGGGAATCAGCGTACATAAGCGTAAATATACAATCATCCCACATGCGGTGCAAGGTCGGTGTGAGCGTGAGGAGGTTTCCCATACGATTGATCCCTGTCCGGCAGACCCCGCTCCGTGATCGTGTCAAGGGCAGGAGATATGAGCCGAGCATAAAGGTGATGGTTGACCCAGCGAAGAGACGAGAAATGTGTGCAGGTCGGGGTGTTGAGCGGAATGGTAGGTTTGGATCCAGGGGAGGATGTGGGGGAGCGGCCAATGGCGCAGGGAAGATGTGGGTGACCTCGTTGTAGTGGGTATTTTCGCCACTGACGACAACGGTCGCAGAATCCCGATCCAGTACCTGGAGTAGATGTGTTCAGTCAGGAAGGCACGAGAGGCGAGGAGATACGTACACGTTTCGCTTGAGCTTCTGAGCGTGGGGTTTCCGATACACTCAGACTGCCGCTGGGATCGGCGGCGGTGGTGGTATAGCGTTGTTGGATAGCGGCAAGCCGAACGAGAACTGGGAGAGCAAGAATCAATATCGTTATATTACATGGATGGGTCGGCATTCATGAGGAACCCACAGTCCTGAATACCTAATACAGTCGAACCTGTCTAAATACATTAATTCCGTCAAGACACCTTTGACTCATTTAAGGAGGTTCATGCGGCAAGACCGGAAGTGCTGGCCGTAACCAAAAATATTGTCAGCCAGTTGTGATGCAGTTTGGCCGGATATGCGCCCTAGGAAGGATTCATTTAGACAGATTCGACTGTAGCACTTTGAGGGAAAGCCCAACTACCCCCTCACCAGCCGTACTTTCTAGCCCATTGTGTACTTGCTGAGCATCATCCTGAGTTGCCAGGTGCACAAGGTTGTTGTTTCACAGCGCAATAAAGGAAAGGTTGACTTCGTGAGGGGAGTTGGACTCGTCGGCAGTAGCTCGGGTTATTGTCGTCACGCAATCTAGAAGCGCTTGCGGGTATGGAGCTGTGAGGAGATCTAGGATTAGGGCTAGAGGGGGCAGAAGCCGTGGATTGTTACTGAATGGTATGGGCGCGCCAGTTATCGCTGGGTGCAGGGGGGTGTCTAGCGCTTGAGCCGGAAGGTGAGTATGGAGGTGATCTCACGGTAGCGAGCCTGCCCGAAGTTCGAATGGGAGAAGCTGCGGGGCTAGCGGGGGGTATTAACTTGTTTGCTGATGGCAGAGTGACTGCTCTGGCCATTGTGGAAGAACTCACTGGTACTTGTCGCTTCGTTGGTTTTTTTGTGTGTTGGCTTGTTGATTATGATGTGGGCATCGGCGTAGTCTAAGCTATGCATGCAAGTTGAGTCTTATTCTGAGTGTGCTCTATTTTATTCCTCTTCAGTTTGCCAGTACTAGAAAGGCAAAGGTCTGGTAGAGTGATTGCTGCGGGTAATCTTCAGTGAAATGACTGCATCAGTAGTCTTATTACCTCTAACCTTTACCTCCGCACTACTCGTGTTTACTTTCTTATCTATCGTCTCTATCTTATCTCTCGTCTGTCCTGTTATGTATCTAGAGACAAGAGGTGATATGGCTACGGTAATACCAGGAAAAGAACTACTGCGGTGCATAAGCAGTTTCGGCTTTGTAGAATCTATACTTTCTATTGGTTACTCTGGGATAACTACCCGTGGTGGAGGAGCTGCTGCAGTGAGCCTCCTAGGAAAGGAGTGCTGCTACGATATTTCAGAGATCCAGGTGAGCGAACGCCTTTTCAGTCCTATACCACTCCCCGTATAAGTTTACTACTCTCAAGACTTTCGAAACTAAAAGTGGTGGATGACGTTGGGTCAGTTGCTCGAACACGCGTATTGTAGTGGAGAAAAGAAAAAGGTTGTGGATTTTTCTAGATATCTTAGAGCTTTCATGTCCTGTGTTGGAAGCATATTCTACCGGGGAAACCAGGGGGAAAAGTTGAAGGTGCCTCAACCCCGGCAGCGACTTGAAGGCGAAGGGAAGCAGTTCTGGGAACAATAGAACGGTCAGCGTTTAACCCCGCCTCGTTGAAGTGAAGATTCCCTATCGAACCCAAAGCAGGTGGCATTTCAATTCAAGTCGCGTCTCTCAAAGGAATACAGCGCAACAAAATACTTCGATTGTGGGGGGGACCCTCAACTTCCGGAGTTCAGGAGGGAAGTGGACGCAACGCAGAGTGAAGGGTAAATTATATAGAGAACGAGGAGGTAGAGACGAGTGAAGAGGAGATACCTATGGTGAATGCAGTAGAGGAAGCGGGAAGTGAGCCAAATATGGAAGCCGATATAATAAGAAAACCTGAGGCTATATAAATATATCAGGGTGAAGGATGGGTATTGGGGGGGTAGAAGAGAATCCGAGTGCTGGAGGAGACGGAATAGGGCTAAGGGTTAATAAGGATATGTACGAAGTGGGAATGGAAAAGAGTAATAGTGCGGAGGTAGAAAAGAATAAGGGTTCAGATGTTTTCCATGGTGTGTGGGGTGATGAGGATATCTACGGGGTGTAGGTGGAAAAGGGTGAGAGTGCGGAAGTAGAAAAGAATAAGAGTGTGGATGTTTTGCAAAATGTGAGCGGTGATAGGGATATCTAAGGGGTTGGGGCGGAAAAGAATAACGTGCAGAAGTAGAAGAGAATATGACTACAGATGTTTTCAGGGTTCGGGGGGTGAAGAGTAGTTACATAGAGAAGAATATAGTGAGGAAGGACCATATGTGGACAGTCTCGACGCAGGTGGGCATGTAGGTTAAGGAGGTAGAAGAGCATGAGACTCGGGAGAGCGGAAGATCGACAATATGAACTACATATGCCCGAGAAGATGTTCGTGCAGACAATAGGTTGAAGGGAAGGGAGATTGGGATAGTTGATTGTGCAAGGCTTCTGGAGAGGGCCACGCAAGTTTTAGTTTTACTTTGCCTTGTCTGCCGATACTGGAGACTTGAGAAACATTCCGAAGTGATCTGATGCCCGAACAAGACGACATGTGATAACTCTAAAACAGATTTTCCTCACGACTGACTTGAGTTGAGTTTTGTTCTTTATCTTTAGTTTTCAGTACTGGAATACTAGTTAGACGCCATTATTTGCTCAAGTGTCGGGGTTCATCATGACTTCGGTTACAGTTCATGATCCCCCACGAAAAAGGCTCATCTGTTCATGCGGAGGGTATGGCAAAACCGATTGAATTCAGAGATAGCTGGATATTTCGAGCGCATAATAACCCATAAGCTAGTTAAGTGACATTTATACCTTCTTAAAACACATTTGTCAATGCATATGTGCGAACCGCAATCATAAAACTAGCAACATCCGGCGAGGCGTTGTGAGGAAGGACTGGAGAGTTTGAGTTTAGAAAGTATTGTAAAAGGAGACCGAAGCCTAGTCGTTACGCACGAATTCAGAGGAGCAGGGTGCATACGCCCTGCGTGGACTCATAAGGAGCTCCAATTGCTAAGGGACATACAGTTAACTCTCGTTATAAGTATACGCCCCACCGTCCCTACATACAAAAAGGTACTTTTTAAGCATAAATTCACCCATTCGAATATTCGTGCTATTTTTTCGCTTAGTCACATACATATGCTTGTAACGAAGGGCGCTACAGGGATTCTTATCGATAAGAAATCACCGAGACTCCACATACAAACTCAATATACAACCACTGGCATTTACAGTAACAACTCCACACCAGTCTACTAGTGTATTCAACTTTGATCACACCAGCAGAGAATGAAGATACTGCATCCGAGCCACCTCCTGCACCACCGGTACCTCATCAAACAGTTATTGATGCTCTCGACACAATCCTCCTGTATTCCCTGCAGTCCAGCGACCGAAACACAAGCGAGTGGAAACAGAGGTGCCAGCGGGAAAAGCGCCGAATTGAGGGCTATCTATGTCAAGAGAAGGCAAAGGAAACCCAGCGGAGGATCGCGGAGTTCTTACATCGGTCCTAATACCTATTTCCTGTGTTAATTTTCATGTATGTAATTTTCTCTCGGTATATGCATATATTCTATGCCTGGGCACGAGCCGAAAGCTCGAGCCCACCCCCAGGCTCGTGCCCAGGCGTAATATATTCGCTATTAGCATATGTCCTCTGGTCCCAACCGTATGCCTATAGCGAGAGTTCACTGTATATATAACGCAACTTTGGATACATGGAATCCGCCACGTGATTTGTGGTGGTAACAACAAGTGCAACGAGACTGGTTCCAAGGAGCCCGCCCAACTGTGAAAGCTTAATAGCTAAACTCCAAGCCATTCTTCACATCGTCATGTTTCTCGTTGCAACAAGGTGGACTAGGTCTTTTCCTGTTCACCCACAGAGTTTCAGAGATACTGTCCTTGACAGACGCAGATCTAGTATTCTGTCGAATATCCGGAGTCTTGCTTCGGAGTATATTAGGTATTTAACTCCCCCTAAAACGCCCCCGCTTATAACAAGTGTCACTTATAAGGACCAGAATCAGAACAACATGAACAGGCACATCGACTAGTGGTTGACCTCCCCTTGACCCTGTACTGTACACTGATACACTAAAAATTGCTTAGAAGTCAAAAGAGAAGGGTAGCAAGGCACTAGCGCGATGGAGGGGCTCGATAGATTTCCTTTCTTGTGGAATGTTATACCTCATGGTTACTGCATACAGCTAGTGTCGGGCTTGGCACTGGGCTTGGCGATATTCACGTGTTCATATATAGATAGATATCTCGGTTAGCACTAATGCACTACAAGTTAGTACATATTTAAAGGAGAAGGAAGGACCATCGGGCTTGGCACTGGGGAAGGAAAACACATGATGTATCCAACAAGGTAGTCTGGTTGGCACAAGCCAACAAGGGTGTGAGCTATGTGATGGGGAATGTGGGAGGTCATCATTTGAGTATATATAGCTGTGGATCCCCCCCCTCTTGTACAATCATTGGCATAGTTCTTCAAGACATATTCAGATTGTCCTCACGACTTAGAGTGAGTTTGACCTTTATTCTGTGTGTCCATTCTCTTTTATCCCTCCAGCACTTAGGAAGTACAAGCTTCTTACATACACTGAACCTGGATTCTATTCCTCTCAGGAAACCCTTCCTCTGCCTGGTCTGTTCCTCTGTCTCGTCTCCTTCTCTGTCCTCTCTTCTCCTCTCATCCTCTGTCTCGCCTCCTCCTCGGTCCTCTCGTGTCTTCGCTTCCTCTATCTCCTCTCCTCCTCTGTCTCTCGGCTCTACAACTGCAACGACCACCAACTTCCGTATCCAGCACTCACCCCCTTCCAGCTCACCAGTGCCTACAGCTCTCTACCGCCCACATCTTTTCCTCTCCACCAAGCTTCCGTTCCCGTTCTCGCTCTCGCCATTCAGGAAACTCTCGAGCAATGGCCGGTCTATCGGATCAAGAAAAAGCCATCTGTGACCGATATCCTGGATCCCTGGATGAGGTCACTAGTGCCTATAGAATTTGTTTCCGTTCACGATTGTATAATAGTGATCAAAAATTAGATTCGGTGGAGGTTATTAGGGGGAAGCTTGAGAATCTCCCTAGGCTTTCCGGTATGAGCATGTGTTCCTTCGCCTCTAGAATTATTACGCTGATATACTAGTCTTTGTAGCAACTCTCTACACGGCCTTCGACACCCTATGCTCAATCGAACCTACGAATTCTTTGAGGTCTCGCTACTCTAGTGGCACTCTCGCGAGTGACCTGAAAGTCCTTGGGCATGCGAATCACAATAGCCCTACAAAGGTCCTCGCAAAATTTCTCGACGCGATTTCATCTCGCGAGTCGAGTGAAGACAAAGTTTGGGCAGCCGCTCTAAGTTTTGCGGCGGAGGCACGCCAGGAATTCGATATATTGCAAGAGGATGGTGTCAATGCGAGGCTAGATACTCTAGTTGTCAACGGAGCCCTCCAGATTGTATATCGTCACTGGAACACCAAGTTTTGTGGCCATGCAAAGCTCGCTTTGTAGGAGAAACTCCTTGTATACGAGAACTCCACTGAGCGCCGCCACCGGAATGTCTAGGCAAAGATCATTCCCATCATTCAGTCCTCGGGCATGGGAAAATCCCGGTTAATGGATGGAATATCAAAAAGCCACCTCACAATCTTCTTCACCTTTCGCAAAAATGGTGAATCCGGTTTCCCCCCTGGAGACCCAGAGATCACACGCTTTGTAGATAAAGCATTGTCATGGAAAAATGGTAAATCTCACGGGTCACAAGAAGTGATGATGGCACATAGCCATGCATTGGCTCTGGTCCTGGGAGCACTGCGCACACTATGCAAGTGGCGTAAGAGGCAGAGTACAAAGGCGGATACGGATGTCTTTCCCCAAGGTGAGGTCGCTTGTCAATGGTATGAACGTATGGTTCCAGTCTACAAGGATATTACAATCAGCCCAACAGGCCTGCTGTCTGATATGATTTCCACAACGAGATCGAAGGAAAAGATCGAGTTTTGTCATGAGACTATTAAAAAGGCCGAGAAGATCCTCAAAAGCTTGCTATAAACAGCAATTGGCAGGACTTCTTTCTGTCCGAGGTTAGTACCAGTGCTTTGCGTCCACCCTTCGGATACTACTGACCGGCGATTTTGAGGACCTGTAGGGTCTCAAATATGCCCACAAGTTACAAGGGCGTGTGGATCGGGTCTTCAACCGCCTCCGGTCAGGCCTAAATTTGCTGGAGCCACCACGCCTTTTTCTTGTTTTTGATGAAGCTAGCCGCCTATTTGATGTGAACAATGGAGGATACTTCTTTCCCGCCTTGGAGAAGAATTGTACGGCTGCTCAGGCAACAACCTATATGGACATTTCTCCTATCTACCAACTCAACAATGGAACGACATGTCAAACCCACGGATGAGGAGCAATCACAGCGGCTTGTCACACATCAGCTAGAGCGGTATAATCCTTATATTGCGCTGCAACTCGATCTTAGTATGGTTGACAAAATGAGTGTACATAGAAATGAGTGTACATAGGGAACAAGTGCTCCGTACACCCCTGAATACCTTTTCCACACCTGAGCATATGGCGATGTTTGGGCGTCCGCTCTGGGCGATGTATGAAAAGTGCTCAATTGACGTTATCCATAAATTTGCATGGGTCAAGATATTCAATTCGGATGGGAGCTATTGTCCTGCCAGCAAGGACCATGTGTTTGCAGCGATGGCCTACCGACTTTCACTAGACCCGACGATGAGTATAGCTGACTCATCAGCGAAGAGCCTGGCCCGGCGGGCAGTGTGTGCTCATTTGCGAATTGTAGTTCAGATGGACTTGACTACAGGGACATTTGCCACAACCACTCCGTCCGAGCCTATAGTTACCGACTCCCTTGCGATGCTATTATGCCGTCGGAACAAACCGGGTGGGCCCACATTGTGGCAAGAATCACTGGATACACTTACATCCGAGCTTCTCAGGCCTGGGAATGTCGGGAAAGGAGAGACAGGCGAGCTGTATTTCCGGACTCTTTTCAACCTGATTCTAGACTTTTATCTCTCTGGGCTTGTGCTAAAAGCACCCAAGGGCCACATGCCTTATTCTCGGCCGTTCAGCTTGCTTGACTTCCAATCTATGCTCGCCAAAGAGAAATACAACACAGTCTGCGAAATGTATGCGAGACAGGCGAAACGGAGATCAGAGTGGGTGAAGCGGCCAGGATTGGCCTTGCCGAGGAAACTCTCGGAGGTCTTCCAGGATGCAGTATGCAATTTCACTCACTTTGTGTGTACTAACTAACTAACCTCTCTCAAGGGATTCGGAATCTCCCAGTAACATAGAGCTTATTCACGGCTTGATGATGCAGCAGGCAGCACTGCAATGCTCCACCGGTCAATACCTCTTCGATATTAACATTCCCATGTACCTTGGTGATTTAAATGAAGACTTTGACGAACAACATCTATGGGCTGTCCTAGTTCAGGTAAAGAATTCTAAGAAAGCACACAAACTTGACCTCAAGAGCTACAAGAATGACTACCGCAAGTACTTCCAGAGTGGTACTGCTGGATTTCACCGCCCGTTATTGAGCATCCTTCTAAATTCAGGAGCGGAGGAACCCTACTTTGAATTGGCCGATTTTTCAATAACACAGTCTTTGGGTTCACCCTTGGCGGGCGGGATGCAAAAGCCTACAGGTTGTTTCAAACAGACCCGAAGCTCGGAAAGGCATGTAATCGTATGTTGCAGTTACTCCCAAAGGATCCCGAAAACAACCTGCACTCATGCTCACACTTTTGAAGGTCGGTTCCTCCCTATCAGCAATAATATTGAAGGCTTAGACAGTTCCCATGATGGGAAGCCTCCCCAAAAAAACCAGATGGTAAGGAGGCATCGCAAAGGGGATGTCATTTAGGATGTGCGGGTTGGGCCCCCCTTTCTTTTGGCCATTGTTTTATTTTTCTCTGATGCTCTTGGTTTGAAGCATATGGGAGTTACGGGGAGATGAGAAGGGAAGTGGTAGTAGGTCACTAGAAAGGTACGCTATCACCATATTTGATCCCTTGACACTTTCTAATCACCACTTGGCTCAGTTACCAAGGGGGAATAAGGCGAAGATGAAGGCTGAAATCGGAATCGTCAGAGAAGGTGAATTACCAGTGAAGGAGAAATCATCAGTGAAGGAGTAATCATCAGTGAAGGACCATTATCAGAGAAGGGGAACCATCAAACAGAAATTATTACACCGGCTGCAGGTACAAAATGCAGGTATCTATTACGTTATTAATTCCGTGACACTTTATAATAACGATATCTCAGGTACCAAGAAAGCCTAAGGAGGATATAAGACGCAGAAACCATAAGAGGAGTGATCTTCAGGAGGAGAAAGCACCAGCGCAGATATCACCAGAGAAGGAGATAGAATCAGAGACGGAACCATCAGAGAAGGAGAATCATCAGAGAAGGAGTACCGGACACAGATTAAGCATACAGGTATGCTATTACGATATTTAGATGAGTGATACTTTATAATAACGACTTGACTAAGGTACCAAAAGAGTCTAAGGTGTAGAGAAATGCAAAAATCTTCGGAGAAATCTTAGCAGGAGAAATCTTTCGTAGGAGCATCATTAGCGAAGCAAGGAGTACGCGGGTTGAGAATACAGGTATGCTACTACGATATTTGATTCAGTGACACTTTATAATAACTCGTCTCAGGTATCTAGAGAGTATAAGGAGCATATAAAAGCAGAAATCACCAGGAGGAAAAATCATCGGTGAAGGAGAAATATTCGGACAAGGAGAAATCATTAGGGAAGGACAAATTCTCAGCGAAGCAGAATTATCAGAGAAAGAGAATCATGAGGGGGGGTGGATTATAAGAGAAGGTGAAATTATCAGAGAAGGATAAGCATATCAGAGAAGGAGAAATCACCAGAGAAGGAGTATCCGGTGGGTGTTAATAATCCAGGTATGCTATTATAATATTTAATTCAGTCACACTTTATAATAACGACTCGTTTCAGGTATCGAGAGCATAAGGCGGATATGAAGCAGAAATAATGAAGGAAGGAGAAATGAATAGAGAAGGAGAAATAATAGGGAAGGAGATTTCATTAGAGAGGGAGAAACCATTAGTGAAGTAGATATTATCAGAAATAGGAAATCATCACCAGAGGAGAAATAATCAATGGAGGATTATCAGAGAAGGAGAAACCATCAGTGAAGGAGAATAATCAGAGAAGGGGAAACAATCAAAATAGGTATGCTATCACGATATTTGGTTCAGTGAGACTTAATACTAACCACTTGTCTCAGGTACCAAGGGAGTATAAGGCGGAGATACAAACACAGATCCCAAGTGAAGGGGTGAGGGGTGAGGGTCAAGAATAAAGGTACGCTATCACCATATTTGATTCACTGACACCTATATTAACAAGAAGTATCAAGAGGGGGAAAACAACACCTAAACCATGCCAGTGACACACTCTAGAGGAGTTGTCGAAACCCCATACAAACGGTTCCCACAACTGTCCTTTATAGAACCTACGGCATATACTATTAGTTTAGGCTGCAGCATTCCCGTGATTCGCTTGACCCTTGGCACCTCTACTCGCGCCACCGGGAATATTTTCCTAGACAACCTAGGCACCTACATCTGTCTAGTCGTTAGTGCAGGACTGCTCCCCTTCCATATTCACTAGGCAGGGGATGAAGGTGTCTAACATGCCAACTTTGGGTTAGTATACGAGCGGCGCAAGAAAGAAAAGGAAGCTACGGCAAAGGCCGGGAAGGTTAAGGGACCAACCAAAGGTGATGGTGCAGGGGAGGGGGGAGGGGGGAGCAAGAGGTCATGGGTAATTAGCCAACCA
>Ga0307511_10006725_pt1 | contig 11580 bp, 7 predicted proteins | sample 13_EM_MG_FD_200266 | JGI IMG/M metagenome (GOLD analysis project Ga0307511, IMG submission 200266) | Populus trichocarpa ectomycorrhiza microbial communities from riparian zone in the Pacific Northwest, United States - 13_EM | ecosystem: Host-associated > Plants > Roots > Unclassified | place...
GTGAATAAAAGTAAATAGAGCCCATCACGAAAAAAAAAAAAAAAAAACCCGGTGACCCAAGTCACGATGCTGGCCGTAGAGAATCGTCCCAAGTCGTATCACATCGTATCTTTACCATTACCACGCCGCTTCCGTCGGTCTAGTTGCATTGTTTCCCATCTCTCTCGCCACAAGCACACCCGCATACATACACATTGAGCGGTGAAGGCGTAGGGTGGTGAGTAGTAACAGGACAGGATATATGTCAAACCCGCCGACTCAAGCAGCCTATGGTCGGTTCCCCGCTTAAAGAATAACACATGGGATTGGAAGACTGCAACCTATATCAGTAATGTATTTCCTTCCGACAAACGGAATCAGAGGGAACTCACCAACAGCAGCTGGTCTCCCCACATTCGAAACATGGCATCCGACCACCGGATCCAGCAGGACCCTTGATCAGAGGAACCTTGTCCCCTGGTTGGTTATAATTGGCGATAGCAAGAGGGGTTGGATGGCGCATTTTTTGGGCTGATAATTGATAAAGCTAGTAAATAGGCGTATCTCCTAATCACTTTCCCAAAACCACGGGTTAGCAAGCTACCCACGTTCCAAACAAGCTTATTGTAATTCGAAGAAAGGTGAGGAAGTGTGGCTTCAGTCAGAGTAAAATAGCACAAAATGATCGACATCCCCACGAGTATGCAAGTACCCGTGGGTCTGATGGGGTTGGAACAAAATATGGCTTTTTCTCATCATAGAACAACACTCGAACTCAAACAAGATGGAAATTTATAAAAAATGTTTCAGTTGCCTTGGTGTCGAATGGAATGACCAGTTGAAAACGTGCAAGGAGTAGATGTGACCCTGCATAATGACGTTCATGAGGATGGACGGCAGCCCAGATCAAAACGCATCAAAGTACTAGTAGCACTTGAGTTGTATTTTATTTCTGTAATCTGCCTGTTCCTTCTTTTATTATGTCGCTTTATGTACCTATTTGTAGTCAACACCGCATAGGTATCGTAGCGTACATCATGTCGAACTGCCTTCACCACTTTGCAACTGTACCGTAACAGCTGAGACCTGCTTCCACTGGTTCCGATTCCAACGCATCACTCTTGTCCCGGATAAGTACCTCAGAGCGAAAGCTGAACGCATCAAGCCTTCTTCCTTCTCGACACCAAGGCAGCATGAAAAAGACAATTGTTAGGCAGAACGAGAAAGAAAAAAATCCACATACCTCTACTGCGGGTGATTAGTTTGCTGTGAGCGTGGGGAAAAATGTCAATAATCGTCAATTGGCAAAATATCACGAAAGAATAAGATGACAAGGCAAGGTGAGAAGTGATGATGTCTTTGTCCATGAAACTTGGCAGTGAAGAATCGGGGAATCTGAGATTTAGGCTCAGGAACGAATCTAGGGTTAGGGTCGGGCAGGGTTAAGAAGCGACTGACGCGTCTGAGAGCACGGATAACCGGGTATGTCCCCTGTTGCTTGTAACCTTGCGATAATATTCTTTTTATGCACTGCTGTATGTATCATTGAAATAGCTGGCGTAGCTGCATATTATACAGAATGGCCAATGCACTGTCTTTTGAGCTGCCACCCAATCCTGCTTACCTGACAGCCGCTTGACATGACTCGATTGCATTAGCCTCTATAGCACCAGCTGAGATTATTGTGAGGGTAATGCTATCTTTGAGGGTCTTCCTGATTTTCATGATGATCAGCAGTATCAGAGGGAATAAGCAAATAAATAGCACCTATCCGTAATTTGGAGAGTTTTCCATTCCCATCCAGTACAGCAGAATTATATTGCATGGAAAAGTAGCCCTGTAAAGTCGGTATAATATTTCCCACTATCCAATAACGTCCCACAATACCTCACCATACAGTAGTAGCTTAATCGCTACTGGGATTCTGGGGGGGATATTGTACTTATGTGCTTGTAGCTGAATTCAGATCCCCTCCTCCCATTATTCTCTCAGCCTAAATTATTTTCCGCGAGTCCCCGCCATCAATGCAAAACCCACAACCGAACGGAATAGGAAGATGTGGTACTGTAAGGAAACTGCGGAGAAGAGCTGCTGAAGAACACGAAATGCAATAGAAGGGAAATAGAATCAACACAAATATGGACACGGAAAAAGTTAAAAACAAATGACATGAGGTATCAAATAGCTGAACAGTGTGCTTAGTTTGAGATATCTGGCTCAGAGAAGAGAGGTAGCATGGGAATGCGTCGTGAACAAGATGTAGCTTCAGGAAGAGTCCTAACTGAACTTTAATTGCACGGTTAAATTTCAGTTAAACCTGAGTAGTCAGTTCAACACCACGAACCGAAGGATAGCTTCCGACCGCCAAAGGCCCGAACTGGGTAAGGGAGGATATGGGACGGGTAGTGGGGAGAATCAGCAGTCTACGTGGGAGACAAGGAGTATGTGAATTGAGGTATGATTGAGGTATATGGGAGAAGATGTTAGACCGAAATATTGATAAACATAGGTAGTATAAAAAATTGAAAAGACCAAGGATCGTAAAATAGACTGGTTGAAAACTATGTAGGGAAGTAAATAGAATCACGGGGAAAAAAAGAAAAAGAAAAACCCCGAAGACCCGAGTGACCAGAGCCATACTGCTGATGATGGCCGTAGAGAATCGTCCCAAGGTGTATCGTATCGTATCTTCGTATCTTTACCATTACCACGCCGCTTCTGTCATCGGTCTAGTTACAGTATCACACCCGCATGCATACACATTGAGCGGTGAAAGGCGCAGGGTGGTGAGTAGTATTGGGATAGGATAGATCTCGAACCGCCGGCCCCCGCCGGTTCTCCTCCGCTTAAAGAATAACGCATGGGATTGGAATACTGCAACCAATATCAGTAACATGTTTCCTCCCAACCAAATGGAACCTGAGGAAACTTACCAGCGGCAGCTGCAACCCCCACAATCGATACAGGGCATCTGACCACCAGATCTAGTGGGGCCCTTGAGAGGAACCTTCTCCCCTGACTGGTTATAATTTACGACAGCAAGAGGGGACATTATTGATAAAACGGTTGACCGATAATTGATAAAGCTAGTAAATAAGCGTATATCCTAATCACTTTCCCAGAACCACTAGTTAGTGAACTGCCCACGTTTCAAACAAGCTTATTGTAATTCGAAGAAAAGTGAGGAGGTGTGGCTTCAGAGTAAAATAGCACAAAATGATGGACACCCCCACGAGTATGTATGTAAGTACCCTGATGGGGTTGGAACAAAAAATGGCTTTTTCTCATCATAGAACAACGAAAAATTGGGACGAAGAAAACACGTCCGTTACTTTGGTGTCGAATGGGGAGCAGTGTGACCCCGCATGATGACGATCATGAGGATGGATGACGGTAAGCCATGAAGCAAAAGTACCCGTAGTAGCACTTGAGATGCAACCGTACTGTAACCGTTGAAACTTGCTTCCACCGGTTTCGCCCTCAACGCATCGCCAGAACGCATCAAATCTTCTTCCCAACACCAAAGCAACGAGAAAGCAAACACAAGGCAATTGTTAGGTAAAACGAAAAGGAAAAACCCACATACCTCTACTATGAGCAATTAGTTTCTGTGAACGTGGGAAAAAATGTTCAGTAATCGTCAATTGGCAAAAGATCACGGAAGAATAAGATGACAAGTCAACACGCCCCTTCCCCGCGCTGGTAACACTTGGCTACCCTTCTAGGACCATTTTTTAGTGAGTGATCACTAGTCTGGTTGGCACAAGCTCTCGTAGAGAAGTCTAGTTGCGAACACGCTATTCTATAGATTCCTTTCTATGTATAGTTAGTCAAGTAACATTTAGTCTGGTTGGCACAAGCCGCTCTCCTAGAGAGTAACATTATCAGACCGACTAAGTCAAAAGGGTATCGCGCCCCACCGTCTCCCCCTTGGCACTCTATGAAAGCTTGTGCCAACCAGACTAGGTCTCATCATGACCACCACTGTCACACCGACTGAGCCAAAATGGAACCGCGCTATCGCTGTCGTCTAGTTGCCTAATACGGAACGTTGGACAGTGGCGCAGCATAGATATAGATGAGGGAGTCTCTCTTAGCCCTTTACGCTTCGCGACTCATCTAATCGGTACATTTCGAAGTGGATTCGCACGTCAGGTGAAAAGTCAAACAGTCGGTCAAGCATTTTCGAAGTGGTGAGTTTTATATTTACGGATACGACTTAATTAGCTATTGATCGGTTGGCAGGATTGCAAAATACGATGGGTAACAAGGCGAATAAGAGCGACAGAGCTAAGTGAGCACTTATGAGGGAAGGCGCGCAGTAGAGCTTCTCTCTTAGACTTCTATGCTTCGCTACGATCCCTTCAGTACAGGACGGATCCGTTCTCTTACAACGGGCGAAGAACATATAACAACTTTACTATACGATCTCGACAGAGGAAGGGCGTCTACTTCTTTTTTGATTTCGACACCTAAAAGACACCAATCATGTCGTCAAGTACTTACTAGTATTCCTTCATAAAGTATTCACGGAACATAAGAAGGAAGTAGAGAAAGAGCGTACAGTAGGCTATTCCTCTACCAAAAGGAGCGGGTACTCTCGGCTGAGATGCTAGTTCCTCAACCGATTGCTTGTATAGGTATGTCTACATTTGCAGTGGTGGGGAACGACTCTAGGATTAGGGTCTGGCAACTATGGATATGTCCCTGTTGCTTTATGCCATTTATTAGTTGATTCCCCCTGTTACTGCTAATCCTCATAAAATCAAAAGTAGAATTACATACCCTCACGATAACAGCTGGCGCCTGTAAACTAATGCATAGAGCGGGCCATGTCGATATATGTATATCAAGCGGTATATATTGCCCTGTCCAATAATATCTCACGATCGAGGGACACCTCACCATACAGTAGTAGCTTAATCCGCATAGTACCTACCGACTGAAATGATATTGTATGTGCTTGTAGCTGAGCCCAGATCTTCTCGTCCCATTATTCTCTCAACCTATCTTTTCTCTAGGATATTTTTCTGTGAGTCCCCGCCTTTTATGCAAAACCCTACAACTGAACGTATAGGAAAATGTAGTACAGTAAGGAAAAATGCGGGGAAGAGGAAACGCTATGATGTAAGAAAGCAAGCCATTTTTTTCGCCCGATCGACGCTAAATATACAGAAAAAAAGAGGGGTCCCTGAAAATATGAAATACAGTAGAAGAAAAAATGGAATAAACACCAGTATGATGGACACAGAAAAATTAAAAACAAATGAAATGGGGTATCAAATAGCTAAGCAGTGTGCTAAACCTGCGATATCTGAAGTCGCCTAAGAAACACGGCACAAGACCCCCGAGGACAGCTATTAAAAAAAAGGAAAGGTCGGGAAGGAATCATGCATTCGGCCTCGGAAATGTGTTTGTCGATATATATAGTAGCCCAATCAAAGAAACTGTGCTGCCTCTGTGTAGGAGTCGAATTCAAAAAGTGAGGCGGTTCTGACACCTAACCCCAACGGCTCACCGCACTTTACCCCAGCTCTTCAGATTCTCCCTTGCTGCTACTTCGTCCACCTCCCCCCTCCCACTTAGCTCCCTCTCCGCGTGATTTGGGATCTTCAGAATGCTGCCATCCGAGAATTTCCTCCCAATCCTTGGTAGCCCTGCAGGCCCTGAAGTACCTATTATGGCCAACGTCTCCAAGCCAGTCTCAATACCCCATGACACGAACGCCTTTCTCCTCTCGCTTCCGGCCAAAGATTTGGCATCCGAGTCGCGGGTATTACTAAGCATAATTCTCCTTCTTTCCGCCATAGAGCCCCCAGTTCCCCCAGTCCCTGCACTCTGAGAATCCGAGTCGCTGCCGCCCTCAACCAAACTCAACTTGCTGGACGCTTTGCTGGATGTTATGCTAGCCCTGTCTGTCTGGTTATTTGTCCGATGAGAGATTGTAGGTATATCACCACTCGGTGTCGATACTCGTTGTGGGGACCACCACCCCACTCGGCTGCTTGCTATAGATGATGCACCTGAAGCCACTTTGATACTGTTTGACGTCGAGTCTGAGTTTGAACTGAGATGAGTTTCGTTCACCCATCCATCACCACCGGCAAAAATATCCTCGATGCATTCTTCTGCGTTGAGCTCTCCAGCTTGTAGGTGCCAGCTAGCGGCAAGGGTGCCACGATACATATCCTGCTTTGCTCCCATCTCGCGAGAACGAGAGGCTAGAGTCATGATATCAAGATCTTTCTTCTGAATCTTTTGTGATGGTTGCTGATCCCCGTTTGAGATTATGCCAGCAATACCACCAAAAACCTGTGCCCCGCGGAGTGGGGGTGCGTAGAAGTTTGTATCTCCAGACACTTGTGTCATGGCGATTGTGATCTGCACGTATCTGAATCAGCATCGCAATCTAGAACAAAAATGCCATTGAGTCCAACCTTCAAGGTCGAGTTGATTTTGCTATCTTGCATGAGATATCTCCTCGTCTCTTTCTCCACTCCTGCATATTCGGCTAGATTCAAGGTAACAGTCCCAAGCATGATCCTCTCCCGTCCAGAATATTCCTGGTTAATCTCAAACATAACCAACTGCTCATTGAGCATTCCGTTCCGATCCACCGTCATCCTGATATTTGAGACAATCCTTTCATATCTCCAGTTGACCTTGTGCTCTTTTATCAGTGCCTTATCCGTGCGACCTCTTGCATCGCCTTTGGTTGAGTTGTGAAGATGCCATTTGACGTTTGCAGCTCCGGACACGAGTGGAACGTTGTTCAAATCATGTATCTGTACGCCTGTTAGGATCCACGATCCTGAAGAGGAAAAACAAATAAAATCTCGATGTACATACTTGCAGTGTAAGGTTGAATCGGGGCTGCAGTTTGGTAACCAGTCAGTCAATCGGTATGTTTAATAGAAACAAGAAAGTACCAACCTTTCGGCTTTTAGGGACTAATACGTTATCCAAGCAATAGGGAAACGTTAGTACTCTCCTCTTTATTATGCGTATCGAGCCCTCGGGGCTACTATCGGCAATGGAAGGCTTGAAGGGACTTGTCGGCGATGCGGAAGGGGTAGTAGTAGGAGTGCTCGTTCCAGATGAACATGATGATGAGGACGAAGGCGCCTCAACAGGTGAAGAGAAGTCATAGATGGTAGGTAGAGGAATAGACAGTCTCTTCACCCTTGGTTGGACCATTGCCGCATCACACAAGTACCATAGGAAACAAATAGAGCCGGGCAGAAGAGCTGGGCGGGTGGAGGGATATATCAAATAACTTACCGAAAGTGTGCATATTTGTTTACCAGAAGTGACAGTAGCTTATTTCTACGTACTGGTCTCTTGAGAGAATTTGTCGCAGGTGTGCGTGCGGTACTTCGCTCCTGCGGTACTTCTCTCGTGCGCTATGCTTTCGACACACCTACGTTCACTCTTGTAAACGATTGATGTGCGTCTCGTGGATTGCTAATTGCTGCGAGCGAGGATTGGAGATGCTTGCCCGGAGGGAGAAATGAGTGTGTTCAACTGTTCAGGGAATAAATTAACCTTCACCTTGCCTAAGCTGTGTTTAGCAAGGTGTGCTGGTGTCTTCAAGCTTGACTACACCTTACTTATAAAGGAGCAGGGGATTGGCTTGGATGTTTAGCCACTTATAGATGCAGAAAGGGGGCTCGTCATGACGAATAATCATATTAATCCCGGCCTAAGATTCCAAGTTTAACATTGAACCGATACCAAATACTATCAGTTATACCATAGCTTCTAACTCGCCTGTGCCTACAATGTTAGAGACCAATTTCTCCTGATGCTTTGCACTACCGTGCCTTGCTATTCAATCTCAGTAAACGGCTATCATGTTGCTCAAAATGCTACACGCGTGCACCGTGGAGGATATGTATGGGGTCGCTCGCTTAGGGATTCGGAATAGCTAACAAACATCAACCAAGATACCAAACAATCAGTACCATAGCCTCCAACTCACATATACCTAAACAGTTGCACCAATTGTGTCATGCACCATATCCACATATGCCTGCCACCGCTGTATGAAGGCACTTTGTTTCTAACAACACATACGACCAGCTTGTTAGTGAAGAGTTGTAGGTAAGGTTGATGAAGGCGCATGTGAATGCGTGAATAGTGTTGTGGCGCGTAGATATTTGGTGAAACAAGCGTACATACATATATACCCAAACACCGATAATCCGTACATAGGATGAACTCCAGAATGAGCAACATGACATAAACAACCATATATCAATCAACCTAATAATATCCATGTGGTCCACAGGTCTAGTACATATGTTCAGTGAATGTGCAAACAGCACACTTATCCACCCCCTTTCACGAAGTGACGCCTCCATCAGCAACGTATGTGGTTTGAAGCAATCCTAAACCCACAGCAAGCACCCCAATATCCTCCATCAGGTCCATCTTCTATTTGTAGATATGTAGCATTTCAGGCTACATGATGGTTTACTGAGGCTGGATAGTGGTGCAAAGCATCAGGAGAAATTGGTCTCTAACATTGTAGGCACAGGCGAGTTGGGAGCTATGGTATCACTGATAGTATTTGGCATCGGTAGGTGAATGTTATCTTAAGCCGGAATGAATATGATTATTCGTCATGACGAGCCCCCTTTCTATAAGCGGCTTAACATCCAAGCCGAACCCCCGGACTTGCCTTTCCTGTATAAGTAAGGCAGCACACCCCTATCGCCAAGCTTGAAGCGCTTCCGACGAGGGGGTGGTGGGAGGGGTGAAGCGGATTGCGGATGATCAGCTTGGGAGTGTGGTGGGTTTGCAGTCGTCACAATGACTTGCTGTGCTGCTTGTACTTTGCTACACTCACACTGCACCCAGAGATAAGCGTCAGCCGGCAAGGCGCAACTTGGTACCTTGTAGCAATCTATGTGCGTGAGAAATATGTGTGAAGAATTGGTACTTGTGAGGACTCGGTCGAGCTGTAGGTAGCTAGGTAGCATGTGGTGATTGTTGGTTTGTATTTTTAACGCTACGATAGATACAGCCTTTTATGCTTCGGCCGTATCCTTGACCGCAGCCCAATGATATACGCAGCGATTGGAGATTCCTGGTCGTATGCCTCTGTCTCGACTTTGTTGTCGTCTCGTGCCCAGTTGATTTGTTGACAGGATCCCCCCCACTAGAGCCCTGAAACCTAATTGTGTGATGGACGATGTTCCCACTAAAATGTGTCTCGTGAGGCTGAAATGCTTTTTGTTGGGAGCGAACGTAGGAAGCCGAGTTGGAACGGCAAGATGTAGAATGCAGATTCAGGTGATGTGTTTCGACTTGTAGAAATGAGTGTGGCCGTGGCCTCAAGGCCTCGTTAATGAACGGAAAGGAAAGGTAGCGGTATTTGCTAAGTTAGAAGAAAAGAAATACGCTAAGAACTGTGAAATTTCAAGCTTTTGCCCATGTCGCCCCCACACCTCGTACTATTAAGAAGTATCGCGAAACAAACCCGGACGTGGAAACGAACGAATAAGCTTTCCGGCAGCTTTCCGACGCAACTTGAACTCCTGGCTCTTGCGCGGTCGTCAGTGCCCGTAATTTTGTTAGGTTGGAGCCAGACTGAGTTGGAAGGCAGATCTGGGGTTAAGTAGCGCCGGGATAGACGAAACGCCACTTGCAATTCCTCTTAAGTCAGGATACAACTGCAACCAGACCAGATACAACTACAGGGTTTCTTGTGGAGATCCCCAAATTCCAAAGCATCTGGAATCTGGGTTGGTCTTGGTGGCTCCAAGCCTTGAACCTCTCCATTATAGTTCGCGTACGCCGTTTGCTAGTCTACTCAATATTTCACCTCATACTCATATAATACCAAAGCACCAACCCCCCAAATTATGGCACAGCCGCCACCGGTAGAGCAGTTCACCCGGCTCGAGGTGGAGTTGGAGGCAAGTGATTATCCCCTCTGGTGATCCCCGCTAACTCTATTCTTGTTTCAGTTTGTGCAATGTCTCGCCAATCCTCTCTACCTCAATTATCTCTCCCAGTCGCAGTACTTTGAGAATCCTGCCTTCATTGCCTACCTGGAGTATCTCGAGTACTTCCGCCAACCTGAATACACCAAACTCCTTACATACCCAAGCTACTCGCTCAATGCTCTCTCCTTGCTGAAACAGCCAGCTTTCAGGAATGATATCATGAATCCTCATACTGCTAAGATCATGGTGGATGATGGGATTGCTGGGGTTACGACACTGATGGCACAGCAGAGAGGGAGAGAAAATGCAATTGGGGGTGGGGCAGAGAGTGCAGGTACAGGTGATGGTGGTGCCGCCAGTGGGAGTAAGAATGGGCAGGCCGTGGGTGGAGATGTGGCAAGGGCGATTGGGCGAGCGTGAATTGGCCGAGTCGATACTTCATATTCTTGCAGCTTTGATGCGGCACGGCCAGCCTAAAATTGGGGGTGAATGAGACACCGAGAAGCAAAGCTTTTTATAACCTGTATTTGGGTGCATGGTGCGGAGTTTGTTCAAGGAGTTCATTGGACGTTTACAGCATTTCCTTTACTTTCACTCATGCGTTCCATTCTCAATCTTCAATTCTAAAGCTTTACCGATCCGAATCTCGGTCCTACTATGAGCCGGTGGCCGGAGTCTGTATCCAACAACCCCATCCCTGCGAGTACAGGTCTCCCCTTGTCCGCAGCTATGATGAGCGGTCCGGACGGAAGGATACCAGCTTTGTTGACGGGCAGGCTATAAGGTCCCCAGTCATAGCTCACGATCGGCATGTTTCTGTGGCAAATAGTCGGGGACCTTGCCCTCCACTAAAGCCGGTAGGTATTGGCTTTCCGCTTATATGGCACCACCGAACACTACCGAAGAATATATACCCATGAGTGTCCCTTATAGTTAGTTTCTTCCATTTCGAATCCAATATGTATACAAAGTATAATCAGTTGTGAGTCTTGTCGCCTTAGTAGGTAATACTACTTAGTTAAGTATAGTCGTATCTAGTCGTATCGACCCGGCTATGTTTGTATTACCATTGGTCTTGTCTCGCATGGCCTGGAACCAAAGCCGTCCTATCTAAGTAGTCAACCAGACTACTATCTATGTATGTCAACGGTCCCGAGACCTGTAGTTCCTTGATATATATAGATTAATAGTCTGGTTACATCGTAAGTAAAATAGGCTGTTCGTAGTCTGGGAACGGTGGTGTGATTGGTGTAACCAGACTCAGGACCTGTACTTTGCAACGGTTCCATGGTAAACGTCGTGACACAATCATTGGACCGTACCTTGACCTCAAGCTTATCACCCACTTTACGCGGAATTTTACATCTGCTCAATTGAATATCCGGGAATTCTTCCCTGGCAAATATTGGCACGAGGGTAGCGCATATCCCAATTGAAAGGTTCCCAGCGACCATGATGGATCCATCACCATCAATCCCACAGAGACCCCCCATATACATCTCCTCTAAGCTCAAGAGACAGCTAGGGCTCTTAACCCTCCTAACCTTAGGAACCAGGCGCAAGTTCTCTACACCATGAGCCTCATTCTAGTACTGACATGATACAGTATTTATCATTTGCTTCCTCACACCTCGAGACCTTTTACACC